>Ga0105044_10003596_pt1 | contig 21298 bp, 20 predicted proteins | sample MAT01_FD_78092 | JGI IMG/M metagenome (GOLD analysis project Ga0105044, IMG submission 78092) | Freshwater microbial communities from Lake Fryxell liftoff mats and glacier meltwater in Antarctica - MAT-01 | ecosystem: Environmental > Aquatic > Freshwater > Ice > Liftoff microbial mat | place...
CACATCGCTATCGGGTGGATTGCCCCAACGCTCCTCAAGTACGCGCTGCGCGTCTTTAGCACCCAGCATTTGATAGGAGCTGGACGCGTGAATAATTGCTTTTGCGGGTGCAATCGCAACATCACCCGTCTGAAAGTGCAGGCTATCCATGAATTTTTTTAACTGCGCATTTTCACCATTAGAGTCGGCTTCGACTTCCTGCGCATGCAGCGGAAAAACGGCGAGTAGTGCGATTGCGAGTAAAGTTTTGCGCGTCATAGCTAGCATTTATAGTTTTGTGTTGGGCGCAAGGCTAGCAAATATTGCTGCTAAATGGCGGGCCTCAGCTGCTGCCTTACTTCAAACTCAGCAAAGCCCGCGCCAGCGTTTGAAACTCAGCTTGCGACAAGGTTTCTGCTCGGCGTTTTGGGTCAATGCCCACCGCCGCAATTTGCAGCGCGCTTAACACCGGCATCACGCCGTTCGCCAAGGTTTTACGGCGCGCACTGAACGCTAGGCGGGTGAGCGTATCCAGTGCCGCGTGTTCTACTGCGGGTAATTGGACTGCGTGCGGCTGCAATCGCACGATTGCCGAGTCTACTTTTGGCACCGGCCAAAAAGAAATTGGTGCCACTTTGAATACCGAGGTGACCTGCGCCTGCGCCTGCGCCATCACGCTCAAGCGACCATAGACTTTGCTGCCGGGCAAAGACGCCATGCGATCCACGACTTCTTTTTGCAGCATAAAATGCATATCGCTGATCGCATCCAGATGGCTGAGCAGATGAAAAATTAGCGGTGTGGAGATGTTGTAAGGCAAGTTACCCACCACGCGTAATTTTTGCCCGGCCGCTGCGGCCAATGCGCTGAAATCAACGCTCAACGCATCCGCGCTAATGATATTTAATGTGCCAGCACCCGCACACATTTGTGCCAGCGGTGCGATCAAATCACGGTCTAACTCGATGGCAGTCAAATGCCCCAGTTTGCGCAACAGCGGTAGCGTCATTGCACCTTGGCCGGGGCCGATTTCGAGCATCGCTTGGCCGGGTTCTGGCGCAATTGCAGCAACGATTCGATCAATGACGCCAGTATCGCGTAGAAAATTTTGACCAAAGCGCTTACGGGGGGTATGGCTCATTGCGCGATGGCTCCTTGCGAAATATCTAGGTGCGCGCTATCTGGGCGCTTTAAAGCCGCTAACTTGAGCGCGTAATCGATGGCTGCGTACAAACTTTCTGGGCGCGCGAGGGCTTTACCGGCCAACTCAAGAGCCGTGCCATGGTCGACACTAGTGCGAATAAATGGCAATCCTAAGGTAATGTTTACCGCTTCACCAAACCCTTGTGCTTTCAAAACCGGCAGCCCCTGGTCGTGATACATCGCCAAAATCACGTCCACCTCATTCAAGCGCTGGGGCACAAACGCCGTGTCCGCAGGCCATGGGCCCAACAAATTGATGCCGCTTGTACGCAAATCACGCAGTACGGGTTCGATAATTTCAATTTCTTCCACGCCCAAATGCCCGCCTTCACCCGCGTGTGGGTTTAAACCGAGCACGCCAATTCGCGGTACTGATAAGCCAAACTGCTCACGCATGCCGCGGTCCAAAGTACGAATAACGCTATTCAAGCGCATTGGCGTTATTTCAGCCGCGACATGGCGTAACGCTAGATGCGTCGTAACCAGCGCCACTTTAAGCTTCTCAGTCGCCAACAACATAACCACCGGCGCACCACCACTGAGTTGCTGTAAAAACTCGGTATGCCCAGAAAAGCTTATCCCGGCATCGTTGATGACGCCTTTGTGCACCGGGCCGGTCACCATTGCATCAAATTCGCCGGACTGGCAACCTGCTGCGATACGCTGCAAAACACTGAGCACATAAGGTGCGTTGGCTAGCCTTAAAAACCCGAACTCGTTCGCTTGCGCCAACTTTTGCGGCACGAAATAAACCGTCGCGGGCGGCATTGGGCCATAGTACGCTGGGTCAAAGCGTTCAATTTTGAAGCTGGTTCGCACCACGCGACTGGCTGACTCAAGCAGGCTTGGGTCGCCGACATACACAAGTTGAGCACCGCCTGCACCACGCTCAATCGCCCTTGCAATTAACTCCGGGCCAATCCCAGCAGGCTCACCCGCTGAAATTGCGATCCGCAATGCTCGTGTATTCAATTCGTTCGCCTTAGTGCGTAATGTTTAGAGCCTATGCTGCTTTTAAAGCTTAGGCTTTATCTAACTGCGCCTCTATTCCTGGCGCTCAGCCGCAGCATCGGCCTTTCGCTGTTCTTCGCGCAACTGTTTAGACGTTTCGTCTTCGAGCGCCTTGGCAGCGTCATCGTCTAGTTCCAAATCATCCTTTGGCACACCTTCTAAACGCAGTTCAACAAAGCTTTCATTGCGCAATTGACGTACAAACTGCTGATACGCCTCCTCTGATTTACGCTCGCGAATGCTGTCACGCGCTTGGTTGCGGGCATAGTCCTTGGTGCGGTCCAATTCGCGTGTACCAATCCGTTTAACAATATGCCAGCCTTCTTCGGTATTAAACGGCTTACTAACCTCGCCATCTTTCAGCGCTGAAATTATCTCAGCGTAAGTGGTGCCGTAGGTTTGTAAGTCAAACCAACCCATATCGCCGCCTAACACCGCCGTTTGCGCATCGCCGGAGTATTTTTTTGCTAAATCAGCGAAATCTGCACCGCCGGTTAAGCTTTCGCTGATATCTCGCACTCTCTTTTCAGCTTGCGCATCACTGGTCAATTCATCTACTTTAACCATGATATGCCGCGCACTAAACTCGGTGACCATCACTTGCGAATCGGACTTCGCTTCCAGGATTTTCAAAATATGTAGGCCACTTTGTGACCGCACCGCGTTGGTGACTTCGCCGGGCTTCAATCCTGCCAACGCCTCAGCAAATGCGCCTGGAATTTGATCGTAACGGCGCCAGCCAATGACGCCGCCATCCAGTGCTTGCTCAGCATCGGAATAACGAATCGCTGCTGCTGAGAACTCCATTTTCCCTTCGTCAATCAGCTTTTTTACGCCATCAATTTTCCGCTTAGCAAGTTCGAGCTGTTCGTTGTTGGCGTTGTCCGGAAGTGCAACTAGAATTTGCGCCAGCTTAATTTCACCCTGCTTAAGCTGCCCAGATGCCATCAAAATATCAATTTCCGACTCACTGACGTCGGAACGGCTCTGCGCCACACGTTGACGTAGTTTTTGCGTCAAAATTTCGTCACGCATGGTGCTGCGAAAGTCACTCAGGCGCAAACCATCTTGTTCTAAAGCGGCGGCAAGTTGCTCGGTGGTCATTTTGTTGCCACCGGCAACGCGCGCAACCGCTTGGTCAATTTCCGTATCGGTTACCTGTACGCCCGTTTCTTGCGCACGGATTACTTGCAATTTGCCAATAATCAAACGCTCAAGCAGCTGCTTTTCCAGCACATTTTGCGGCGGCAGCTGATCCTCTTTACCGGCATATTGACGGCGAATGTTTAGCATAGCGCCACCCAGCTCACTGCTCAAAATCACATCGTCCTCAACTAGCGCTGCGATGCCGTCAACCGGTTCAGCAGCTGCAAAAGAAAATGTTGGAGCCAAAGCTAGAATTGCTGCGCTCAGCAAAATTGAACGTGGCAAAATTGAACGTGGCAGAAGTATGCGCGGCAAGTTTGATCGCAGTGCGGCGTGCCGAAGCGAATTAAAAGACATCATTTTTTATGAATCCGGAAATAGGTCGGAAAATCCGACAATAGCATTGTCCAACAGACGATCTGTTTTGCGACCCAAAACGCCTAAACCGTTCAGTTCAAGCTCAAAAAAGATTGAATTTCGGCCTTGTAGCGTACCAGCGCGTAAATAATGCCGCCCTAACACGCGCAAACGCCAGCAGCAGCTTCGATACTCAAACCCGGCCAAGCCTTCAAGCGTGCGCTTCTCAGGTAAGCCTTCAAGCGTGCGCTTCTCAGGTAAGGAATAATTCCAGCGGCCAATCAACGACCAGCGCTCATTTATCGGGACTAAGCCAGAAATATCTATTTGTTCAAGTCGATCAAAGCGGTAGCGGTAACCAATATTAAGCAAGCCTGCATTATCAAAATTACGCTGCAAACGCACTGCAGACAGGCGCGTGCGCGACAATTCCGGATCAAACTGATTCGCAAGACTTACCCGCCAGCGTTCACCCAACTGCGCTTGCGCTTCTGCCACCCAGACACCCGCACTGGACGTAAAGGGCTGCGAATTATCTAGCGTCACATTGCTGTCGTCGAAATAGCGAATTTGTCCGACGCTCAGCCTGATTTTTTCCACCCCGGCGACGTCGTCAATCCAGCGCGTGGTAATTGCTGCCGCCACTTGATTGGCGTCAGCTTGGCGATCGGCTCCAGAAAAGCGGTTGGTGCGAAATAGCTGCGGAAAACTGAAATCCAATTCAGTGGTGTCGAACACCGGAAAATCATGTTGATCGCGAAAAGGCGCGCGCAAGTAATAAAGCCTAGGCTCCAAAGTTTGGCGCAAATTCGGAAAAAACAGGGCGCTAGCACGGTCAAAATAGAGGCCCGCGTCAATCGAAGCGATCGGTAATGATCGTGTCGGGCCATTGCTACCAATAAGCGGGTCGTTTAACGAATAGCGCGAAATATCATAGCGGGTATGGCGAAAACTCAGTTCAGGACGAATGTAGCCAAAAGATTTCCGCAATTCCACGCGCGCAAATGGCATCACATCGAAACGCGAGCCTTCATAACCAACTTCACGACGGAAATGCACCAGCTCGGACTTGACGCCATAGCTGAACGGGCCTACATAGTTTTCACTATTAAAATAAATGCGCGGCGCGCGGCGATATGGATCGATCGCATTTATTTTTGCCGGATCAATAATCTCGAAACGATCTACTGTTAACCCGGCGTTCCATAAACCAAAAAACGGGTTGACATTACGCCCATAAAAACCCACTTCACTGGCTATAATACTAGTCGCGTTGGTGGTTAAAGAATCACCTAGATCTTCAAAATAAAAATCGTCGGAGACCTCATTTAATGAACTGCCAAATCGCCAAGTGGGACTTAACTGACTTTGGAAATTAATATTAACGCTATAACGATTATCACTGCCTGGTAAATCACGCAGGCGGTCATGGGCTAAAAAGGCTGCATTTACGGTAGCAACGGTGTCGATTCCCAGATAGCGAAACTCAGAGCCCAACATAAAACCACGGCGCTGTATAACTCGGCTGACCAGCGTGGCGTCATAATTCGGCGCCAAGTTAAAATAATACGGTACGGAGACATCAATGCCGTCACTATTTGCACCAATAGTCGGCGACAATAACCCGCTTTTACGTTCATCGGTTAAAGGAAAGCTTGCGAATGGCAAATAGAAAACCGGAATTTTACCGACAACCAACTTAAAATCTTTTGCATGACCAACACCAGCGGCGTGATCTAACTCAATTTGCCTCGCCTGCACCTGCCATGCGGGCAAATCACCTGGGCAGGAAGTAAAGCTGACGCCGGTAAGCGAGCTAGTATCGCCCTGCTGCACTGCCTGCCGCGCCCGGCCATTACCACGCCCATCTTTCAGGGCATAGCGCACATCGCTGAGGGTGCTTTTGTCGTTTGCTAAATCAGCCTCAATACTATTGGCGTAGGCGATCAGCTGGCGTGTTTCAATTTTGGAGGGGCCGATCGTGCGCGCAGTTTGCGCCGTTTTATTCAGCTCAATTGTCGGGGCGTCCAGTGTTTGTTGGCCACGCACCAGAGAAACCCCACCACTTAATGAAAACTTGTTGCCGTCTATAGACTCAATTTTTTTCGCGCTGACATCGGTCGGTGCCTGTGCATTCGGCATTTGTATCGGCGCAAGTTCAGTTTGCCAGCGGCCATCGCAAGCCCAATAGGCTTCCTCGCCTGCGCCCACTCGCTCGCACGCCCATGGTTTGTCTGGGGCGACGCAAAGGGCTTGTGCTAGGGCAAAACTCAACGGTGAAAGCGCCAGCGGCAGCGCAAATGCAACCTGAAGACGAAAGTTTGGTGCGTGAAAGATCTTGCGGTTAGCCATACAGCCTGCGCTTATTGTGACGAAGTTTTTGACAGCTCTGAACCATCGCATGAAAGCATCTGCCTGAAAAGCTGCTTTTGCCTTGGCGTTCACCTTCGGCTTCGCTACTCTTGGCATCTCCGCTAAAAACAGCGGACGAAGTAAATTTTATAACTTTAACTATTAAAAACTTATCCAAGGCATAGATCCTATGAAGATTTTAGTCGGACTTAAACGCGTGGTGGACTACACCGTGCGGGTGCAAGTCAAACCGGATGGTAGCGGCGTTGCAACCGATGGCGTCAAACATTCGATCAATCCGTTTGACGAAATCGCCCTGGAAGAGGCACTACGTCTACGCGAGCAGGGTAAAGCCACCGAGGTAATTGTCGTCAGCATTGGCGCGCAAACGTCGATGCAGCAATTGGATTCAGGCTTGGCGATGGGCGCAAATCGCGCCATTCACGTCAAAACCGACCGTGCGATCCAGCCATTAACCGCTGCGCGCGTGTTTTTGAAGCTAATCGAACAAGAAAAGCCGGACCTCGTCATTTTGGGCAAACAAGCGATTGACGATGACGCCAATCAAACGGCGCAAATGATTGCAGCGCTTTGGGACCGGCCACAGGCAACCTTCGCCTCTAAAGTCGAAGTCCTTGGCGCCAGCTTGCGCGTAACCCGCGAAGTTGACGCCGGATTAGAAACGCTCGATGTCGATCTGCCAGCCGTGCTTAGCGTGGATTTACGCTTGAACACGCCGCGCTTTATCAAGCTGCCCGACATTATGAAAGCCAAAGCTAAACCGCGTGCGATCATTGATTTTGACAGTTTGGGCGTTGATTCTGGAGACCATCTGACTTACGTCAGCTACGCGCCACCGGTAAAGCGCCAGAAAGGCGTGATGGTTGCCGACGTCCCTGCGTTAGTCGCCGCCCTCAAACAAAAAGGACTGCTGTAATGAGTAAAGTATTGATTATCGCCGAACACGCGAACGGCAAACTCAACGCGTCCACGGCCAAATGCGTGACCTGTGCGGCCAAATTTTCACCTGCTGCAATCGAAATTCTGATTTTAGGCAGCGCTCTTGACGCCGCAGCGGCACAAGCTGCGGCATTACAGGGCGTCACTCGAGTATTGAGCTTATCGAATCCGGCAAATGCGACCGCAATTGCTGCTAACTACGCACCGCAAGTGGTCGCTGCAGCAAACGGCTACAGTCATATCTTTGGGCCTTCGACTACGTTTGGAAAAGATTTAATGCCGCGCGTTGCCGCACTTTTGGGCGTGAGTCAAATTTCCGACATTATGTCGGTGACCGACAGCCATACGTTTCAGCGTCCGATTTATGCAGGTAACGCTATCGCCACCGTCAAAGCGCCAACAGCACAGCCAGTTGTTGCCACGGTGCGCACCGCGTCTTTCGCAGCAGTTGGTAACGGCGCGAGCGTTGCTGGCATTGAGGCGATTACGGTTGACGTTGCGCTACCGAATCACACACGTTTTGTCGGCTTGGAGGCAGGCGGCGGTGAGCGCCCTGATTTGCAAAGCGCAGCGGTTGTGATCAGTGGTGGTCGCGCGCTTGCAAGCGAGGAAAACTTCAAGCTTATTTATGATTTGGCTGACAAAATGAAAGCCGGTGCCGGTGCTTCACGCGCCGCAGTCGACGCTGGTTATGCGCCAAATGACATGCAGGTTGGGCAAACCGGAAAAATTATCGCGCCTGGACTTTATATTGCGGTCGGCATCAGTGGCGCGATTCAACACCTGACCGGCATTAAAGACGCCGGCACAATTGTGGCGATCAACAAAGACTCCGAAGCACCCATTTTTGAAGTCGCTGACATTGGCTTGGTCGCCGATTTATTTGTTGCGGTGCCGGAATTGATGGCTGCGTTGGGATAAATTGGTATAAAGATGATTAATACCCGACTAGATACAACCTTTGCCGCACTCAAGTCAGCGTCAAAAAAAGCGCTTATCCCATTTATTACCTGCGGCGATCCGGACCCGAGCCTGACGGTTGGCATCATGCACAGCTTGGTGCGTGCTGGCGCGAACGCGATTGAGCTGGGAATGCCTTTTTCTGACCCAATGGCGGACGGCCCCGTCATTGAAAAGGCCAGCGAACGCGCAATCGCAAAAGGCGTCGATTTAACCGAGGCGCTGCGATGTATCGCGGAATTTCGGGTTAACGACAATCAGACGCCGATTGTCATGATGGGCTATCTCAATCCAATCCTGCAGTTCCCACGCGATGCATTTTTTGACGCCGCAAAAGCCGCCGGAGCGGATGCGCTACTGATTGTCGATTGTCCAATCGAAGAATCGCAGACGTTTAAGCGCGATCTCAATGCGCGTGGCCTGCAGCAGATATTTTTGGTGGCGCCCACTAGCTCACCTAAACGCCGAGCGCAGATGGCAGAAAACGCGGAAGGGTTTTTGTACTACGTTAGCTTTGCCGGCATTACCGGCGCCTCGCAGCTTGATCCACGCGCAGTGGGCAGCGCGGTCGAAGCGCTCAAAGCCATCAGCCTAGCGCCAGTCGCGGTCGGTTTTGGCGTGAAAGACGCTGACTCTGCAAAAGCAATCGCGGAACACGCCGATGCGGTCGTGATTGGCAGCGCGTTGGTGGCGACACTTGCGGGTGCGGTTGATGCCGCCGATGCCGATGCACGGGTGCAGGCGTTTTTGGGGCCGATTCGTGCGGCGCTGGGGTAGGCGAGTAAAGGCGCTTAACCATTCGCTCGATGAGCGGCACTTGATTTTAGCAGGACGCAACTTATACTAGTTTGACACTACTGGCGATATCATGAGCGAGAAAAATCTTGATGAACTGCTCGCTGGCATTGCAGCATCGCCGAAAAATTGGCGTTCACAAAAGCTGATTTCAGCTTTGGAGCGACTTGGATTTAAAACAAAGAAGCGCGAAAGTGGCAACCATATTACGGTAAGTCACCCAAATATTCCGGGACTACATTTCAACTTTGACGCCGGGCACGGTGGCAATGCATTGATTAAAGCTTGCTACATCAAAAACATAAGTCTGGTTCTTGACCGCTTTAAGGAAAAGTTAATAGAGCAACTAGGAGGCAAAAAATGAACGCAAAAAACTACAGTATCGCCGTCCAATACCGTGAAGTGGATGGAGAAATGACATTCGTCGCAAGCGCTCGCGAATGGTTTGGTTTGGTCGGCTTCGGCGCTACATATTCAGAAGCATACGATGAAATTATTGAAGCGATTTCTATGGCGCTTGAGTTGAATGCCGAACATGGACATCAAAGTCCCTCGCCGCTAACTGAATCTCAAACGGCTTCGGGTAAGTTGATGCTACGCCTGCCTCGCCAGCTACACGTGGCAATGCAATGTGCCGCCGAAGCTGAAGATATCAGTTTAAATCAGTATGTAGTGGCGGCTCTGAGTTTTCATCAAGGCTGCCGGTTTGGAGCTGAGAACGGAGCACAGTCGTGGCATGCAATTGAAGTCGCTAGCCAACCGAAGCGCGCGAATCTAAAAGTAGTTCCGAGCGCTCTGATTACCGATCCCCATGAATCACCTTGGTTACAGGCGGCATAATGGAAACTAGCGCGCTTCAGGGCGTTATTGAACACGTCAAATTACGTGATGTATGGCTTTTATCAGGTCGCCAAGACACGTACAGCGACCCATCAGGCCAACTTGAAACTCAGTGGCGACACAAACTTAAAAACGTCACTCTATTTGATGTTGATCAAATGGCAAACTATCCCACTGGACGTGCTTTACGCATTGAGCTGCAGGTAGGTGCGCGCTGGATTGCAAAGTCAAAATCCCGAAAGACCAAGACACAGCGTATTTCGCCTGAATCTGTAAAACAACCAGACGAGGTAGCATTTGTTGAAGGTAACTTTGCAGCGGAATATGCAGTACTTGCAGAGCTGGACGAGTCGGGTCTTGGTGAGTTTGCTGAAAAAAATGCTTACCTGCATGTTTGGCCATTTGCACGTGAATATCTTTGCTCAATGGCAAGCAGAATGAACTTACCAAAATGTGTTTTGCCAGCGATTCAATTCGCGCGACGGAAAATGCCTCCAATACACAAATAGCGCGGAATCACCAAATTTTGAATAGGTTCATAATTTCGCAGCCCTAAAGCCCCGAAACCTGCATTAAAGTATTCAAATCCTTATCGCCACGCCCAGATAAGTTCACCAAAATCAATGCTTCTTTAGGCAACTCTTTCGCCCGCTTAATGGCATACGCCAGCGCGTGCGCGGTTTCTAGCGCCGCCAAGATACCTTCTTGCCGCGCGAGGAGGTGAAACGCCTCTAGTGCTTCGGTATCGGTGGCACCGACATATTGGGCGCGGCCTAAATCATTTAACCAAGCGTGTTCTGGGCCTACGCCTGGATAATCTAAGCCCGCGCTGACGGAGTGCGTTTCGGTGATTTGGCCGTGCTTGTCGGTCAAAAGATACGTTTTGTTGCCGTGCAAAACACCCGGCACGCCTCGGTTAATGCTGGCTGCATGTTCCGCAGTATCTAAGCCACGCCCAGCGGCTTCGACGCCAACTAACTTGACGCTCACGTCATTCAAAAACGGATGAAAAATGCCAATAGCGTTACTGCCACCGCCGACACACGCAACAATTTCGTCTGGTAATCGGCCGTGTTGCTTCAGCATTTGTGCGCGCGCCTCGCGCCCAACCACGGCATTGAAATCACGCACCATTAGCGGATATGGGTGCGGCCCAGCGACGGTTCCGATCATGTAAAAAGTGTCCGCAACATTAGTCACCCAATCCCGCAGCGCTTCGTTAAGCGCGTCTTTCAGCGTCTTGCTACCGCTTTCCACGGGCTTTACAGTCGCGCCCAACAATTTCATGCGAAATACATTGGGCTGTTGCCGTGCGATGTCTACCGAGCCCATATAGACCACGCATTCTGCCCCCATGCGCGCGGCAACCGTGGCGCTGGCGACGCCGTGTTGACCTGCGCCCGTTTCAGCGATGATGCGTTTCTTACCCATGTGCTTTGCCACCAGCGCTTGGCCGACGGTGTTGTTGATTTTGTGCGCGCCGGTGTGATTTAGATCTTCGCGCTTGAGTAATATCTGCGCGCCACCCAAAAGTCGACTTAAGCGCTCGGCATGATAGATCGGACTCGGGCGCCCAACATAATCGGATAAATCACGATCGAGATCTACGGTAAACGCAGGATCATCGCGCAAGCTCAGATACGCTTCAGTCAGCTGCTCAAGCGGGTACATGAGCGTTTCGGCAACGTAAGAGCCGCCAAATTCGCCAAAATGCCCGCTTGCATCGGGGCCGCTCATATAGTCTATGGCGGGCTCGTGTGGCGATGACTCACTTGAACCGGGTTCATTCGGGGCGGGTTCGTTAAGTGCTGTCTTAATTATTTCCACTGCTTTTCTCGTCTGATATTTCAAATTAGCGCGGCATTAACCGTTTGTACAAACTGACGCATTTTTTCTGCGTCCTTAATTCCAGGACTGGATTCAATACCGCTACTAACATCAACGGCATAGGGTTTTAGTATGCGAATGCCTGACGCTACATTAGCTAACGTCAAGCCACCGGCAAGAATCAAACAGCTAGGTGGGCTGTGAAGCGTCAAATTAGTAACACTGGACCAGTCAAAGCAATGCCCGCTGCCACCGATTTTATCTGTGCCCAGCAACGAGTGGGAATCTAACAGCAATGCACTCGCTTGTCTGAACGTAATAGCACATTCAGCCAAATCTGGCGCATCTGCCATCGGGATCGCTTTAATAAATGGCAGACCAAAACTCGCGCAAAAGGACGAATCTTCCGCGCCGTGAAATTGCAGCATCGAAAATTTTGCTTGTGATAGCGTCGCGCGCACTACTTCTGCGCTCGCGTTTTGAAAAAGCCCCACCGAATGTACAAACGGCGGTGTGGCCCGCACTAATGCTGCCGCTAGTTCAATATCAACGTAACGTTTACTCGCCGGCACGCAGACAAAGCCAAGCGCTGCTACGCCTAAATCGGCGGCCAGCAGCACGTCCTCAGCGCGGGTCAGCCCGCAAAATTTAATTCGCGTTACACCCATGACGGCATTAGAGCCATCTCCATAGACACCTTAAGCCCCCCCAATTCCAAATTCTTCTGGCCAACCGCTATTTGGATCCCACAGTTCTAAATCAGGTGCGGCACAGAAGGGCTCTGGCAATCCTGCTGCAGCGGGGTATTTCGGGCCGATAAATACCAAGCCACCCGCTGGCGCTGTGGCACCTGCAAGCGAGCGATCTTTCGCAGACAATACAGCACGAATCCACTCGGGCTTTTGCTCACCGCGGCCAACTACAAGCAGGCTGCCGACCAAATTGCGCACCATGTGGTGCAAAAAAGCATTCGCTTGCACACGGAAATTCAGCACTTTGCCATCGCGTTCGATATCCAAGCGATCCAACCTTCGCCATGGGCGCTTCGCTTGGCAGGCGACGGTGCGAAAGCTAGTAAAGTCCTGCTGACCTATCAGTGAATTCGCGGCTTCCTGCATCGCAGGAACATCCAGCGGCTTGCGCTCCCAGGCCAGAGTGCGCGCGCTTAAACCGGGCCGGGCTTGGCGATTTAACAAGCTGTAGCAATATTCGCGTGCCAACGCGCTATAGCGCGCGTGGAAATCATCGGCAAGTTGGCCCGCCCAATGCACCGCCATGCTATCGGGCAAATTCGAGTTCGTGCCAAGCATCCAGGCGCGCGCGCTGCGCTCTACCGGCGAATCAAAATGGACCACTTGACCGCTGGCATGTACCCCAGCGTCAGTCCGGCCCGCGCAGTTCACGACAATGGCGGAATTTGCAACGACGCTGAGCGCCTTTTGCAAACTCTGCTGCAACGTTATACCAACTGCCTGCGATTGCCAGCCGTCGTACTCGGTGCCGTCATATTCGACGGCCAGCGCGTAGCGCGGCATCGCGGCTGACTGAAAGGCTTAGGAGACGAACAGCGCGCGCATCTTCTTAAATGCGTTTGCTTCAATTTGACGAATTCGCTCTGCCGACACGCTGTACTCCGCAGCCAGTTCATGCAGCGTCGCCTTTGGCTCCGCCAACCATCGACGTGAAACGATATCGCGGCTGCGCTCGTCCAATTTTTCTAGACCTTCGTGCAAAACGTCTAGATTCGAGGACTCAAGCTGAGCGTTTTCAAAGGTATCAAAAGGGTCAATATTGTTTTGATCCACTAAGAACGCTACCGGCGATGGCCGCGCATCTTCAGAATCATTAGCAGGCGCATCGAATGCGACATCCATGCCGTTCAACCTCGCCTCCATTTCGCGCACGGTTGCTGGCTCTACACCCAGCTCATCTGCAACGACCTGGACTTCTTTCGCATTCATCCAACCTAAGCGCTTTTTCATGCGACGCAGGTTAAAGAACAGTTTTCGCTGCGACTTAGTGGTCGCAATTTTGACGATACGCCAGTTTTTCAGGATAAATTCGTGAATTTCGGCCTTGATCCAGTGCACAGCAAAGCTAACCAAGCGCACGCCGACCGTCGGATCAAAGCGCTTCACTGCTTTCATCAAACCAATATTGCCCTCTTGAATCAAATCACCCACGCCCAAGCCATAGCCTGCGTAGCCGCGCGCAACGTGTACGACAAAACGCAAGTGTGCCATGATCAGTTCACGCGCCGACTCCAAATCGTTGTCGTCACGCAAACGGGTTGCAAGCCACTGCTCGTGCTCAACGGTCAGCATTGGGTAGGCATTGACCGTACCGATGTAGGCATCAAGACTACCAATTGCCGAGTTCGCAAACGTCGGAAGCCCAGCCATAGCTTGGCGTGGCAACGTCATTGCCGTCGACGTCGCACCAGAACCAAAATGATCCGCTCTTAAAGTGTTGGCCATTTGTGCATTAAACATTGTGTGTATCCTTTGTATCGTTCAAGCGTGAGTACTACATCGCGCAAGTAGCTCTAAAGTATAGAGGATTGCGAGTTAAAAACTAAAATTCTAAGACTTTACACATCGTACTTTTCGGGTTTTGTTAAGACCTGCGTTTTTCCTAGGATCGAATTTTGCCCAGCATATAGTGACCAGTCATACAGTTCAGTGCGGCAGCGAACTACATTGACGCCTAGACATTGGTTTAGTTCCATATTTGTCGAACAATCCGCTCGAAGCATTGTATTTGGGCAAAACTTGCAATTCCAAGTCCTTGTTCGAATAATTTCGATCAATGCCGTCTATAGTGCAATCGCGCATGCTTCAACTGAACTTTCAAGCATTCGCTAGGCTTTTCAAGAACACATCTCCCATCTCCACTTCCAAGGATCATCATGGAATATCGCGCCCTAGGCCGCACCGGCCTAAAAATTTCAGCATTATCCTTTGGTGCCTGGATCACCTTTGGAAGCCAGCTAAAAATCAATGAAGTCAAAGACTTACTCAGTTGTGCCTATGATTTCGGGGTAAATTTTTTCGACAACGCTGAGTCTTACTCGAATGGCGCCGCAGAAGAATTGATGGGCCAAGCATTTGCTGAGCTTGGCTACCCGCGTGACTCGTGGTGTGTGTCATCTAAAGTTTTCTTTGGTAGCGCCAAGGATCCAAAGCCAACTCAAAAAGGCCTCAGCCGTAAGCACATCCATGATGCCTGCAACCAGTCACTGGTCAGACTGAAAGTTGACTATCTGGATATGTATTTTTGCCACCGGCCTGACCCCGAGACGCCGGTCAGCGAGATTTGTTGGACCATGCACCAGCTGATCATGACGGGCAAAGTGCTTTATTGGGGCACCTCAGAATGGTCAGCAAAGGAAATTATGTCGGCGCATGACTACGCAAACAAACACAATCTAATCGGCCCACAAATGGAGCAGCCTCAATACAACTTACTCCACCGCGAACGGGTGGAACGCGAATATTTGCCCCTTTACGAAAACATTGGTTTGGGAACCACCATTTGGTCACCGCTAGCGTCTGGCATTTTGAGTGGCAAGTACCGCAGCCGCGAAGCGTTTGCCAAAACCAATAGATTTAGTTTGCCTGGGCTGGAATGGCTGCAAAAATTCGCGCTTGGCGAGCAGCCAGAACAAAAATTTGGTCAGATCAAGCGGCTCAACCACATTTCTGACGCCGCAGGCATCCCTCTGTCGCAGCTTGCACTTGCGTGGTGTCTACGTAACCCCAACGTATCCAGCGTTATCTTGGGGGCATCGAACCGCAAGCAGCTTGAGGAAAATTTTGGCGCTTTAGATGCGCGGAAAAAACTCACTGACAATCTGCTCAGCGAACTAGAACTTGCTTTGATTGGGCTTTGACGGCGCGAAAACTGGCAACAAATTAATGTAGTGCTAAGTAAATTAGATGATTTTTTTAGTGTCCACTAATAATTGATGTAGTAAACAACTCTTTACTTTTTAAGACCTCCAAAGGCTAAATCATGCTTCAAATTGGCGATCAAGTACCGGAATTTTCCTTAAGCGCTGATGGCGACAAAGCCGTTAGCAGTGCCAGCCTAAAAGGTACGCGCTTTGTGCTGTATTTTTATCCAAAAGACGATACGCCAGGCTGCACCACTCAAGCGTGTAGCTTTCGCGATAACCTGCCCGCTTTTAACGCGGTATCCATCCAGATATTTGGCGTCAGCGCCGACAGCGGGGCTGCGCATGACAAATTCGTTAAGAAGTTTGGCCTCAACTTTCCACTTATTAGCGACCCAAGCCGCGCATTAATTGAAGGCATGGGGGTATGGGTAGAAAAAAGCATGTACGGGAAAAAATACATGGGTATCGCGCGCGCCACCTTTGTTATTGACGCTGCAGGGAAAATAGAAAAGCTTTGGGAAAAGGTAACCCCAGCTGGCCATGCTGAGCAAGTTCTTGCCTATCTTGCAGGCGAAACAGACGCGCCGGGGAAAAAGCCAGTGACAAAAAAGGCAGTGACAAAAAAGCCAGCGTCAAAAACCGTGAAAAAGGCACTCTAATGTTCCCTGTTACCCGTATGCGGCGTATGCGTAAAGATGAGTTTTCTCGCCGCCTGATGCGCGAAAATCTGCTGACCAGCAATGACTTAATCTGGCCCGTATTCGTGTTGCCAGGAAAAAACCGTATTGAGCCGATTGCCTCGATGCCTGGCGTAGATCGTGTTAGCGTCGATATACTGATTGCCCGCGCCACCGAAGCGTTCGAACTTGGCATCCCCGCTATCGCGCTGTTTCCCGTCATTGACGACAGCTTGAAAAGCCTTGATGCCGCAGAAGCATTTAATCCCAAGGGGTTGGTTCAACAAACGGTGCGCGCACTAAAGGTGAGCCTGCCGGATTTAGGCGTCATTACGGATGTAGCGCTGGATCCATACACCAGTCATGGTCAAGATGGCTTGATCGATGCCATGGGCTATGTTGAAAATGATGAAACAAATGCGGTGTTGGTGCGCCAAGCATTGAGCCACGCCGAAGCCGGCTGCGATGTCGTAGCACCGTCCGATATGATGGACGGACGCGTGTTGCGTATCCGCGAAGCACTAGAGGCGGAGAACTATCGCAATACGCGCATCATGGCGTACTCGGCAAAATACGCAAGCGCCTTCTACGGCCCATTTCGTGATGCAGTGGGCTCCGCCGGCGCGCTCGGCAAGTCCAATAAATACAGCTATCAAATGGACCCAGCCAATAGCGATGAGGCGCTGCGCGAGATTGAACTGGATTTAGCCGAAGGTGCCGACATCGTTATGGTTAAGCCCGGAATGCCCTACCTAGACATTGTGCGTCGTGCGAAAGACAAATTTGGTGCGCCGTTGGCTGTTTACCAAGTCAGCGGCGAATACGCCATGCTCAAGGCGGCGGCGCTGAATGGCTGGTTAGACGAACGCGCTGTAGTGATGGAGTCATTGCTGGCATTCAAGCGCGCCGGTGCAGATGCTATTTTAAGCTACTTCGCCGTCGACGTTGCCCGATGGCTACATAAATAAATGAACGCTGAACAATTTCACTGGATTTGAAAATCTTTCTTTTCAAAAGTTAAAAAAGTCAGGTAGAGTTCCAGTGCGAGTTTCGTAGTCCGAATTTCTACTGCGCTGATTAGAACCCTTCAAACGGATTTAATCATTTTGCTAGTCTTGAGCCTCAAACCGCGCAACACTGCTTCAAAACAGTAATTAACATACAAATAATTAGGTAAGACTCAAAATGGCACTTGGTACAGTAAAGTGGTTCAACGATTCCAAAGGCTTCGGCTTTGTGACCCCAGAAGCAGGCGGCGAAGATCTTTTCGCACACTTCTCAGCAATCAATATGCCCGGCTTCAAGAGCTTGAAGGAAGGCCAACGCGTCTCCTTTGACATCACTGACGGCGCTAAAGGCAAACAAGCCTCAAACATTCAATCTGCTTAATTGCAAGTTGCTTAAAAAACCCCGCTTCGGCGGGGTTTTTTATTTGCGGGACAAAAAGTCATATCTGTCTGCGACAATGCCCTTACGCAGAAAGTTATTTGAAACAGCGCCCTACCCTTCCGCACAAATTCTGCTTTCCGGCATTACGACGATAACTTAAAAAAACCTTCGTCACTCTCGCGTCGAACTGTAACCGCTTACCGCAATATCAAATTGCTGGGAACCGGAGAAACTGGTCCAACTGCCGCTACCGCTGACATATTTTTGCGTGTGTTTGATTTCAAGACGGAATTTGCCATCGTTGTCATCGTCGCCGGGCTCCTCCAAAACAATGCTGTAAACACTCCAGGTATCCCCGTCTGCGTCGATATCTTCGTTGAAAAACTCGACCTTGCCAGTAACAGGACGACGCTTATCGTCAGCTAGGTTATAGCCGGTAATTTCGCCATTTGATTCTTGCTGCAGCACCAAAACGAAGTCTGCCTTTCCGATTTTACCTTTATAAGTCCCCAGTAGTGTTTGCATGTTTTCAGCGCTCACCGTTGCAACTTCAGCATTGGCAGGTGGGTCTGTAGGTTCAACAACGGGCGCGTCGGCTACTTGTTCCGCTGGTGCTCGCGTTGGCTCCGTGTCGGGAATGAGCTGAGTATTCGGCGGCACAACTGGATCAGTGCTTGTACTCTGCGCGATTACGAGCCAACCCATTACAACTAGCGCACCGACACCCCCAAAAACCCAGGGCAATAGACTTGATTTTTGCGGTGGCAGGATGATCGGTTGCGTTGGTGTGTAGCCTTGGGGATACATTTGTGGATGCGCTGAATATCCCGGCGCCGTGTTCGATTGTGGGGGATAACTAGATGCCCCATAGCTGGAAGGCGGGTAATTGCTTGGCGCATGACTAGGCGGAGTTTGACTAGGCGGCCCTTGACTTGGACTGGCGTGCGGCGGGCTTGGATAGCCTGGGCCAGTATTGTGCGCAGGCGGGCTATTAGGTGGCGTCAAATAATTCGCAACTGGCACCGGCGTCGGCATTCTTATCGGCGGCAAAGGCACTGCAGGCACATTTCCAGCCGCAGGACGCGGCGGCGGAACGGGCGATGCGTTCATACCGGCTTCTAATGCGCTAACCACTTCTGCACAGCTTTGATACCGCTCAGCCGGAAGGCGCGCCAACATCTTAGTCAGTATTACCAATGTATTTGGGTCGATCTCACTATTGAGTAAGGTGACATCTGGAATCTGAGCCTGCACGACGGCCGCCATAAGGGCGTATGGCGATTTGTCGTCGAACGGCAAACGCCCGGTCAACATCTCGTAAAACACGACGCCCAACGCAAAAATGTCCGTCCTAGCATCTAAAGGCTCACCCAGACATGCTTCCGGTGATAAGTAGCCGGGTGTACCAATAATGCCGCCGGTGCCAGTAAGCCGCTCGCCGGTACCCGCCGCTAGCGCAATACCAAAATCGGTAACTTTGACGCTGCCTTTTTGTGTCAGCATTAAGTTTCCTGGCTTTATGTCACGATGGATCAAGCCTTGCTCGTGCGCGGACTGCAATCCACTCGCTGCCTGCGTCATCACCTTACGCGCTTCACGCACGCTCAGGCGCTCACGTTTTAGCCGCCCACCCAGGGATTCGCCATCCACATATTCCATGACAAAAAATGGCTGCCCCTGGTGTTCGCCTACGGCATAAATCTGCACCACATATGGGTCACTCAAGGTCGCCATCGCATGCGCTTCACGATAAAAACGCTCGACTAGGCCTGGCTGATGCGCGATGCCTTCGTTCAACATTTTTAACGCAACCACACGCTTGAGCTTTGGCTCAAACGCCTTGTACACCACGCCCATGCCACCCCGACCTAGTTCAGATAAAACTTCATAGCTGCCTATTAATTGGCTCATTATTCATCCCGTCGTATCGATTCGGTATTGGCGATGGCATCGCGACCCGGGGCCACGAAACTGCGTTTTTCCTGTGAAGTGTAGCGGTGAATTGGCTGAACGTCAGGCGTTAGCATGAGCTTTTGCGATGCGCGTACAGCTGGCAAACTATCAACCTAATGAAAAATCATGCAATCGCAAGTCTCTACCACGACACTAGTCCAGCCGCACCGGTCTTTGACACCTGGCAAGCACCTGAGTATGTCCACACGGTAATCGTTGGCGCTGGCTTTGCCGGTATCAATACTGCGCTTGGGCTCGCCGAGCGTGGCATTTCTGCAATCGTACTGGAACAAAACAGCGTCGGCTTTGGTGCGTCCGGGCGCAATGGTGGTTTTGTTTTTGCGGGCTTTTCCTTAGGTGAACAGGCCTTATTAAACGCGCTGGGCGCGACGCTTGCAAAGGCTTGGTATCAGCGTACACAGGCTGCAGTAAATTTGATTCGGGAGCGAATTAATCGCTATGCAATCACCTGCGAAGCCGTTGATGCTGGCGTGCTTTGGGCGAATTGGTTTGACGATGAAACGGCGCTCAGCGCGCGACAGAGCCTATTACGGGAGTACTTTGCTTGCGACTGGCGGAAGGTTTCTAAAGCAGAACTCGCGACGATGCTCAACACCGCCCGCTACAGCGGCGCACTTTTTGAGCGCAATGCACTGCATCTAAACCCGCTCAGATTAATACGAGGCTTGGCTGAAGCGGCAAGAGCGCAAGGGGCAAAAATCGTTGAACAAGTAATGGTTGAAAGCGTTACACCAATTGCAAGTTCAGCAAATAACACCTCGCCGAGCCGTCGCTGGCGGGTAAAAACAAATCATGGCAACGTCGAATGCGACCATGTAGTACTCGCCTGCGGCGGCTATTTGGCCGGCAAACTTGCGCAAAATCAGCCAGCGCTAAGTAGCGCCGTGCTTCCGATCGCGACCTATGTGATCGCTACTGAAGTGCTAGGTTCTCGCTTAAAGGAGGTTATCAACACGGATGCCGCCGTTTACGACACCCGCTTCGCGTTTGATTACTACCGAGCAACACCGGAAAGCCGAATCGTTTGGGGCGGGCGCATCAACGTCAGAGATGCAGCACCGAAGCAAGTAGCGAAAATGCTTCGGGCGGATATGATTCGCGTTTACCCTCAGCTCAAAGACGTGAAAATCGAACACGCGTGGAGTGGTCTGATGAGTTATGCAACCCACGAAATGCCGCAAATTGGCCAAACACAGCCAGGTCTATGGCATGCACAGGCATTTGGTGGACACGGCCTTGCGCCCTGCTGCGTGGCGGGTGAAACACTTGCAAGCGCGATAGCAGCCGGAAATCTAAGCTATCTGGAACTCAAGCGATTTGGTTTGACCCGAACCTTCGGGGCATTCGGACTGGCTGCAGCGCAAAGCAAATATTGGTGGTTACAGGGGCTAGATTGGTGGCGCACGAATAAAACCAGCTAGCTTTTCCTAGGTTTGTACTGCGATACAACGTTTCAAAAAAGCCACCTCACGCTTGCGAATTTCCCCCAAGAACGGTTTAGCGCCGTCTAGCGCGACGAATGCGGCAAAGCCACGTTCCAGAAATAGCTGCAGAGCGCCTAGCCCCGCCACTTTGGCCGGCCATCGGCATAGCTGTAATAAACGATACATAAGTGGAATTCTAACGACGCGCGCCAGCTCGCGCCCAAGGCGCAAAATGAGTGACAACTGGTAGCGCCGCTGCTCAACAGGGACGCTCAAACGATAAGCACGCACATAGTCGGCCTCTGTCAACTCACCGTTCGGCAAATGCACCAACATTGACAAATCAAGTTCGTGGCTAAGCGCATTCAATTCAACTGCTCGGCTAACAGTTCCCAGCACCGCACCCGGCAAGACCTTGACCATAATCGGATAAATACGCTCGACATCGTGGTCACGACGAGCAAAATCAGCGTCACCATAGAGTTCGTAGAGAAAGAAATTACAGG
>Ga0105044_10003597_pt1 | contig 21297 bp, 10 predicted proteins | sample MAT01_FD_78092 | JGI IMG/M metagenome (GOLD analysis project Ga0105044, IMG submission 78092) | Freshwater microbial communities from Lake Fryxell liftoff mats and glacier meltwater in Antarctica - MAT-01 | ecosystem: Environmental > Aquatic > Freshwater > Ice > Liftoff microbial mat | place...
ATGACTCACACTGCATGAAGAACACCGAAAAAGCCCCCAGGAATGCATCCTTCAAGCTGTATTGGGTAGCATTGCTAGGTTGCCTTGGATCTTTAACTTGGGCAATGGCACTTTGCAAAAATCACAGTAGCATCATGAAACTCAGCGATTGAGGGTTCATATCGAGTCTCTCACAGACAGCCTCCTTGATCCTGTGGGATGGGGGCACCCTTGTCAATTTTTGAATTTGGAATTGCTGACGATGTAGAAGATCGCAGGGAGTGACTGTATAAATTTCATCTGGGCTGTCATTACTAAATCCATTGAGTGCTGTGCAACGCACCTCATAATGCTGAAGGTGGTGTCTTGGGTCAGCTTGACATTGAGTTAAGCTTTGTCCGCTGGTACTGGAAACTCCTAAAACTTGAGTGTTAATCCAGGTTAAATCCCACCCTAAGGCGATCGTATTTGTATCGACTAATTGATGGACTCGCTCGAATCGAGGTGGAGTTTCACTGAATCTTGTGATGCTCGGATTGAAAGTGCGAACGTTTCGTTTTTCTGAATCTTGAAGTGATTGATCTCCTAAGCGCTGGTGAATGGTTGGTGTCATGCTGTCGTCTGTCAGTTTCAGCAGCCAGTCTGGTGCGTTCTGTTTGGGCACCCGGAAGACTAAGCCCATTTGAAAAGCAACCGATCGCTGAATAATTTCAGTTCCTCGACCTTCGTCGCGACTACCATCAGGTTGCTCAACGGCTGCTACGTAGTCTCTTAAATCAGCAACCATATCTTGAATAATGGTTCCCCGCAGTTGTAGTGCTTGTTGATTTTGTTGATCTTTCATCGTCGATGGTTGCACTCCTTGACCATTCGCTGGAGTAACCTTTCCATCTTTTGTGTAGATAGTGGTGTTATTGGCAAGAGCTTGATCCAACAAGCGATCGTATTCACTGTTTTTCAGATCTCGCTTGAAATAAGGCGATCCTTGAAATTGTGCAACTGCACCTCGAACGGCAGCTTCATAAGCATTATCTGAGGGACTAAAAACTCGTGGATCTTCAATTGATTTACTGCGTGGCAGCGGCTTTGGATCTCCAAGTGGTTCTGGTGATAAAGGATCTTCTGATTCCTCTACCATGAAGGCACAAGCCAGATACTTCTCTAAGGAAACCTCACTCAGAGGTTGTTCTTGAAGGGTTCCATTTTCGTCATTAATTTCATAATCTACCGCTTCTCCGTTATCAGGAATTACGATCGCTGCCCAATTACCTCGCCAGGTGTGTTTCGCTGAAACAGCCTGCCACGGACTTGCTTCACTGGGTACTTGGGCTTGTAATGGGGGAAATTGCTCCAGCCCAGATATTTCTTCAGGCAGGGTTAGCTCAAAATCCTCACCTTGTCTTTCTTTGGTCGGGGCAGGCAAAAACCCTTGTTCATGAGCAAACTCCTGATTGCTTGACTCACCCTGAGGCAAGAGTAGGAAATAGACAAATCTCCCTTCTTTTTGCTCTGCCTGAGTCTCTAGAACAAAAGCGATGTAGTCTGGAGCATGAAACTTTGGTTCAACACTTTCACTCGTATCATTAGCCGCAATAGCAGTACCAGTCGTATCATCCTCTGTAGAATTCGTTAGGCTAGTTGTTGAACCACTACTGGTTGAGATTACAGGTGCGATAACGGTTGACGGTGTTCCAGTCAAACTCATTCCCACAGCCCTACTTGAAGGACCTGCTGGCACAGATCGTCTTGTAGTACCTGCTGACCTAACAGATGCTCTTGGGCGATCGACACCAGGTATTCCTTCAACATCCGTGGCTTCCAAGCCCATTTGGAGGAACTTAGATGTTTTTTCTTTCGCTTCCCGCAGCGCTCCCTCGTTCAGTCCAAAACGAACGCTTAACTGAAGACTATGACCCATTGCAGATACAGCCAAAGTGCCAGACCCAGATAATCCAGAATCTAGATTATTTAAGCCAAATTCAACTCCTGCGGTGAAGCCAATTGTAGTACTAAGCCGAAAGGATTTCGTGATTTTCTTGAACAATAAATTAATCCGAATCCAAAATTCAATGCTTAATTCAATGCGAGCTTCTAAACCAACAGCAGCATAGAACGCAGTCTCTAATTTATCGGGTTGGGCATAGTTGCTTAAAACCCCGATATATCGTGCGCCAAAGGCAACACTGACTTCAGCACTGACCCGCGCGCCAACAAATCCTAAATTGGCTTCTGCATCCAGTCGAAGTTGCCCTCTTGCCAGAATGCTGCTACCGATGACAAGGTTCTGCCGCGAGACCCGGAGAATGAACCCACCACGAACTTCCATCAGTAGTGGACCCAAGCGATCGCTCCAACGCAGCATATTGGGCCAACCAAGCTCATAGTGGATCAACCCTGGTTCAACTAGAAGGGTGGCTGCAAACTGGCTGTTACGAACAGCTTTTTGAATAAAGTCTGGTAAGCGAGGGCGATCGCCCAGATAGCCATTTGGATTCGAGGAAACTTGGGCTAGAAAACGCTTCTGTCGGGGTGAGAGGAACGCAAAACCACTAAAAAGTGGTTTCTCTTTCAAGTTATCTCGGTTTTTGACGAAGGAATCATAGTTGGTATTTAGCCAACCTCTTACAGCCATGAAAAAAGTTAAGTCGCTGCGAAAAGCGATCACAGCATCAAAGAGGTAAGCGCAGGGCAGGTTTTCCTCTTTAACCTTGTCGTACTCTAGTGGAGAAACAGATGCTGAGCTTTGAGCAATTAATGCACGTAAGGCAATTGTCCAGCGTGGATCTTGACCAGGTTCTTCTAGATCAATTGCCCACTGATCACGATTGGCAAGATTGCCTTGAGTTCTCGACAGCTTACGCAAGTCACCAATCAGTTGCCGTAAATCGGGCTCGCGATCGGCGGCCTTGATACTAACCAAGGTGAACCGATATCCAAAGCCCAACCCTATCTCGCGCAAATACAGCTCTACGACAGGAACCCGGAAGCTAACCTGGCGCAGTTCAATATAAATGAACCAGGCTCGCAACCATTGGGACATTTCATCACGGCGCACCCGAAGAAAGGCAAAGCTCGCAGCAATGGGCGGCAGTCCCTGGATTGCCAGTGTACCCTCGCCGTCAAATCCTGTTTTGTTGGGGTCGTCATCATAGAAATTGACCACACCAGTAAGTTTGAAGGCTGCGCCAAAGTCTAGGCTAACTGCCAGTTGTTTGAAGTGGATGCGCGGCTTAAAGTCGCCAGATTTGGGTAAACCAATTAACAAAGTATGGTAGTCGGGTTTAGGGTTGGGAGTATCTCCTACACCCTGAGCAAAGCGCAATTGCCCTGTAATCATCATTGCTCCATCATCCCCAAAAACTGCTGCCTGGGGCAGGAAGCCGATCGCCTTGACTTCCATCTCAAAGCAACCCAGAAAACTAAAAGTTTTGGGACTGGGTAAGTTGATGAGAAATTGTACGTATTGACTCAAAACACGGGCATTTCCGGTGATGGGGCATTCTACTAAATCGATGCGAATGAGTTGTAGAAGTGCCAATGGACCATTACTATCATCGGATGGTAATGGGACAAATTGAGCGCTTCCGGTGAGCGTAAAGTAAAGATGATAGTGCCCATCATTAACAAACTTAAGCCCAAGTGCATTCACAGAGAATTGAAACCGAGTTCCCTGGCAAATCAGGGGCTTGTTCATTTGTAGTTCGGCACTACCCGTGACTAAGTCAAGCTTTTTCCGATCAACTTGCTTGAATTGCAGCGATATGTCTGCGATCGCTTCTCCCACCAATGCTGGTGGCAATGGTCCAGAGCCATTCAATGTGAAATCACTAATCTGGTTTTCCTTAATCTCTAACCGAGTATTTCGGAAACGGAAACGGGTATCTAAACTATTGAGCGTAACTGGGTCATCTGTGACTTCAGCACTCAAGCTAATACCTTTATCAGAGAGGATAAAATCACGAATCTTAAAACGGATTGGCTCTTTACTAATCGCAGTGTATTCAAGAATAAATTCTGTGTTAGGAGCTTGTTGAAGCTGGTAGTTATAATGCTGAGTGACGAGCGTGAAAATATGAACCTTTTTTGCTAATGCCGGATCAGTTGCAGCATCCGGATGCTTATTGCGTCCCTGAAAACTCCAATTAAGTCCGAGGTGAGTAGATTTTAGCTTTGCAAGCTCATCTGCGTCGCAATAAAGCTTTATTCCCTCATCGTGATTGATAGAAAGCGCGAGAGTTCTTAAGTTGAGTTTGGCGGTAAAACTCGTTTTAAGTGCTATTTCACCAAATTGAACAAGTGCATCAAACTGAATTGGAATTTCCTCAAGTGGAATTTCGTCATTGGTCGTTGATTTGCTAAGTTGAACCTCAACTTCTTTGGGACTATCAAGTCTGATGAATTGTTTAACGTCACCCTGCTGATTCAGGAACGGTAACGTCAACTGACCTAGCCGAAGTTTGAGTGTTCTCCAATTATTTTGATTGATAAATTCTGACAGGTTGAAGTTTGTTCGAGAGCGGAGGACAGCGATTGCTTCTTGTTTTTGGTTTGAGTCTTGGGGATTAATTGCTGCTTCTAGAGCAGTGCTAAGGGTTGAGAGCGGAGTCTTCAGATCACGTAAAAAAGTGGGTAGCTTGGGGTTTAAGATGTCTTGGTTAATTGTAAAGCTAGCTAAACAAATACTGGTTTTGCGGTCAGTAGTTAATTCAATACTAAACAGAGGTTGATCTGTCTGAGATCCCTCTTGAGGGCGATCGGTTTGAAGTTCGCGTTCCATCAAATTGCCTGTTGAGCGCTGCCAAGCAAAGTTGCTTTGAAGAACGATAGTCTGTCCAGGTTCTAGAGTTAGCACTAAGTTGGCAGAACTCAGAGGTTGTAGGTCTTGTCCAGCACCTAAGAGCAGGCTAAACTGTCCAGTACCCGGCAACTGAATGGAGAATCCTGGTAAATCAAAGCGGCGATCGCTCCCAGCAATTTCCCAATCAAGGCGAATTTCCTGAATGGGGTTCGGTGAAAACCAATCGAACAGGATACGGAGTAGAGCATTGGAAACTGAACGGTTGCCTTTTTCCAGAAAATTGGGCACTAGGCGGTTGAGCCAGTAGTTGACCTGTTCTTCCTGCCATGCCACCACCAAACATTGATGATCGAGATAGGCTTTGTTGATGCCAATACGCTCGCGCAGGTCAGCAGTGGGCGCATTGCGATCGAAGTAGGAACTCTCTGGGTTGGGATCAAGATTGCCCTGTTGAAATTGGAGTTGGAGCTTACCTGCGATCGCAGACTCTAATAAGGCTGGACTGGCAATGCGAAGCCCTTCGATGACAAAGGTGCTGGTGCCTGCACTGAAGTTGAACTCGGCTTGTTCCCAGCTCAGTGCGAAGAATTGTCCCAGAACTAGAGATGTGGCTCCGGTATCCACAATCAGGCGATAGGTTTGAGGTGCTTCACCTGCTGAAGGTGCGCCTTTCAGGAGCAAATTCGCTGTAACTTGAAACTGCTGAACTTCCAAGCGTGTTTCTGATGGATTGCCAATTAGTAAGGCACACCCTTCTTCGTTAGGAAGTTTAATGAATTGTAGAGTCGCACTTGCCTCTGGCGGCAGGGGGGATGAGTCAGTCACCCAGGTGGGAGTGCCAGGGATGATTTGCCCGCTGCTATCTAAACCAGGAAAACCAATTGCAAAAGCAGTTACGGTATCTGTCCATTGCCAGCGGATTAACCATTGCTTCAGCAACAATTCAGCATTGGCATTTGGGCCGAAGGGAGCAATTACAAAACCGAGATTTCCAGGAGTCGGAGGGGAAACGGCAAGGGTAGCTCCGATCGCTTGATTTTGCTCATTGACATCAATAATGAACGTGATTAGATCTTCTCCTAACTTCAGCCCAAAGTTATCAACTGCACCGGCAAAGATAGACTTGTCGTCTTCAGCGATACCGGGTAAGGCACCAATATTTAATTCTTCTGCGATTGCGGCTAAACGAGGTAATAAGCGATCGCGAATTGCAGTCGTTTGAGTCCCACTTCCTAATTCTGATGGTATGCAGTGATAAACGCGAGCTACCTCAGCAAAGGGGTTTCTGAAGAACTGTCCGAGTCGCTGGAGATTTACCTGGGGGCGACTGTGGGGAAGCCGCAGCAGCAGCCGATTCTCTACAACAACACTACTTTCAGCTTGTGCGTCAGTGAACGTGATCAACTCTGCGATAACTGCAACGGCATAAAGTTGGGGTTGCCACTGTCGTAAGTAGGTTGTGAATATTAACGCGATCAGGTCGCGACCAATTTGATCAAACTGGGGTGGTGGTAAGCTTGGTGGCTCAATAATCCCCTGTAAATCATCCTGGAGCGATCGCAGTAAATTTCTGGCATCTTGAGCGATCGTCAATAGTTCTTCTAGCGACTCCCCAGATGTTGTCAGTACGGTTTCAATACGAGTTTTTAGCTCAGCAAAAGCATTGAGCAGTTGTGTTAATTTATCTGCGGAGAACCCAGGAATCCGCTCCAAATCCCAACCGATTGTTTGAAACAGCAACTTTTGGCTGTCAGGACTATTGGCAGCAGCAAGGGGAGAAATTAGATAGGTAAGCTGCTGTAGAACAGTCGCATATAAGCTGGGCATCAGTTCATCACTCCACGGAGATCTCTGGTCTGGGATAATCAGCATTTTCAAAATCAAGAGGCACCTGATAAGTTGTGCGAATCGGTAATACTGTCGCTGGATTGATTCGAGCGTCTTCCCACCAATACAACACTTGTCTCACTTGCAATTGACCGTCATCTAGAAAGCTGATTTCGCCCAGATTATTCAAACCAACCAATTGTCGACCTGCACCCAAGTCACGGGTGTAGCTTTGGTGATTCCTAGCCATCATACTGTGTTGCTGAAGCAAGGCACTACGGTCTGATGTACTAGGGTCTGCCACTGGTTTAATTTTGCTAGGGTCAGGAGCCTCTTTATCTCCCTTAATAAAATCAATTCGATACATCCAATCTGGTTGACTGGCATTTTTGACGGTGTAGTTGACTTGGCTGGATAGCTTTTCAACCGCTGGACTTTCTTGGATCAGCCAATCGGCACTTATACCGGGGAAAAAGACCTTTTCCCCCACCACATTTCCGCTCTGATTTTCCCAAGCGACAAAGCTTCTGCTGCGGCTAAGCGGGACAATAACTGCTCCAGCCCAGTGGAGATTATAAGTACTACTTTTTATCTTGCTAGGTCTCCACCAGCCTTCTCTCGTTTCGTTCCTGAGTGCGCTAGAGGTAAGTTGAGCCATAACCAGTTGTGCCTCTTGGCTTAGCTCATCTTGCTCGAAAACTTTACCTGCCCAGTACTGAAACCGAGTGGCAAATCCATAGTGAACATCGCCTGACAGCAAAACTGCTCGACCTTGCTGATTTCCCTGACGGGTAGAAATTCTGGCGATCAGTCTTTCAAAGGTTTTCCTTTCTAAGCTCCAGGCTTCTGTATCAGTCTTATATTTATTCTCTAATTGAGTCTCCCGTTGCTGTGTGTCTTCAATTAGCGGTAGCCCAAGAACCGGAGTTGCAGTAATCACTAGCAGTAGCTTGGCCGCAGTTGCATCATCGACGGGAAGCTGTTTGCTAAACCCATCTTCACTAATCAAAGCTGGAAAACTTTCTGCCGTGCCTGGATAGGCACGCCAAGTACGGGAGTCTAATACCAAAACTTCATAGTCACAGTCAGGAAAGCTGAGCATGTAGTGCCAGCTAAGCGACTGAGGTTCATGAGAGAGTTGGGGTAGCTCAGGATGATTTTTGATGCTGTCTAGAGTGGGTAAACTAACGCACGTTGCAATCTCTTGATCAGTTTCAGTCCATTTGTCTTCCAAAATGCGATCGCTAACCAGTTGCAACAGTCGAGCACCCGGTTGACCCGCTACAAACTGTTCAGGTGTATTTCCCCAAGCTTGGAAAATGGCATAGGCAATTAAGCCATTCAACAATACTCGCTGACCCAAGGGTTTATCTAAAACACTTTCGCACCAGGCAAGGTTGAGAAACCAGTCATCTGTAATTTCATGATCATCCAGAATCATGTAGGTAGGAATGTTTGCCAATGCCCGCCGCACTGCTGATAAGGTTGACTTTAGCGTGAGCAACTGGTTTTTTTCTTTGGTGTATTGTTCGAGAGCTTTGGAAGAAACCTCGATCGAGGTTGAAGCACGATCGCCTGCTACATTACGCAAACTCTTCAACTTGGTTGGAGAGGCGGGTTGGTTATACACCATCTCAAAGCTGGGGATATCTGCATCGTTCTGGAACCATAAAACATCTGACCAAACGAACAGATACATGGCGAAGAACTCACCTAACCGCAACAGATGACTTTTGGAAATGCCTTCATCGGTGGTGAAACCACATTGGTTACGGGCTAACTCGTCGCGCTTTCCTGGCTTTAGAAACTCTGGTGATGTATTAGGTAGCGGTTCCTGATGACCGAGGAGGGCGGCATTTGCATCATCTAGGAGGTATAACAGCAAATCAGCTACGTCATCTGCATAAATTTGGTCGCCAGTCAAAAACAGTTGATGCGGGCGTGATGGCGGAGTGGGATTGGTGCGATCGACAGCCTCCTGAATTAAGGCATCAATCTGTGCCATAGCATCTACCCCTTCTGCATGGGGCTTCCGACAGGATGCATGAAGCAGACGCAGATCCTTGAGGTCTTTTGGAGGTAAAACAAAACTTGGAAAGGGCAAGTCTAATTGTGAATAGGCGATCGCCACTGTGGAACCGGATGCATCAATCACATTTGGGCTTCGCAGCGTCTGTCCACCGCCAAAATCGAAGTTATAGAGATAGGTTTGTCCCGGAATGAGTGCATCGCCACTGGTTGGTGCTGCTGTTCCTCTAGTTTTGGCTGTCACTGTGACAATATGCAGATTTGTTCCGAGCGCTGTTGTCTCGCTTTCACCCACTAATACTTCTTGTTGCAACAAATCGAGAATTCTGAGGCGAACTGTTTTTCGTTCTTCTTTCAATACCACCCAAACTGAAACTGAGTTTGGCTCGGTGCGTCGCAGTATAGGTCCTGCCAGAACCAAAGGCAGTTGATTGATACGATTTAGCAGCGAGTTAAAAGGCACGTTTAAGATTCCTCAATGTTGATGGGATGAAATGCATGAATAAAAGGGATGGTCGCACTTTTTCCCACTCCCGGTTCACCCATCAGGATGAAGAACCGCTGGTCTTTTTGCTGAAGCCAGTGGTCTATTTCATTAAGAATGTGCGATCGACCTGTAAAGCCTTCTGTAAGTTCTTGAAGGTTGGGGAAGGCGATCGCTTTTAGTTGATCTGAAACAGTTGTAATCATTACGCCTCACTGTTAGGATTGCTCAAGCTTTTTCGTTGGTAATCCGTCATTACTGAGTAGTCCACCAACTCTCAAGCTCTTGTACCGTCCTATAGAGACTCCATAAAGTTTCTCCTTTGTCATAAACTGATAGAAATGGAGCGCTGGCTGCCAGCACCTTAAATACAGCATTTCGTCCAACAAGTTGAGCTGCTAACTGATTTCTCCAAACTAAAAACGCATCCTCATTCAACCCGACAAGAGTGAGAGCTTGAGCAATTCTGCTTAACGAATTTGTATCTAAATACTTTTTGTCAATTAGCTGAACTGCCATAAAAATTTGTTCAACGCCACTTTTATTCCCTGATTGGGCTAATTTCAGCGCTGCTTCGCTTAAACAACTCGTTTTGCTCCACTCACTCTTAATTTCGTTGGCGATGGATAAAGATTGCTCAATTTTACTGATTTGGGCAAAACATTGAACCAATTCTGCTAGAGCCGTTGTTCGATGTTCCCCTTCAGTGATCTCTCTTGCAAGTTCTAACAACTCATTTAGCCCATCAAGATTGTTTGAAGAAGCTAGAACTTGAGCTACTGCAACCAGTGTTTCTGACTTAGGCTTAGAGATTAAAATGTAATTTACCGCACCGATCGACAAATCAACCTTACCCACTTGTGCCAGGATAGGAGCTATTTCTTGAAAGAACTCCTCTACTAAAAACGTTGGGTCTTGCACAGTTTTTGCCCAGGCATCCAACATTTGCATCATTCTTTCTTCATCACCTACTTGAGCAAAGGTTTTAGCTAATCCACTTAATACATCGGGTATATCAATGGTTGCCACGATTGTGATAGCTTCTTCTGCCTGCCCTATCTTTGCTAAGATATTGGCAATTTCACCTAGCGTCTTTGCTTTGAGATAGTCGTCATCTTCTATCATTTCTGCTGTGGAGAATGCCTGATCTATCTCATTCATTTGAGCCAAAGCAGCAGCTATTTTGCTAATTACGACCTCTTTATGTCGCTTCTCGTCTAATGTATCTATCATTTCTGAAATCTGGTTCAGTCCAGCTTTGTCTCCAACTTGAGCAAATCCCTGAGCAACACAGGCGAGTATTTCCGTTTTATGAATTTCATCCTGCATTCCTTCTATTTTTAGAAGAGCCTTATATAAAACGGATTTATCCTTTGTGTTAGTCAAGCCGGGAGCTATTTTGGCTAATAAGGCTGGTTGCAAATCTTCGACCATTTCTGCTAATTCCAGAGCTTGGTTGAAACTAGATTGATCTCCCTGGTTGACAAGTGCTTGAGCGATCGCACTGAATACATCAAATCGGTCATATTTGGCTTCAATCATCTGTTGCACTACTTCTACAGCCTGATTCAGTCCGTTTTTATAATCGAGTTGCACAATTTCTGGTAGCAGAATATTTAAAACTTCAACACGATAGTATTTGTTCAACGTTTTCACCACTATCAGTAGCTGATCTAAGGTGGTTTTATTTGTATCTTTAGCTAAGAGCGGAATCATTTGAATAAGTGCCCTTGATTTGATTCCTTCCTGCTGAATTGATTCCAAGACAGGGATGGCATATTCAAACTTTCCTACTTGAGCAAACCCATGAGTGATGCAAGAACGCGCCTCTGCTTTGGCTTCCTCCTCTCCAACCCCAACTGTGGCTTGTAACGCCAGATCCAATTCTCCCGACTGTGCGAGTGCTTGAGAAATTCCCGTCCGAGCCTTTGCTCTCTCATACTCATCGGTTATCATCTTGGTTCTTGCAAGTACCTGATTGATGTCCGTCTTACGCCCAGCTTGAATCATCCTCTGTGCAATATAAATGAACGCATCAGCATCACTCCTTTCTGCCAAAATTAATGCTTGCTCAAATTCATGCACCTTTGCGAAGGCATAAACAAGGCTATCGTGCAGTTTTCCTGGAAATCGAAGGGTTTCCAGCATAGCTAAAATCTTCTTTAACCTATTCTTATCGCCAACGTCAGCCAGGAAAGACACGATTTTACATAGTGCGTCTTCTTTGCTGTCTGTTGCAGCATAGTAACCTTCTGATTCAATCTCGTTAACAGTTGCTAATGCTTGTTCAAACTCACCCATTTGAGCAAACGCTATAGCAATACCTCTTAAGGAATACTCTCTACTATGATTATGACCATACTCCTTATATCTACTACTAATCTTTTTTACTACTGCCACCAATCTACATAGTCCGTCTTTGTTTCTTTTTTCGGCAAATGCTTGAGCCAGACTTTCAACTGAAGTTGATTTTAACGTTGATTCCCAGTCCCAATTGTTACTACTGTTGGTACTTTCTATTACATCTAGAGCGTGATCAAACTTATCCTGCTGAATCAGCGTAAGGGCAATAACTCGCATTTTGACACGCTCTCGAGCTTCAAAATGTTGACGCTCAAGTCTGTCCAACAATTGCAACGCCTGCTCAACCTCCCCTCCTTCCAGCATCTTTAGAGCAACAGCCTCAAGAACAAGCCCTTTGCTCCAACCATCCTCTATGTCTTCTAAGAGATCTAATGCTTGATCAAGCTCTCCCTGTTTAGCTAATACTAAGGCAAGGCTTTTAACAAGATTCTCAGGAACGGTGGATAGTGCTCCAGCTTTCGCAAGCTTTAGAACATGACATAAGCCCTCCTTGTTCTTAGTGTTTGCCATAGCTTCGATCAGTCCCTTTATTGCTTCAGCCTTTGAATATTCACTTTCAATCTTCTCGATTGCTGTCAGTAGTCGATATAGTGCATCTTGATTACCTAGATTGGAAAACACATAAGCAATTCCTGACAATCCTCTGGAGTTTGAAAGTTGGCTTCCCCACTCTTCTACAGTTCTCAGAAGGTTATTTAACCCATCTTGATCTTCAATTTCAAATTGAGCATTGGCAATTTCATTCAGTGCATTAACTTGTAGAAATTCATTTTCTATTCTCTTCACGGCTTCCAGAAGATGATTCAATCTCACCGGATCTTTAACAACAGTCAGCACTTTGGCTAAACTACGCACTTCCGTATCTTGCTGCACTGCTTCAGTCAACTTATCCACAATTGAAAGAATTCGATCTAGTCCAGTCTGATCTCTGATTTGGGTGAATGCCTCTGCCATTGCACTCAACAGACTTGTCTCTAGCCAATCTGCTGGTCGCGTTTCTATGTTTTCTAGCAGTGTATTCAACCGCTGCTTATCCTCTGCCTCAGCAAGTGCTTGAGCCAAAGTGCTAAAAGCTTTGCCTTTAATCCAATTCCTAGGAATAGCTTGAGCGATGACCAGTGCCTGATCAAAGTGCTCCAGTTGAGTTAGAAGGGGAACAAACTTGGAGAGTAACTCTCCAAGGTCATGCTCATCCTTAATTGTTCGTGCTGCGGCAAGAAGTCGATCAGATTCAGCCAACTGTGCTAAAGCTGGAAGCAGCTCATTCAACCTGGTACTTCGGTTATATTCAATCCCTTCTGTAATCGTTAATGCAGTCAAAATAAGCTTTCTGGCTTCTTCTACTTTTGCCTGAGCCAATAAAGCTTCACCGATTTGTTGATAAGCTCTGCTCTGTTTTTCTGGATCAAGGATGAGTGAGGCATAACTTTTAGCTTTGCTTACCTGTCCCATACTCGTCATTGCTCCCAGAATTTCAGGAGGAACATCTGTAGCGAATGAACCTAACGTGGAATAGAGCAAACTACCCCGTACTTCTTGAACAAGGTTAGAAGGAGTCTCAGATTGGGCTGTAGCAATCGATAATTTAACATCTTCCGAGAATGCTTGATGCGACCCAAAGCGAGAAAACTTTGCCTCCATTAAAGGTTTACAAATTAGTCCATATAATTCCTCGCTATAGGTTTTGATCTGCTCTACATCTTCGTGGGTGCTTACAATCTGAACCACGTTATAAAGATGGGTTGTTAGATGCCGTAAACCATAATCATCGACCTTTTTTTCGTTGTCCCAATCTACATCTTCCCAATTAGGAAATTCTCCTCGGTAGTAAGCAGCAATCTTGGTATGCCACTCGGATGGGTCAAGATAGTAATCAGAATAGGTAGTTTGTGTCTCTGGCGAGGTGAGAAACTCTGGAAGTGTTGTGTGGTACAGACGGTAATGACCATCCCCCTGATCCAAGAATTGACCTAAACGTTCTAAAGCTCCTTGTAGCCAGCGTTCTTTGACCGGACTTTCAGCAAAATTCGCAATTTGTTTTACTCTGAGTGGCTCTCTGGCTACTGCTAAAATGCCCAAGATCGGTTGATATAAGCCTTCCCAAGCAGGTAAGTAACTTTTTTTTGCAAATGGTGTTGCTCCAGGAATTTCTATGCTCTCCGTAACAACGCTATCCTTGATTCTTCCTAGAAAGAAGGCATATAACTCTTGAAGATTATTGGGCAGTTGGGATAGGTTCAAGACCTCTTGGAGTAGTTCATCCTGCTCTTGCTGCACTGCCTGATCAACTGCACGCCCAATCGCATCCAGATAACCAAAGTTTCCATTTGCCTTCTCAACAGCTTGACGAGCAAACGCTACCGTATCTCGTTCTATCTGTGCCAGTGCCTCTTGCACCTTTGGTTCTGTCTCAACCAGTTGGTAGGCATATTGGGTCAAATCTTTCGTAACTTCTGGATCTTCCTCTTCAATCTTCAATTCCTGAATGCGGGATTGCTGCGCTCCTCGAAAATGATTCAGCAACGCATCATCTTTGCGAGAGGTCAGCACAAACCTCAAATTAGCCGGTAATTCGGGGCAATCAGCGAGCCACCTGAGCAGGCTGAGTTCAGGGTCGCGGTAGCGTAGTTCATCTAGTGCATCTACTAGAACAACGATTTGCTGTTTACTATTCTGCTTTAGTAAAGTGGATGCTGGATCAAACAATGCCATGAATTGAAAATCTGTCAGAGGAGCAGAGCGACTGTCTCCATATAACTCACCAATCCGAATCCCTGCTACCGTGCTATTTTCGCTACTATTTACTTCTTGTTGAATCTCTACTACCTTCTTGTAGAAGGGAGAAACGACGAGCTTTCCAATTTCTGCTCCAACAATTTCGCTATCCTGAGCCTTACCAATCCGTTGAGCAACAGAGATTTTCAATTGCTCTTGGTTAAATGCATTAGGATAAGTTGCTGCCAATTGAAATCCTACTTGCAACAAGAATGAGTGGGCACCTGGATCACCGAGTGGAGTGCGCTGATCGCGTCGAATGAAATAGCGACACCAATCGGGATGCTGATACGCCAGCCAAGCCATAAAAGCCGACTTACCTGCTCCTGGTTCTGCGGTCAGCAACAAAAAACGGCAATCTGGATCAGCTAGCTTATCTTCAACCTGCTGCTTCAGCCAATGGCGTTCGACAAATCGGGGATTCAGTTCCTTATCCACGTAGGAACGAATCAAGTCTAGGTTGAACAAATCATTCTGAGTTGAAGACTGAACAGGCATGGCTGGAGGCTCTGTAATAGTTGCAATTAAAACTTCAAACTGACGATCGCCTTCTGCACCCCTAGCTTCCCGTCAAATTTCTTATTTCACAGTCACAGCATCTGCACCAAAATGTCGTTTGATGTACTCCTCAATATCTTTCAGTGGGTTGTCAGCTACGTCTTCCAAGTAAGGCAATATGTCAAACTTGTTGACAGAAATCAAATGGTCTTTGTAAGCGGTAACAGCGTGGTAAATAGCGCTAGCAGCATTTTCACTACCAGCGAAGTCGGGAATGACAAGAACATTGTTTGATTCACTGGATGATTGACTACAGCCCCGAAACTCAATATCTTTAACAAATTGATTGGCTGCCTCATCAGTAGTGAAAGAAAGCGATATGCTCGTGAATGCTGCTGTTAGGCTCGACTCTTTGAATGTGCTGAGGGATATCAGAACCAGAGCAATTATGGGATTGCCATTAGCTGGATGGATTTCCATTTAAGGTTTCCTTACACCTAAGAAGTGATGCTGCACAAACGAACATTTTGAGAACTAAGCGAGGTTGTTGTAAGGTAAGAGGTGAAGGCGATCGTATGACGCTTCAAGCATTACCTCTATAACCAGTTGCACTAGCACCTCCCTGCATTGTGTCAACTGTTTGAGTAATGTCGAACTCTCCGCTAGCTGCTTCTCCACTAACTACCGCACCTTCTAGGACAGCACCATCAAGTAATTTGACTTTCTGAGACACCTTGACTAGACGAGTTGCAGTTAATTTATCCCAGCTACCCGGAACTTCCATAGTCTTTGGTTTGATTCCCCAAGACTCATGAGCAACAGCAATATCGATCGCGTATCTGAAAGGTAATCGATCTAATTGCTTACGTCCAACTTCTTTGGACTGCTCAAAAGATAGAAATCCCTCTGTATTGCGCGTAGCTCCTGCAAGTTCTGTGGAATCAGGAGATAGAGTCTTGCTATAAGCGAAACCAGTACATTCAATAGCAAGATATATGCCATTTTCAATCAACTCTTTTAAGACATCTAAATCTCTAAAAACCTCAGGTTCTATTCGTTCGCTTCCTTGAGAGTCTTTTACACGTTTGCCAAGAAACTTCTTCTGCTGCTCCTTAGTACTGTTCCAATCCTTACGGTTGTGTACAAGGGAAACTGCAACGATAGCGTGCCCCTCTAATATGATTAATTTGGGCAACAAGTTACAGCCTAGACATAAACCACAAAATAGAATTGCAAGATCCAAGCAGGTTCCTTGGCGTGGTTGGGAAAGAATTTCAACAGGTGTGCGAATGCGCTGATGAGTCTCCGCCATACTAAATTTTTCGAGATCGTATTTGATTTTCTGCTCGGCAAGGGTGTTGTAAATAGCCTCAATCAAGCTCTCAAATTGCTCCTCTCGAATTAGATCAAAACTGCTGACATCCAGGCTGAACAGTTGCAGTGCTGAGTCTGTAGCAAACTGAGCTAGTTCCTTCTCATTTGCCTTCGTCCAAGTCCATTCCATCATCCAACTCCTATGAGGTACTATTACAATTACACTTGCTTTATCACTTCAAATAAATCATGCACAGGCGTAGGAGCCTTTAGACCACCTTTCTCGACTCGAACCTCCAGTCGATGTAACCCTCCAGTCGGAAAAGCATTCTTATCCAGGTGCAAAACCCATTGATCATCTTGCTTCTGAAAATCGGCACGTAATGAAAAATCCTCATCTGAAACAGAGGTGATTTTCCCTTTCAGTTTTCCAAACTCCTCGTTTGCATTGATGATGCTGGCACTGAATTTAACAACTTCATCAGGGAGATACACATCATCGAGATCCAGGCTGATTGCCGCTGGCTCTCTTGAAACCTCAACGATTCCCGGATCTTGGAAGTTTTCTGTTCCCCTGACTTGCATTGCTGCAATCAGGTTGCAAAGTTGATCTAGCACCTGACCATGATTTTGGATGGAGCCATGTCGTTCAGCAACGTAGCTCTGTCGATACTCTGTAGAAAGCTCGATAGGAATGGCAGATATATAAGGCACTGTTCCATCACCACTTCCTAGGATCGGATCAGCGCCTTCAGGTAGTTCCAGACTAATCTTAATCTGACCATTCGTGGTTAAATTTGCCGATTGAAACGTAGGTTGCTTCGTACCTACTACAGGAATCAGTGCATACTTGTTGGCTAAATAATTTGCATCTTGACGGTGACTGTTTACAGCATCCCGAATTTCATGATGAAATTTCAAGGCATTTTCGGCTTTTGCCTTGTCAATGTTAGGAAGGTCAATACCAGCTTCAGCAATTCGCTTATACTCGTTATCAATCTTGAGCATCGGATAAATTGGCATCAATTGATAAACCGAAGGTAGCGATCGCATCACCTCAGTGAGATCGAAGAATAGCTTTTTAAAGCCATTTGCAAGAAAGTTAACTGCATTGACAGAGCCACGGTGAGGAGTACCAAAGGTAACCAAAGCCCGGCAATCTTGCCATCCTTCTAATACTTCCAGGTAGTAACGAGAAATCAAGCCCCCCATACTGTGTGCCAAGAGAATCACCTTTCCGTCCTCAGCACCGTTAGGAGATTCTCGCCACTTCTTCAACCGTTCATCTACAAAACGCTTTAATATACGAGCATTGGCTCGATTATCGCGTCGCCAATCATAAGGAAATTTGAAAAAGTTTTCACCAGGTACTACGTCAAAGGAATCAGTAATAGCCTGAGAAATTGCTGTATAACCATCGATTTTGACTAAACCCGGTACAAAGTGGGCATCTTCGACAACTCGAACAGCTTTGATGCCGTCTCCCAGATCCTCAAGCTCAGGATCATCATGGTCTAGCTTCAATTGCTGAAATGATTCTCCGCTTGTGATGAGCGCCTGCCATGCTGCTTGTCCTGAAACTGCCCAAATGTCTTCACCGTCCTTCTGAAGAACACTCCCCGTGATTCCAGGAAGGATCACCACAATATCCCGCATTTTTGTTTTTGGCATGTCTGTTCCTTAGTTAGTTCAAAATTATTTCAACTAGTTTCGCGGCTCAAGCTCTAATAGATAACTAAATGTTTTACTAGCGCTTGCCTCTTCTGCTCTCAAAATCACAACTCAACCACGATTACATCAATCATTCAACGTTTTTTGATTATTTATCCCACCATCCTAAGCTGAGTGTGAATTTCTACGACTGGTAAACTTACCAATGGTTCAAAATCTGTAATTTGAGTATTGACTACAACAAGGTGTCTTAAATTAATCAAGGATGCGAGTGGACTGATATCTTTAATCGGATTATTTGACAAGATGCATTCCTGAAGATTGATGAGAGACGACAACTCACTAACGTCTTCAATCAGATTGTCGCTAAGGTCTAGGCTTATAAGATTTGTGAGATTGGATAACCCTGTGATATCTCTCAGTTGGGAGCTTGTCGACCAGTTCCCTGAGCCATCATTTGACCTGTGTCCCCTAATGTTTAAGTTTTGCAGGTTGGTCAGAGACGGTAGAGGCGCTATATTAGTTAACCCATCATTCCAGTCAAGCTGGAGGCTTGTGAGATTCCAGAGCGATGCTAGCGGACTGAGATCAGTAATCTGCGTGAAGGTAAGACTAAGATTCTCAAGGTTATCTAGATAAGCAAGGAGGCTAATATCATCAATCTCCGTAACATACCCTGTGTGACCCAACCCCAAAAATTTTAGACTACGTAGAACACTCTCTACAGTCTTGCCTTTGTTTTCTACTTTGTCAAAATCAACAACTTGACTGCTAACCTGCTCAGCAAGATAGTTAAGCAGTCGCTGTACGGACAACCGTGTATCCGGCAAATCTTTGATGTCATACCACTGAGCAATAGTTTCCGGTATAACTTCTAAATCAGATTCGTTGACAAGTTTTAGGTTCTTCTTGATCTCGTCAACCTTTAGAACACATTTGTCCATTTGCGAGTAGCAAACGTTTGCAGCGTCATACAGCAATCTCAGATTGCCACTCACAGCTATATCGATCTCATTAACTTTTTGTTGTTGCGAAGGCGATAAATTGAGCCTTCCACCTTTGAGGGCATAAATTCGATTTCGATATTTCAGATTCTGCTCAAACAGAGCACTTAAATCTTCGCGGGCTACATTGACCGCAGCTTGTAGTAGTGGAGGGGGTGGGTACAGAGCAAGCTCTTCCCAAGGACTGGTTAAATAGACTAATTCTGCTGGTCCTGCTGGATGACCTGGATCATATTCGGGCTTAATTTGCGTCGGAAATTCATTAGTTGCATACTCCATTGCTCGATCTAAAAGAGCAAGGCAAGCTGATGGGTTATCCATTGAACAACTCACCAAGGCGTTTACATTTTTGCTTTCTACGCTATCACCAGCAGTTACCTGGACATTTGATGTACCACTCAGTGCCCGACTCAACTGTGCAACATCACCACCAAGTTGATAGGCTTGGATTGTTAGTGATGCTTTCTTTCCAAACTTGCTAGAGGCTTTTTCAAGCGTTCCTTTTGCTTCAAACATAGGACCGCTAACACTAAATTCAGCATTAAACGACTGCTTATCTGCCTTAGTTGCAAATTCAAGCTTGATTGAGATGTATAAGCTAGCACCTAAGACAATTTGCTCTACGTACTCATGACCACACGTTTTTTCCCAGTTATCCCAAACAAAACTGCTGCCTGAACTGCTGCCTTTGGCACGCTCACCTACATCAGTTAAGCCTGTGTAGTTGAACCTCGCATTTTTGAAGTTATATTGGGCAGAATAGACAAGTACCTCTGCGTAATCGCTTGCAGAAGATTCGGAGGTAAACTTGGCGCTCATACTCCCTTTATAAAGACCATAGCGGGCTTTCCCACCCAACGAAAATCCTAGAGAGTCTGCCACCTCTGTAGAAGACATACTCCGATCGAAGCGAATGCTAGATTCAGGTGTTCCTGCATATTGAACAGTGCCGATGACACATACTCCAGCAAATTCTTCTGTTTTGGCGTTATAACCCTCGCCTAGAACTGCTTTGTTGGAGCGACTTGCGGATGGAATTTCCATAGTTGAGCAGCTTCTGGAATGAGCAATAGATTTGAAGACTTAGGGTAGACCGAGCCTTCTCTGTTACCCTACTTACGAGAATTGCTAAAATCATCCGGAGGGAATAAAGTCACTTCTTCGAAATTTCAGCCAATACATAACTCAGATCTGCTAGGAGACAGCAATTAAAACCGCTGAAAAGCTCTCTGAAGTTAAACTTCAATTTTTCTTAAGTTATCACCCAACAGCTCTGTTTTTTATAAATCTTCTATAAAGAAAGATAGGCACTTCCTCTCATGACTTTCGTCCCGTAGCTTTCGCCAAACCATAAACTGTCTCAGCAATAGCACTTGTTTTGCTGATCTCCAGATGTGCAGATTAGCGTAGCTCACACCTCACTTGCAAGGTTTGCGAACTCCTGATCGTGTAATCAAAATGACTGAGCAGTTGCTGATGCCGCCACCCAAATCGTCTCCCGCTGATAGAATTCCCCCCGCTGCTCTACCTGAAACCCACCCAGCAACAACCCTAACCACAGCTCCACCCAAGGCATCCCTAACCCCGCCTCTAATTCACTCCAAGATACCTCAGAGGACTGCTGCCCTAACCATCGGAAGATCGCCTGCGTCCACCCTGACACATTCTCAGAATGAGCCACACCCAACACCGCTTGTTTCTGCGTTTCTGCCTCCATCTCTAATTGCTCCACCATTGCCAAGACTGCCTCCTTCTCCACGGTGGCAACGATCGACCCGGTCGGCTTTGCCGTTCTGGTTCTGGGCTTGCGCACCGGAGCAGGGGGCATCAACTCACTCAAATCCACCGCCATCGTTTGCCGCACCATCTCTGCAAAGAAGCCTTGTCCGACGATCGGGTCTCGATCGGACTCCTCCCACGCCGTTGTCAGCAGTTCAGAGCGACTCTCACACAGTTCTGCCAGGCGCAGCAAAGCATCCCCTGCCACTTGCAACTGCTGCGATTCTGGCAGGTGACTGACGATCGCCTCCACCCCATCGAGGAGATGTTGAAAATCCTCTAACTCCTCCCACAGATTCAGCTCAAGCTGGACAGGCTTCATGAATCCCCACCCCACCGATGGCTGTGTAAATGCTCCGCATGAAACGAGCAAGGGCGGATGGGACATTGGGAGACGGAATGTTGCTCTTCACGGGCAAACCGCTCAAACCCCAGGCGCCGCCCCTGACCATATTGCTGATAAAGCGCTTCTAACAATTGTCTTGCGTAATCTTTCACTAAGCGGGGTGGTAAGCCGAAGGTATGCTGAGGCTGCGTCAGGGCGATCGGCTGTCCACCCACCCACAACTCAGCACACATCGCATGAATCACCACATCATCCTGGTGGTGCCGCACTTGATCGAGGTAGGTATGCAGCACCACATAGCTTACAACAGGCATCGGCACCAGCAATTCCAAATTCGGAATGTTTATTTTGCACAGACAGAAGTGTAGAAATATGTATGTGTCTCGCTTTTCCTTTTCAGTCAACATCACCCAATCTTTTCTCTAAGATG
>Ga0105044_10003599_pt1 | contig 21292 bp, 18 predicted proteins | sample MAT01_FD_78092 | JGI IMG/M metagenome (GOLD analysis project Ga0105044, IMG submission 78092) | Freshwater microbial communities from Lake Fryxell liftoff mats and glacier meltwater in Antarctica - MAT-01 | ecosystem: Environmental > Aquatic > Freshwater > Ice > Liftoff microbial mat | place...
AGAGAGCTGCTTCCCAATGGAATAGACTCGGACGCGCGGAGCTTTGATTTAGCCTCGCGAAGCGATTGTACAAAGATTTCATAGAGTTGCCCCAGCTGATCCAGCCTCGCGTGTTTGTCCGACAAAGCATCGTTGGTCGATAGCGCCGACGCATTCTTGATCTGCTTATGGAACTCAGGAAAGTCCGCCTTTTCGATGGCCGCTTTGGCTTTCTTCATGGTCGTCGTCCACTCGGATTTCGAAGCAGCTGGATTCATCTCCGGTCTCGGAATCGGTAGAGCCATGTTCATCGGGGCCAGCGGCTGGTTGCTTTCAATGGGCGATTCGTCTGCCACAGTCGATTGGGCCGGTTCGGAGTCGGAGTCGTTGCGAGAAAGGGTGGGTAGTCCAGACGATCTGCCGGGTGCGAGAGTGATTGGTTTGTTCTGGCCTCTCAATGTTTCGGAGGACGAGTTCGGGAGCGGCTCAGAAATAGTCTGACCATTCGAAAGTATTTGGGTTGGTTTTTGAGTGATCGGCTGTCGGCTGATGAAAAAACGATAGCTTGAGAAACCCAGGAGTAAAACAGCTAACGAAGCGATTCCCGCCAGGGTCAGTTGTTGGCTTTGCTTTCGTTTCTTCCGAAGCCTCTCGATAGCTTGGGCTGCAGAACCTTTGCTTGCGGAGCGATTCGATGCGGCTGGTCCAAACTCGAATGTTGTCTGCTTCGCTACGGATGACGGTGCTACGGATGACGGTGCTACGGATGACGGTGCTACGGATGACGGTGCTATGGATGACGGTGCCATTGTTGAGGTCGCCTTTGCTGGCGTTGCGGTGGATGGGATCGCAATGGCAGGAATACGGTGTACGAGGGCGTTCCAACGCTCGGCGATACTTCCATACGAGCGTGCCATCGGGTCTGCGCTGGCAGCTCTCTTCCATGCTTCCGCCGCGAATGGTTGGTAGGGATCCTCGTTCGGAAACAGTGACAGCACCTTGCTTTGGCCTACAGCCTGTAGTTCCTTGGCCTCGATCGGAACAGGTTTGACTTTCTTGGTCGCCCCGGAACCGAGCTGTAGGTCATACGCATGTTTTTTTTCGCTATCGAGTAGGACCTGTTGAGCCTGCTTCAGAAGTTTGGCGACAATCTGGGCTGATTCCGGATTGGATTTTGGATCGGAAGCATTCCAACGAGCGGCTGCTTGACGGAGTGCATGTTTGATGTCTTCTCCTTTCGCATTCGGTTCCAAAGCCAAGAGACTATAGTGGTTCAGGTCCGCTTCATTCAATCGAATGCCGAGATGTTTTTCAAGGGCTCTTAGGTGCGCAGTCATAGTTGTGTCGGCGATTAAGCAAAAGGGCTGTCTGGTTCGTTGTCCCGGTTTGTGACCTGCGCCGGAAAGAATCGGGAGCAGAAGACGTGAAACAATCCGACCCACATTGCTAAGAGGAGCGGCGAAGAATAGCAAAACAGCAAAAAGAAAAGATGGGCAGACCGATCGGGCTTGTCTGCTTTGGCGGTTTGCGGCAATCCAAAGAAATCGTTGATACTGTTAGTAATCGCTGGAACGCGTGAAGCGAACATCATAACCATGGAAAAGGCTGCGAAAACAATCAACGAAAAGATGAGCATCCACAAGCTAACGGTTGCCCGGGCAGGTTCGGTTTTCGCGAATGGGCTCGCTTCGTTGTTGTCTCGCGACATCGCATTTGTTTCGTAAGGTTGGAAGGGTTCGGACTTGAGACAGTTAGGGAAGTCGTTCGGGTACCGCTGGTCGTTCGGGTACCGCTGGTCGTTCGGGTACCGCTGGTCGTTCGGGTACCGCTGGTCGTCCGGGCACCGCTGGTCGTCCGGGCACCATTGTATGAACTTGAAGGACCGGTCGGCTATCGCGATCCACAATCTTTCCTTGGATAAAGCACTTGCCTGGTAGGCTGCCAGCACCAAGTTTCCAAGCCTTCGGTAGTATCTCCACCTTCATTTCGATGTTACCCAAAGTCAATGTTTCTTGAAGTATCCAAGTGGCGTTGGGGTCAGGGCGGTTGATACCGACGTCCAGCACGGTGACGACCCAATCTCCAATTTGTGGGGGCGGGATACCCGGCAGGTCTCCCTGAGCTCCAATTTGCAGAACTCTGGGGAGAAAGGGATGCGTGAGGATTTCCATCGCGAGTGCATCTATTTCCTTTCGCCAAACGGAGACTACGGAATTCTTTAGCTCGAAGGTTTGTTCGGAAAGCAGTCGAGCTGTCGTAAAGTACTCGACAACCATCTTCGCATGTTCACTCTGGGGTGTCTCGTTCCAGCTTTTTCGAAGCGATCGCAGTTTTGCGATGGTAGCTGAAATCGGGACCTCAACATCGCCATCCGCAGGAGAGTTAGGCTCTCGATTGAGTGTTGGCAATCGACCGGGAGATTGGGGCGGCGCAGTTCTTCGACTCAAAGTGGGGGATTGCCGCTGAGCTGGCGGCGGGGCATCGTCCGCAGTGAACTCCCATCGCGTGGATCGAAGCTTTTGCGGAACGATCCAAGGGACATATTGGGAAACCAGCGGGCCGGTCGAACCGATATCTTTACCAAAACCGTACCACATTATCAGGGTAGCGATGGGGAAGGCGGCGAGGCCTCCCAAAACGGGCGGAATCATTTTCCGAAGGACAGAGACTTCGCGGGGGCGCGGACGGCTAGGGCTCGAGCCGATCCACTCCCAATCGGTTTGTTGGTCTGGAACGGTCTCCAATTCCGGCTCCAATTCCGGCTCTAATTCCAATTGAGGCGAATGTTGGCTGAGAATGAAATTCTGGTCGCTGCTGTATTCTTTCGAAGGTAGGCTATATTCTCCGGAAAGTGGGCTGCAAACGGTCGCCACGCCACACTCCTCACAAATCACCCTGGATCCCGATCCGTCGGAGTCGGACAGAACGGAAGTCTCTGGGATCGGTAAAGGACTGCCACAACCGTTGCAAGGGACAAAGCGCCACATGAAATTTGGCCGGAATATGGGGGTAAGACTGTCTGTTTTGGAGCTCGATCGACCAACTACACTCACTCAAAGATAGCACCCCAAGGGGCACTTTGCATGCAGAATCAGCTCACTTCGGCCGTCATACCCTCGAAAGTGGCTTGGCTGGAGGCGGATTTTGGAACATACTCTGTGAATGACGGCGTCCGATAAGCGGTAAACTGGTGCTAGTAACCGCGTTCCCACCCAAAACGACAATCCAACCCCTATGCTTCTTCGCAACGCGCGGCTCAGCCTAATCGCCATTTTTGCACTGGTTTCCCTCCGATTTTTGATCGGTTACCACTTCTTTATGGAGGGTTCGTCCAAAGTTCGCGAGGGAAACTTCTCATCAACCGGTTTCTTGTCGACTGCCAAGGGGCCATTGGCTAAATCTTTCCAATCGATGGTTCCCGATTTCGACGGTTCCGTCAGGTTGGATCCGGGCAAACCCAAAGAAAAAGGGGACGCGAAAGATGGATATGAGAATAGTCCGCTTCGCCAAGCGTACGACCAATTTGTCAGCGAAGCGACGGCTCTCTTTCAATTCACGGACGAGCAAGGCTCTGAAGCGAAAGCCGAAGTGACTAAATCGGTCGCGCAATTGGCGGCCGTGTACGGAGAGTGGAAGCCGCAGATTGAGGAGTATAAGAACGGTATTGCGAGAATTGCTTCACTCGAAAGAGATGAGACCCGATCTCGCGTGAGCTCGCTGAGGAAGCAAAGAGATGACATCGAGCTAAAGTGGAAATCGCTAGTCAAGCCTGCCCTTTATGATATCGACCAAGTTACGCTCAGTCTGGAAAAGAAAATCAATGCCATAGCGACCGATGCCCAACGACAAGAGGGAAAGTTGTCGGCGATGCTCAGTCTACCTAGTTCATCCCCGATCGATGTGAGATTGGTGGACAAGATTCTGCCGATTTTTGATATGTCGGTCGGAATCTTGTTGATGCTTGGACTGTTGACACCTGTTGCTGGCCTGGCTGCTGGCATCTTCCTGGCTTCCGTTGTGTTGACACAATTCCCTGGAAGTCATGGCTCTCAACCGACATACTATCAAGCGATAGAGATGGTCGGCTGTTTCTTCTTGGCATTTTCGGACGCCGGCCGCTATGCGGGTCTGGATTTCTTACCATGGAGTTTCTGGAACCGAAACAGGGACAGGAGAAAATGATTCTCAACCATCCTTGTCTCGCTCGCGAACTTCCGTAGCAGCCTTGTTTTTTGCTTTGTACCTACCAAGTCACGTATAATCTATCCATCCTCTAGTAGTCTCCGTCACGATAGGAGTTTTCCAAAATGCAACAGCTCAGTACCGAAGACCGAACGACCGGCAAAAACAATTTTGATGAAGCCGTAGGGTTCACCCGTCGTGAATTTATGCGAGGGGTCGTGGCTGCCGGCGCTGTTTCTGGCGGTGGACTTGGCGCTATGTACTTCGGCTATTCCGCAGTGGCCAATCCTGTTCGTATCGGCATCATCGGCACGGGAGATGAAGGCAACGTCTTGATCGGCGGATGCACTCCAGACTACGTCCAAGTGGTAGCGATCGCGGATATCCGACCGTACAGTATCCATCGCGCCCTTCATGGTGATTGGACCTCTCCTGCTGTCGCCGCGATTAGGCCTGGCTTGATCAAACAGTACAAGTACGCAAGCGAGAAAGAAGCGCTCGAAAGCGTCAAGGTCTACGATGCAAAAAACGGCGGCATTGAATCGCTTTTGGCCGACAAGTCCATCGAAGGGGTCATCATTGCACTCCCCCTGCACCTGCACGCGCCCATCGCCATCAAAGCCATGATGGCGGGGAAGCATGTCCTGACGGAAAAATTGATGGCTCACAATGTGGCCCAATGCAAAGCCATGGCTCGCGTTGCAGGCATGAAAAGTGATTCCGATGGACATCCGCTCCATTTGGCCACCGGCCACCAACGCCATTACAGCGTCCTCTACGACAACGCGGTGCATTTGTTGCGATGGGGAATGATTGGACAGTTACACCACATTCGAGCTCAATGGCACCGCGGAAATCTGCCAGGAAAAGACTCATGGCAACCGTGGCTTCCAGGTGGCGAACCAGGTCAAGAAGGCAAGCCGAGCCGAATTGCAAACGATTTGGCTAACTTCGAAAAAGATCTAGCGAAAGCGACTAACCCAGCCGAAGTCGATTCATTGACGAAGAAAGTCGCCCAATGGACTGCCTGGTTGAGCGATAAGGAACTGGATGCCGCTCGCTTCGGCTATCTGGAAAAACAAATGGGGAGTCGTACCCGTTCCGCCATGGAAGAATTGGTTCGTTGGCGGATTTTTGATCGAACCGGTGGTGGTTTGATGGCCGAGCTCGGCAGCCACCAACTCGACGCGTCTACGATTTTTTGCAGTGCGCTGCGAGCGGATGGATTGAAATCGCACCCGCTCACGGTGCATGCGATCGGTGGCCGGCACATTTTCCCTAATGATCGCGACTCAGACGATCACGTCTATTGCTCCTACGAGTTTCCTGGCCCGGAATACAGCGAAAAGTTCAATAAGGAGATCATTGGCTACGAGATACCAGGAATGAAGAAAATTCCTGGTCACAAAGAAGACCCCAATAAGAAGATCGTCGTTACCTACTCTTCGATCAACGGTAACGGATATGGTGGCTACGGAGAAGTCGTGATGGGAACCAAGGGGACCATGATCATCGATAAGGAAGCAGAAGTCATGCTCTACGCCGGCCCGGATACATCCGCTGCCGTGAACGTAAAATCGGCGAAAGGCGGGTACGTGCTCGACACGACATCGAGCGGTGGCAGTTCTGCACCTGTTGCCAAAGCTGCGTCCTACGGTCCGGTGAGCAAGGGTTACACCGAGGAGATCGAGCATTGGGCCTACTGCATTCGCAATCCGGATCCAGCCAATCGCCCCAAATGCTATCCAGAGGTCGCCATGGCCGATGCAGTCATCGCGCTTACGACCAACGTGGCTATGAAACGGGGCGCTCGAGGTGAAGCAGGTTACATCAAGTTCGAAGATAATTGGTTCAACATCAAATCGGACGATACACCTGACGGTAGTAGCGTCACCGACGAAATGTCCCGTCTTGAAAAGTACGAAATCCACGGCGGCAAGAATACAACTGCATAGCTATCAAGTGAGCGACGAAACTCTCAAACCTGTCCGCCAACCACGCGGTATTCCTGGCAAGTGGTTTGCGGTATCGTTCGTCACTTTGCTGACCGTGTTGGGCGGAGTGACTTTTGCTATCGCCATGCGGTTTCAATCGATTATGTCTCGGGTGGAAGAATCGCGTTCGCTTTGGCCAAACGCTTCGCAAGAGTTAGCGAGCCGCTACAGTAGCATCGACCAACGACTGGCAACTAGTCCTGAGTCCGCCAGAGCGGCCTGGACCAAAAGCTGGCAGGATTTTCAAGCCTCTAGTCTTTTCGATCGGCAGGCGGTGGCGGCCCTCGAGCTCGAAGCGCATCTTCGCGGGGAGTTTGCGAAAGTGAGATCCGAAGCTGTTTCGGAAACACCCTCGGTTGCGAAATTGCTCGATGCGGAACACCGGCGTAGCCTATTGCAGAACGATACTATCGGTTGGTTGACGATCCAGACGTTACGACTCAGGTTACCCCCTATTTTTGAACGTACCCCTTGAGCGCAAACGGGCTGCCTGGGCTTCAATATCTCTAAAGAGCAGAGCATGGACTGGACTTCTTTTGTCGGGCATGATCGTCAGCGAATGTGGTTTCGCAATGCTATCCAAAACAATCGTTTGGCTAGCACTTTCCTGATGGTGGGGCCCGATGGCATCGGCAAACGCACCTTTGCCAGATTGATTGCAAAGACCATGCTTTGTACCCGGAGCGAACCGTCGGATTTCGAGCCGTGCGGTCGCTGTGAAGCTTGCTCGCAAGTAGAAGCGAGCTCGCATCCCGATTTGATAGAAGTTGCTCGTCGCGCCGATAAGACCGGTCTCGTTATGGACCAGTTGGTAGGCGAGGGAGAACGGCGGATGCGCGAAGGTCTGTGCTACGAGTTACGCATGAAGCCGTATTCTGGGCGCCGCAAAATAGCCATCGTCGACGATGCTGACACGATTGCTGAAGAAGGAGCCAATGCTCTCTTGAAAACCTTGGAGGAACCGCCTGTGGGATCGCTGATCTTCTTGATCAGCACCAGCGTTCAGCGGCAGCTGCCAACCATCCGCTCGCGTTGCCAAATGGCCCGTTTTCAACCCCTTGCGGCTTCCGAGTTATCGCAGCTCATCTTGCGACACGGAATCGCCGCGACAACCGACGAAGCGATGAGCCTCGCCGAACATGCGGGGGGTTCGATGTCCACGGTTGCAAACTGGACCAACGAAGATTTGAAGTCGTTTCGAAACGAATTGTTCCACCAGTTGGTACAACGACCGCTCGACTTCACAAAGCTAGCGAAAGCAGTGCAGGGAAACATGGAGTCCGTTGGAATTGATTCGCAGCCCCGCCGTGAACGACTCAAGGTGATCCTAGAATTCTCGCTTCAATTCTATCGGGCAGCCATGCAAACTCGGGTCAACCTCCACTCCGGTGCGATGATGGCAAAGGAATCTACCTCGCAATATGGCCATCTGATGTCCCTGCCCTCCGAGAGCTTCGTGTTGGCCGTCAAACGGTGCATGGAGGCGAGAGAGCATTTGGATAGAATGGTCAGTCCTGCGTCCCTTATTGAAGCCTGGGCGGCAGACCTAGCTGCGATTTCGGTTGCCTAGTGCCGGTCGACGCTCGCTGTGGCTTTGAACCGCAAATTGGACTATAACAAGCCATTCAATCAACGTCCGAGAAGGAAATTGGCCTTTTTTCACATCAACCCGCCTTTTTTCACATCAACCCAGGGAACGACCGATGATTCCTCGTGCTCATGTGCGTCCAGTGCTCGCTATTGTCCTCTTCGTGCTGTCGAGCCTCAGCTTCCAATCCGAATGCTCGGCGCAAAAAAATCTCGCTTGGAAATTCTCGAGGAATCGTGTGATCGACGTATTGATCGAGCAAGATACTAGCATGCAGTTGGAAGTGGGCGGCGTTGCCAAGCAGCCCGCCAATCCAACGCTGACCAACCAAATCACCAGCATCACCTGGACAGTAAAAGAGCTTGACGCAGACGGTGTTGCTACCGTCGAACAGATGATCAATCGAGTCCAATTGGATGTCAAGTCGACGGTGGGTAACTTTTTAATCGACACGGCCAACAACCAACCACTTCAAGGCCTCGGTGAAACGATGGCCAAAGGGATTCGACCCTTGGCAGGCGCGAGGTTCTTGGTCGCAACCAAACCGACCGGCGAAATCTCGGATGTTTCGATTCCACCCGATCTTACCGGCAAGCTGAAAGATGGCGCCGGCGGCCTGGGCGAAGCGGCTTTGCGAGAGATAGTCCGAAACGGATCTCTCCAGTTTCCGAACAAACCGATCGTGGTTGGCGATACATGGTCGTCTCAATACGAGCTCGATATCCAAGCCTTTGGCAAACTCCTGGTCACCACCACCTACCAATATCTAGGAGAAGAGAAAGCCGGCGGTGGAGTCCTGGACAAAATCAAGGCGACGACGGCCGTCAAAGCATCGGATCCCAGCGACAGTTCGGGCTTAAAGCTCAAGGGCCAGGAATCCAGCGGCATGGTTTGGTTCGATAATGTACGCGGCTGCATCGATCATTCGGAGTTTAAGCAAGATATGGCCATGGACGTCAAGAACAACGGCCTCGAGGTAACTCAAGCCATCAAGCAGACAATGAAGCTCAAATTCATACCCCGATCGTAGTCGCGCAGTGAGATCCAGGTTCGCATTGTTGTCGCAAGAAACATTCTAGAGAAAAACATGTCACGAGCACTATTGGTCATTGATGTTCAAAACGAATACTTCACAGGTGCGTTACCGATAACCTTTCCAAACAACCACTTGCAAAACATTCTTGAGGTAGTCGACTTAGCGACGAACCACGCGGTACCGACTATCGTGGTCAGGCACAGCGAAAAGCAACTCCCCATTTTCCAGAAAGGTTCAGAAAGTTGGCAGTTGCACCCGGAATTGGCGGAGCGACCAGCCAGTTTGTTATTGGACAAAACACTACCTGGTTGCTTTACACACACCGAGTTACAGGAGTGGCTGCAGGAGAAGGGTATCGAGACGCTCACCATCTCTGGCTACATGACCCATATCTGCTGCGACACGACGGCGAGGCAAGGAATGCATCTCGGCTACAAAGTCGAATTCTTGAGTGATGCGACAGGCACGCTCGCTTTAGATAACCAAGCTGGCAAAGTTTCCGATGAGCAATTGCATCGCTCTATCCTGTGCGCACAACAGCATTTCATTAGTGAAGTTATCGATCGAAAGACCTGGGCTCAGCGCGTCGAAGCCAGCAGCTAGCCGTTAGCCGTTATCAAAGTCGCACAGATCCTCGATTTGAATCCAATGATTCTTGCGCTGGGTTCTGAGGAACTTAAAAGAATCTCCATAGGGTTGATTGGTCGGCAGGTGAAGAAAACGCTGGTTGATCCCCCATTTGCTTTCCGTGATAACCGTGCCATCGAGCAAGACTGCTTGAACCAGACCGGTATGAGAAATTCTCCCCACCCCATCTCGGTAGATGATGAGATCGCCTGGCTTTGGATCCGCTGTTTCTGCATACTGGTGGTCGGCCAAGATCGTTTCGACATCCATCCCTTTTAGGAGAAAACGCCCTTTTGTAAAAACCCAACCATGGCAGTTTGACATGGTGTCCAGTGCTCCACGCTCTATTATTTGGTTTTCAAACACGGAGAGTCGTTGTTCCGATGTTGCTAGGAACGCTTCGAAGGATTGTTCATTTGTTTTGAACCGAAAGAGCGGTACAAAATTGCCTTTGTCCGTGACGGCCGTGAACTGGGTTTCCTGCTCCAATCCGCCAGGAGACATCGCCGCCAAACCTAAAACTTCATCCACGATTTGGCGAGCATAGAAACGGTGCAACGACCAGCTCGTCAAGAGAGCGGCAATTGCGATCATCATCCATGGAATCACTTTCCTGCGCAGCTCGAAGGCCGTTCCGGTAACCGAAATTCCTTTCCATGTGAGCCATGCAAAAACAAGGATTAGTAGCATGCAGCCAAACTCGGAGAGTACCTCGAGGTAGCCAATGAGATGGATCCGGCATATGTCGATCAGATCCACCGTCAAAAATGCGAGGCCCACCACCGCAACCGTACCGAGTAAGATCTTGGGGTAAAATTTTCTTGCGGCCCCGAATTGGATCTGCCAAAGACCGCGAGCTAGCAAAACGAGACTGCAGCCGAACGATAGCAAAAGCATACCGAGGTGAGCGATGAATGCCAAAGGAGTCTCGACAATGAATGGAGTGCAAAAGTTTGCCGAGGTACGCTATCCATGGCATGCTTCTGGTAACCCAAGGGTCTTCCGAAAGTTTCGATGACTTACGGTTTCGGCGCGGAAGAATCAGGTCGCAAATCGGTGGCGAGCGGGAGTCGAGATGCCGTTCGCTAGGGTTCAAGGGGCGTTTAGCTGGGGGAGAGGGCATGCTAAACGGTCATGAGATTAATTTTTGCCGATGATCTTAGGGCTCTCGCGTCGTGGTTGCGGCCTTGTGAGGTTCGAACGTAGTTCTGGCGGCCTGCTCGGCCTTTCTGACTGCCGCTACCGCAGATTCGCAAAGGTACCGTTGCGCCCGAAACTTGGCTTGGTTCGGTTCGGGATGGATACGCGTGTACTGGCCATCTTTTCCCAGCCGCCATGCATTCTGATTGTCGCGAAAATAGGTATCCAGAATCTCCATGACTCGACGACGCGAGCTGGTGTCTTCGATTGGCACAAGCAGTTCCACGCGTCGGTCAAAAGAACGTGGCATCCAGTCGGCGCTGCTGATGAAAACTGCATCTTCACCGCCATGATAGAAGTACAGGACTCGCGCGTGTTCGAGAAATCGATCGATGACGCTGATGACGGAGATGTTCTCGCTGAGGCCAGGAACACCTGGTCGCAAACAGCAAACACCACGGATGTTCAATCGAATGATGACACCCGCCTGACTGGCTTCATACAACGCGTTGATTACATCTGGATCCACCAGCGAATTCATCTTGGCCGCAATGTAAGCTTTCTGGCCATTTTTCTTGTTCTGCGTTTCCGCTTGTATGAGTGCGAGCAGCTTTTTCCGCAGACCCAACGGAGCCGAATCAAGTTTGTCATAGGGTTGCGGCTGGCTATATCCGGTGATCGCATTGATGAACGCGCTGGCATCGCGGCCGAGCGATTCTTTGCAAGTCATGTAACTGATGTCGCTGTAGATTCTCGAGGTCACTTCGTTGTAGTTGCCGGTTCCAAAATGGACATAGCGGACGATCCCAGAAGGTTCTCGACGGACCACGACGCATACTTTTGCATGGGTCTTCAAACCGCGAACGCCATAGATTACTTGAACTCCGGATCGCTCCAATTCACGAGCCCATTCGATATTGCGAGCTTCGTCGAAGCGGGCTTTTAGTTCGACGATCGCCGTCACGTATTTGCCCCGCTCCGCGGCTTTTTTCAATGCGGCTACAATCGGGCTCTTTCGACTCGTTCGATAGAGAACCTGCTTGATCGCCAGTACGTCAGGGTCCTCCGCCGCCTCCTCGACAAACCGCACGACAGGTTCAAAGCTTTCGTAGGGATGGCACAACAACAAGTCCCTTTCGGCGATCGCAAGAAACATGCTTTGGGTCGGATCGATCAACGGCGAGCGCTGAGGAATCCAAGCGGAATCGCGAAGAGCTGGAAAGCCGTCCATATCCGTCAGGTACATCATGCTGGATAGATCCAACGGCCCTGGAAAGCGAAACACGTCGCCCGGGTTTAGCCCCAGACTGTCCTTGAGGAATTGCAACGTAGGCTCTGAGACAGAGTCAGCAATCTCCAATCGAACGAAACCCGCCGAACGGCGAGAGTGCAATACTTCTTGCATGCCGATCATCAGGTCGGCTGCGCTATCCTCGCGTACGGACACATCTGCATTGCGCGTCACACGGAATGCGATGCACTCCTCCACTCGCTTACCAGGATAGTATTGGTCGACCAACTCGGTCACTACGTCCTCTAGCAATGCATAGCTGTATCCGCGATCACTGGGCAGCGTAATGAAACGGGACAACGCCTTGCCTATCGGAATGAATGCAAAGCGATGCGGGTTCTCGGAATCACCACTTGCCATTCGAACACACAGATGTAGACCCAAATTTACCAGAATAGGGAACGGGCTTTCGGGGTCGATGTCCATCGGAGATAGGACCGGATAGATTTCTTCATGAAAGAATCGGCCGATGGCTTCGCGATGGCGAGCCGTGGCGTTGCGTACCGAGATGCGTTCCAGCCCCTCATCGGTGAGTATCGGTTCGACCGCAGTCAGAAAACAGTCGTATTGGTCCCGAACGATGGCGCTGACGCGTTGGCAGATCCGTTCCAGTTGTTCGCTGACGGTAGACCCTGTCGGGTCCGGAGTTTCGATCTGTCGCGCTTGTTGCAACTGCAAACCGCCGACACGGACCATAAAGAACTCATCCAAGTTACTGGCTGTGATAGCTAAGAACTTCAGTCGTTCCAGCACAGGCACTTTGGAATAGAGAGCTTGATCCAAAACGCGTTGATTGAACTCGAGCCAACTGAGTTCGCGATTAATGTAGGATTTGTTGGAATGCGACATGACGAAGGGGCAAGGTTGGGGGGCGGCCAAAAGAAAGCGGTTGCAGCCCTATCCTACACAGAAAACCAAATGCTTAAAGCTACGTTTCTTGCGAAGAAGGTAGGCATCGGCTCGTCCGACGGTTTTGGGCCTTGGTCTAAAGCGCGTCGGCGATGGCTTCGAGGTCTCCGGATTGCAACTCCTGGGCGGCCGATTGGATTTTGGCTCCCGCCTTGCTCAATGCCGCAATCACCAGGATTCGCAGCACATTCGCGATTGCCCCTTTTGGGCCACTCTCCAAGGCCCGCTTAACCAAGCGATGGCGGGCATTGAGAATGATCTCGTTCTTGCCAGCCGGACTTCGTTGAAAGTGCTGATCGATAAGCCTCTGAAACCCGCGTGGTAACTCGCCGCTCTCCCGCAGCTCGTCGAATGTTTTTGACAGCTCGTAGCGTTCATTGACAAAGGCCATGACAGGTTGACTGCTCGTGGTCGTTGCAATAAATACATGCGAGTCCAACGATTCAAAAAAAGTCTGCCATTCGGGCGCGGCCGTCGAACGACCTTCGATCCCCAAAACGGACTCGCAGAAATGGGTCGACGACGGACTTGCCGCTCGCAAATCGACCTGCAGCGGAGTAGCCTCGCTGAGCATTGCCGCAAGCAGAGTCTCTTCAAAACTCCGCAACGTATGTACACAGGGTGAGGAGCCGTTGGTAAAGAAATCGTTCAGCCAGCTCTCTTGACGGCGATCGGCGTTGTACCAGACCACATAGTCTGCCTCGTCCTCGATCAGCGCATCGGCTCGACTGCGAGTTAGAAGCTGATCGACTGTCAACTCGCCATGCGACGTTACGAATTTGTACGTGGATCGGAGCAAAGATCGCAGCTTGGGATCGTGAATGGCCATGCCTGCAAATGTATAGCGATGCCAATGCAAGATCGACTGCCAACGATGCGGGTGCTCAATCGTCAATTCATGAAAGTGAAGGTAGATCTCTTCCGCGATCGTGTCGCACACCGACTCGAAAATCGAATCCCGTACTAGGTCTTCGCGGTTCGAAGTGGGTGAACAATCCGGTAACTCCAGCACCCCTCGCAAAAAAGGTGCCCACACGGGTACCAGTTCGCGAATATGACGCGAGATGACCATCCGTCGGACACTCACGGCGATCGTAGCGTCGTCCGCAAAACCCGGTGTTCGCTGCGGAGAAACGTACAAAGCTCCTTTGATCGTCACCGGGGCTTCCACCGCGATAGGAATTACATCGAGCGGCGTCTCTCCAAAGTACGATGCGATCTGTTCCTCGACCAAATCGTTGTCGGGAGTTGGTTCCAACCAAGCCGCTTGAATCAAGTTCGCGCGAGCGCTGGATCCATTCAGATGAATTGGGATCGGCAAAAAATCGGCATACTGCTTAATCCCGGATTCCAACAGTTCTGCGTCGTCTGCGAACACTGCATAGTTTGGTTTCAAAAACAGCGTCACCGAAGTACCTACGCTGGTTCGACTCGCTACCGACAGTTCGATGTCGGTACCGGCACCTGCCTCCCAGCGGATGGCTTCTTCGCCTTCGTATCGCAAACTTTCAACCACGATTTTGTCGGCCAACATGAAGGCCGAAAAGAGTCCGATGCCGAACTGACCAATGAGGTTGCTGCCATCTCGTTTGTTGGAATGCATGGAAATGTCGAATGCATCGGTAGCCCCCTTTTTGATAAGACCGGTGATGCCGATGCCAAGCGTCCCGAGATAATCCTCGGCCTCCTTCGGCGATAACCCGATGCCGTCGTCACTGAAGCATACCGTATGGTTTGCTCCATCCTGAACGACGTCGATGCGGCCGTGGTAGGCCAGGTCCCGTGCCCGTCGACGCATGATCGCATCGTGCGCATTCTGCAGCAGTTCCCGAATCGGTGTGTTGGGGTGACTGTAGAGAGACGTCCCCATGATCTCGATGACACCAGCAATATCCACTTTGAATGGAATTCGCTTCGTCCTGCTTGAACCTTCACCGTCTACACTCATGACAACTTTCCCGAAACCTTATCAAGTACTTCTTCCGCAACAAAAATCGGAAGAGGCGGCTGGAAGGTTACGGCAACAGCGATTGCATCGGATGGACGGGCGTCGACGTCGATCAACTCATCGCCCCGTCGCAATCGCAGTTGAGCAAAATAGGTCTGTTCCTGAAGTTGGGAGATGACAACACTTTCTACCGTTGCACCCAATGTCTCGGCTACCCTGACGATCAAGTCGTGGGTCAAGGGGCGGGGGGGCGTCATCGGCAGCTTCACACGCCGGTCGATGCTCGTTGCCTCGAAGATCCCGATCAGGATAGGGAACTGCCGCTCTCCTTCCAATTCCTTCAGATAGATCACTTGATTATCGCTTATCTCGCTTATGATGATGCGAGAAAGTTGCATTGGGACGAGGGTGGACATGGTGAAGCACGAAAGATGAGTTCAAGTTCGATGTGTATTTAGTACCAGTATACCATCTTTGCCCAACGTCGCATGCGTACTCCAAGTTGCAGCTAGCGACGTGCAGGCTGCCATTGATTGGCAAACTGGTCGGGTTGGTACATGGGCAAGTACCGGTAGTAGACTTCCAAGCACATGCAAGCGACCGCCGTCGAATAAACGCGACCGCCGTAACTCCCCCACACGCAACTCGGATTCCAAGAGCCCTCATTCGGACCGCGAGGAACCTGCGTGCTACACAACTGCTGTTTCAAAGCGTCGTTCCATTCTTCCCAAGCCTGATCCATTGATGGTCCTCGCATTTGGTACATGGCTAGCGTCGCATAGTACCAGTAGTAGAGATTCTCCTCGCTTCGACCGGGTAGATTGCGGAGCAACAATCGCTGACCTTCTTCCGCCGCGGGAGCTGACAACGGAAAACGCAATAATAGTCGCGAGGCCAGACCCTCGGCTGTCATGGCCGGCGTCGCTTGTTCCGCCGGTGGTCTCATGCCAAAGCCAGATCGATAGACGCACAGACCGCCGTACTTGCCGGTACTTACCGAGTTCAAAAACTGTTCCATCTGCACGCGAGACGGCGGCGGCAACGCAAACGCTTGATTGGTCGATGCGCTCTGGAGCAACATGGCTTGCCACCCGAATTGGCTCAGATCGCCAGGATCATCGGTTTTGAATTCATAGCGCCAACCGCCAGACTGCGGATTCATCTTTCCCAAACTATACTTACAAGCCAATTGAACAGAGGCCAAAAGGGCTGGATCGCCGGTCATACCGTATGCTTCTGCAATGGCCAGCGCGGCCATGCCGTGGCTGTACATGCGAGCGAACCGAACCGTTGGCTCGTAGCCGATCTGATCCCGTCCCGATAGATCTCCAGAGTCCAGGAACTGTTGTTGCATGAGATATCGCAGCCCGCGAAGCACGTTCTCATGATATTGCCCCTCCACGTGCGTGTGTCCAGCACCTAGAAATGTGAGCAAAGCAAGGCCGGTCATGGCCGTATTGGCTTTCAAGCCCGCATTGTGACGGTTCTCGCCGTCTGGTCGCGGATTTCCGACAGGAGGCTCGCGCCCCGCACCATACTCCGCGGCATTCCAACCGCCATCGGCCGACTGTGCTCGAGCAAGCCAAGCGAGTCCGCGTTCGACCGCTGACTCGGTGTTCACGTCGCCACCGTTCTGGAACGCAAACTGCTGCCGCTGAGGTGATAGCCGCATCTGATAGTTCGTAGGGACAGGCTGTTGATCGACTCGTCTCTTTTGGCTGAACGCAACCGGCGGAACGCGAGAATTGACTGCCGTCGTGGATTCCAATGGCAACGGTGTCTGCGGTTTTATCGAAGGGGATTGAGTCGAAGTTGCGGTAAGATTCGCCATCTGTGAAATTTGCTCTACCGATAATGATTCGGGCAACTCCTGCTGGGGTAACTCCCGCTCTACCGGCAGCATGCGAGGGGCGCCTGGAATTTGCGGCAACTTCATCGACATGTCCTCAGTCGAATTCGGCGCATCCATCTGTTTCGCGACTTCGGTCACTTTACCAAGAGGGGCTTCCCAAGGCTGCACCGCAGGTTGTTCCGTTGGTTGTACCGTTGGGTCGCTACCTTCGTCACCCGTTTCGGATTCCGAATCGTTCAGCGCTTCGTCGGCTGGAGTAGGCTCTTCGATCAGCATCATCGGCATCGATGTGGCCATGCTCTCCGTTCGAACACCACCTCCCGTTCCACCACCGAAACCTGGGGTGACCATCCGCGTGCCATACGCGTACATGAGGAGCCAAACATGCGCTAGAAACGCAATCGCGATACACTTGGTAAGTGACTTGGTCTGCCCCCATCTAGTCCAGGAAGCGATCAGAAGAGAAATCGCTACAACAGCGAGAATCCCTCCCAGAACAATAGCCCAAATGCGATTGCCTTGAATATCACCTATGGCAGCAACGAATGCAGGCGAGCGAAGGAGTGGCATGATTGCAATTAGTGGCGGATTCCTGGCATCTGATAGGCGGCGGTGGCAACGCTAAGTCGAGCGCCTGAAGCCTGCACGGCACTCGCTACTTCGGTAAACTGCTGCATGTGAACCTTCGCATCCGACTTTACTTGCACCGTCGTATCGGGATAGTTGCGAATCGACTGGACAAGCAGGGTTTTCAGCTGTCCTACGGTGACTTGCTGACCATCGAAACGGATACTCCCATCTGGGCTGAGAATGACAGTTCGACTGGCGGGCGTTTGCATCATCGCGCCATTCGGAGCTACCTTGGGCAAGTTGATTTGTATACTGGATTCGTCCTCTGTGAATCGGGTTCCAACCATAAAAAAGATGATCAACAAAAACAAGACGTCGATCATGCTGGTCAAGTTGATGGTCGAGAGTTCCTCTTGATTGAGCTTGAGAGGCATGGTGGATGATTCGTTCGTGAGGGCTCGCGGCTGCGTTGTTTAAATATTTTTGCTAGGGTTCGCGGCTGCGCCGGTAAACATTCTGGTGTGGGATTGCAGCTGCGTAGGTTATGCGCGGCTAAGCTGCTTTACGTGATCGGGATCGCGATCGGGTCGTGTCGTTTTCTTGCAAACCCTCAGCGCTGATGACCTCGACGATTCGCTGGGCAATACTGTCCATCTCCATAATGAGCTTGTCGGTTCGACCCAGAAAGTAAATGTACAGCAGGTAGGCAGGGATCGCGACCAAGAGCCCGGCCGCGGTTGTCAGCAATGCTTGGCTGATACCCCCGGCCAACATCTCTGGCCGACCCATGGCCTGGGCTCCGGCAATATCATTGAACGCTTGTATCATCCCCAACACGGTTCCGAGAAGTCCGAGCAACGGTGATACGTTGCTGATGGCGTTTAGCAATCGCATGTAACGCCGAAGATGATTGCTTTCGCGTTCACCGGCATCCAGGACCGCTTGTTCGACCTCCACCGAAGGCCTACCGTACTTCTTTACGGCGGCCGTAAGAACGGACGCGATCGGGCTGGGATTGCGTTCGCAAAGCTCGAGCGCTTCTTCTCGATCGATTTGTTGCTGTTGCAGTTGTTCGATCAATCGTTTCACAAACGGCCGGGGAATAACCCTTCCCGCTCGCAGGTGAATGAGGCGTTCAAAAGCGCATACCGTGAGCACGAAGGAACAAAGGGCGATGGGGTACATCATCCAGCCGCCATCGTGAAAAATCTGCAAGAGATTCCGGACAGGGATTTTCGGCTCGCTCGCCGCATCGCTGGCTATACCTGGCGGGGCCTGTCCGGCCGCGCCCGAATTGAACTGTGTATTGGAAGCAACCGTGGTCGGTGCTGGTTGCATCGGGTTGTTCGATTGCGGACTAAACGCTTGTCGCGCAGTTGGACCAGCTCCATTCATGGGATAGCTGTTTTGCGGCTGACCTTGGCCACCATTCTGATTATACAGTTGCTGAGCTTGCGCAAACCCCAAGTCGCTCAGCAGAAAATTCAACGCCAATACGGATAGAGCGAATAGGCCTAGCCGCGGGTAAAGTGAGGCCCAGGAGCTACGGCGCGTTGCGATGGGGTTGCGGTTCGTCATCGCTTGGCTCCTGAAAGGTTGGTGGCAGCTTGGTTTGCATTCGAAACGGTGGTCAACTGCCGGAGTCGTTCCTTAGCGGTTTGAGCGAACGGACTATCGCTAAAGTCTCGAATGAGTGTGTTGTATGCTATCTCTGCCGCGCTACCATCTTGAATGGCTTCGCAGCACTGTCCCAATTGCAACAGGGCAGCAGAATGCCAATACGGTTGTTCGGCTACGCCGAGAACGTGGCGGTATGCCTCGCTGGCGTCGGTATACTTGCGTTGCATCATGTAGGTTTCCCCGACCATCCAATGGGCTCGAGCGAGCAGCTCGCTCGGGGACGAAGCGATAGGATTCGTCAACCCGCTGAGCACTCCTCGGGCGGCATCGAAATCGGCTTTGGATACCATGCAGCGTGCCAAAAGGTAATCGACTTCGCAGGCTCGGTTACATTTGGGAAAATCGTTACGAATGCGCAAAACGATTTTCTCTGCCTCACCCCACTCTTTTTTCAACGCCAGCAATTCCGCCGTGCGAAGTAGGACGACAGGAAACCAGTCGGGCATCGAGGATTTGCTAGCATCTTTGGGGGCAGACTCGGCGAACTGGGCAAGCCACTGCCAATGCTGGTCCGCATCTGTCCATCGTTGCAACTGATAGAGAGTTTCCGCCAACTGGAAACGAACGGTGACTTGTAGTTGCAGGTCTATCTGCGCATGAGCCAACGCAGATTCTAGGTCCCGCTTGGCTTGGTCGAGATCCCCAAGCTCCATGGATGCTCGACCATGAATCCACAAAGCGTAGGGTGAAAGCTCCTTCGGGCAGCCCATTTCCATCGCCTGCTTGGAATACACGAGGGCTTGCTTCCAGTCGCGATCATCGTGCGAGTTGCGCGCCAGTCTAACGCGGGCTTCAATCGATACGGGGCTATTTGGGAAGCGATGGACTAGATGTACGAGTAGCTGATCCGAGTTGGAGCGTTCGCCCGACTCTATCAACGCCATGGCTAATTCGTACAGCGTCGAGGCTTGTGGACTGCCAGCCAACGCCAATTGCACGAAGGGTTCGAGCCTCTGCACAACGTCGATCGTTTCCCCAAGTGCTTTGCCGATCTTGGCTTGGAGTATTTGACTTTGGATAGCTAAGTCATCCTCAAGCTTTTGGGTTTCCAGCCTCAACAGGAATTTTTTAGCATCGTCATATTGATGGCTATACCAACAAGCAAGCGCGGCTCCCATCGCGGCTTGGCGATAGACTGGATCCTTGTCGGTGCAACAGGTCATGGCATTCTCAAAGCAATCGCGAGCGGCCGTATAGTCTTGGCGATTTTCCAGTAGCAGGGAACCCAATTCGATCCAACCGCTCGACGAACGGGTAGGCTCACTGCCCTTGGATGCTTTCGAGAACCCGAGGAAGTTGATGAGCCTTTCTTCAGCCAGATCGAGACGTTGTTTTTGGCGATCCCATTTTGCGTGAAGCAGCTGAGCGTTCTCGGTCCATTGGAAGAGTTGATTTGTGTTCAGGGATCGGCCCGCAGCCAGCGAGTCCGACTTGAATTTCTTTGCCGAATCCAGCCAATTGCAGAGTTTACCCGCGCATTGATCGCATGGTTCGATCGACCAATCGGACATGACTGCGAAATACTCGCATTGGAGGGCGAGTTCCGAGCCAGGACACTTGGCAGATACCGACCGAAAGAGTTCAGAAGACTTCTTAAACTGCCGTTCCGAATAGGCCGCTCGTGCCTGCTGGTACTGAGTCGCGATCGCACTCAGGTCCGACTGTTGACCGAAGGCAACAGGCGCCAGACCAAAGAGGCATACCAGCAGAAGGATTGGAAGTGAATAAAGTATGGAATGCGGCCATCGGTTCATCCTGAATGCATACAAAAATCGGAGGGGTTGTATCAAGGGCAGTACACAGATTCCTAAACGAGTCGTTTTCGCCAGGATTCTTCGGAATTCCACTTGTACCCAAAACACAAAATGCGTAGAGAAACGATCTCACCCTTCTAGTGATGGAAAGCGGCAGTCGTTCGCTAAAGTCATGTGTGGTTTACATCAACTCGAGGAGCGTTTTTCATGGGTATGCTTCAGGAATTCAAGGCCTTCGCGATGCGGGGCAACGTGATCGACCTAGCCGTGGGCGTGGTCATCGGTGGCGCATTTGGCAAGATTGTTAGTTCGATGGTCAACGACCTGATCATGCCTCCCTTGAACTTGATCACCGCGAAATCCGGGGTCAACTTTAATGGTCTGGCCCTGAAGTACTCCCATTTCTTTGGTTCGAAGATTGACCTCCCTAAAATGGATGGTGGAAAACCGGTGATGGACACTGCCGGAGCGGCCGTGTTGGAGTCGAGCGACCCAGACATTTTGAAGTACGGTCCATTTCTTCAAGCATCCTTGGACTTCATGATTGTCGCTTTTGCGATCTTCATGATGGTCAGATTGATGAACTCTCTGAAGAAGAAGGCAGACGACGCACCGGCCGCCCCCGCAGCGTTAAGCGAAGATGTGTTGCTACTCAGAGAAATCCGAGACTCGTTGGCCAAAAGTGCACCGCGACGCGCCGACTGATCTACGACTGATCTACGACTGATCTACGACTGATCTA
>Ga0105044_10003601_pt1 | contig 21275 bp, 16 predicted proteins | sample MAT01_FD_78092 | JGI IMG/M metagenome (GOLD analysis project Ga0105044, IMG submission 78092) | Freshwater microbial communities from Lake Fryxell liftoff mats and glacier meltwater in Antarctica - MAT-01 | ecosystem: Environmental > Aquatic > Freshwater > Ice > Liftoff microbial mat | place...
CGGTGAGCTCGGCGATCACGTCGTCGAGCTCGCTGTTGTAGACGCTCTCGCCGGCGAAGTCGTCGTCGGTGAGGAGCACACCCAGCTGGTCGTACACCGCGAGGAAGTACGCCTTGGACTGCTCGACGAGGATCGTCCACAGGCGCATCGTCTGCTCGTCGCCACCCTGCAGAAGGACGACCCGGCTGCGCGACCGATCGGCGAACTCCGGCGACGAGTCGAACTTCCTCCGCGCCGCCTTGTAGAACGTCCCGAGGTCACCGACGGACAGCTCGTGCGCGGCCTCGGTCTCGCCGATGTCGAGCAGGTGCTCGATGAGCATCCCGAACGGCGTACCCCACTCGCCGATGTGGTTCTGCCGGACCACGGTGTGCCCGCGCCACTGGAGCAACCGGACCGCAGCGTCCCCGATGATCGTCGACCGCAGGTGCCCGACGTGCATCTCCTTCGCCGCGTTCGGAGCGGAGTAGTCGATCACGACCCGGTCGGGCTGCGACGTCAGCGGGACACCCAGCCGGTCGTCGGCGGCCATCTCTTGGCCAGCAGCGACAGCACGTCGGAGCGGACGGTCAGGTTGACAAACCCAGGCCCAGCGATCTCCACCGTCTCGCACAGATCGTCCAGCTCCGACCGCTCGACGACCTCGGCCGCGAGTTCACGCGGGTTGCGACCCAGCCGCCTGGCGGCGGCTAGCGCACCATCGGCCTGGAAGTCCGCGCGCTGGGAACGTCGCACCGCCGGACCGGCGCCCTTCGCCCCGGCGGCGGCGAAACCCGCAGCGAGCCGTTCGGACAGAAGCGCTTCCAGGCTGATCACAGCCCTACGCTATCGGCGGCAGCCATCCGCCTTCCGCCGGTAAGGCCGCCGTCCGATCACTCCGACCGCGCGCCGACGCCCGGCGCTCGCCTACCGATGTGCGAAGAACGCTGCCCGTGACCGCCCTGCCCGAGGCCAATGCCGGCGCCGTCCGGGCCTGGTGCTCCTCCCGCGTTCCCGATCACGCCCGCGACCAGGTCCATCTCGACTGCGAGGTCACCGATCGGCACCTCACCATCGTCGAACGCCGCCTTCCATACGGGGCGGACGGACCGAACCCGCCCGCCGACGTCGGGTGGACCCGGTGGCCGATCGCGCGGCTGCGCTACACCCGTGCCCGGAGCGAGTGGACGCTGTGCTTGCGCGACCGCAACCTGCGGTTCCACCGCCACAACCCCACCCTGCCCATCGCGACGATCACCGATCTCCTCGCAGCCATCGACCGCGACCGCAGCGGCATCTTCTTCGGTTGATATGTCGTTAGGGACTACCCTCGCAGGATCGCCAGGTTCCCCGGCGTCTGGAGCTTGCCGAGCGCCTTCGACTCGATCTGACGAATCCGTTCGCGGGTGACCAGGAAGACCCTGCCGATCTCGTCGAGCGTCATCGGCTCATCTGTGCCAAAACCGAACCGGTACCGCAGCACCGCTGCCTCCCGCCCCTTGAGGGCGCGGACCAGCAGATCGTCGATGATTCGTCGTCGATCCTGATCCAGCAGTTCCGTTACAGGATCAGGGCCCACGCTGTCCATGGCCACGAACTGTCCGAGAAACGCCGAGCCGTCCTCGCCCACCGCGAGGTCGAGGCTGACGACGCCCTGCATGTACTGCAGGTGCTTGACGATCTCGCCCACCTCGAAGCCGGTCTCGGCCGCGAGTCGCAGCGGCGTAGGGGTGAGCCCCCGAAGCTGCAGAGCGGCGTACGCCTTGCGCGTGCGCTGCATCTTCTCCTGCAGGTGCACCGGAAGCCGGATCGACCGCCCGAAGTCCATGATGCCGCGCTGCATGGACTGCTCGATCCAGTTCGTCGCGTACGTGGAGAACTTGAATCCGCGGCCTGCGTCGAACTTCCGCACCGCGCGAATCAGCCCGGTGAGGCCGTACCCGACCACGTCCTCGAGCTCGAGGTCCGACCGCACGTCTCCCGTGTGCTTGCGGGCGATCGACCAGACGAGACGGGTGTTCATCAGGACGAACGCGTCGAAGGCGCGTGCCTCGATGCTGCGGGCGTCGAGGGAAGCACGGAAGTTCTCGGGCAGATCAGCCGTGAGGTCGTACCGATCACCTCGCATGAGGACGGCGAGTCCGACCTCCTCGATGCCGGACAGCAGTCGGCCGCTGCTGCCCGAGGAGCGGTCCCGATCCGCCAACACACGCATCGCCATGGTTCGGGCCTGATCGAGATCGATGACAACCGGATCCGCCGGATCCGCTGCGGACGTCGAGTCGGTGGAGCGCTGGCTCGGCAGGGGCACGGCGGCCGTGGAGACGTCGTCGACAAGCAGGATGCCGACCGCCGCGAGCGCAACGACCAGTTGCCGCTCGAGCTCGCGGCGACTTGCGTCGTCGAGACCGACGGTCGCGAGAATCCCGTCGACGCGGCTGCGCCGCAGCTTGTCGCCCTCGACGTAGACACCGACACGCCGTGCGAGCCGCTCGAGCAGAGACGACGCCCGGTCGGCTTGCACGGCTGCCATAGTGTTCTCCTGCGCAGGGTGACGAAGGTCATCGGAAGAGCTGATCGAGACCATACTGTGGGGGACCGACAAAATGCGGATGGTTCCGCGCGACCTGCTGTCGACACGCAGCGTGACCTCCTCGGAACGACGAGTCTATGACCTCCTGGACGCCGCGGACATCCCCGGGGTGGCGCTGCACTCGCTGAACCTGCCCGAGCACGATTACAAGCTCACCGCCGAGATCGATCTTCTGCTCGTCACCGATCGGATGGTGCTCGTCGTCGAGGTGAAGGGCGCCGGGGTCTCGGTCCACGACGGCGTCTGGACCTACTTCGATCGCGCCGGGCGGAGCCGGACCTCGTCGGAAGGACCCTTCGGGCAGGCACAGAGCGCGATGTACGCCCTGCGTCGGCGACTCTCGGACCGCCTCGGCCGGTCCGTGACCGATCAGCTCGTCTTCGGCCACCTCGTCGTGACCACCGATGTCGACCTGCCGACCGGCTTCGAGTGGGATCAAGCCACCTGCGCCGGCCGAACCGACCTGCGGCAAATCGGCATCCAAGCCATCGTCGACCGTGCCACCCGGTACTGGGCCGAGAAGCAGCGCGGACGTGGTTCGATCGACGCGGCGACGAGGCGATCGCTGGTCAACGTACTCAGACCCGACTTCGACAAGTCACCCGGACTCGCCGCTCGAGCCGACTCGCTGGAGACCTCCTTCGACCGTCTGACGTCGGAGCAGTTCGACCGGCTCGACGTGGTGCTCGACAATCCGCGGGTCCTGTGCTCGGGCGGCGCCGGCACGGGGAAGACCTTCCTCGCCGCCGAGGTGGCCAGGCGGATGGCCGCGGCGGGCGATGGCCGCCGCGTGCTGCTGGTGTGTCGGAGCAGGCCGCTGGCCGCCTACCTGGCGCGCCGACTCGCCCAGCCCGACGTCATCGTCCGGTCCTTCGACACGGTGGACAAGGACAGGGATCGTGCCGACCACCTGATCGTGGACGAGGCTCAGGACCTGATGACCTTCGACCACCTCGACCTGCTCGACCAGCTGATCTCCGGCGGGCTCGCCGACGGCCGGTGGTCGATGTTCTTCGATCCCAACCGCCAGGCGCACCTGCACACCGGATTCGAAGCCGGCGCGTTCGAGATGATCCTCGCGACCCAACCGGTCCGCGCCAACCTTCGCACCAACTGCCGCAATACTCGTGAGATCGCCTTCCAGACCAGGCTGCTCACCGGGGCCGACATCGGCAATCCGACGGCGGGCTCGGGACCGGAGGCGACCGTTGTCCGGTTCACGGGCCGCGAGGAGGAGGCGGCCCGGCTTCAGCAGCAGCTTCGTCAGCTCCTCGATCACGACGTCCCGCCCGAGACGATCACGATCGTGTCCGTACGCGGCGACTGGGACACATCGGTCGCCGCGGGACTGCGTCACTCTCGTCGTCACCGCGTGCGGCAGATCGACCCGGCGTGGACCGCATCGTGGCCGGGCGACTCGATCAGCTGGGCGTCGGCGGTCGACGTGAAGGGGCTGTAGAACCGATTCGTGTGCGTCGTCGACGTCGACGGGTTGGAGACCCCATCGGAGATCGACCGCTTCTACGTCGCCCTGACCCGTCCCCGCGCCGGTCTGTGGGTGGCGCTCCCGGACCACCTGACCGATCGCATCGCAGAACTGACCCGGTCCAACTCGGTGAGCGCCGCGACCCTGTTCGAGAGGACGACCCCGTGACCGACTTCGCCGACGTACGCAGTGACGTCGTGGATTACCTTCGCCGGCAGCTGGTGGGGCCCCACGGTCGCGACGACGAGGTCATCGCCGACACCCCGAACCGCCGCTACCTGATGGGGATTCTGTTCCCCCGCCGGGTGGACTTCCAGAGCTACGTCGAGCAGGACGGCGAGCAACCCGAGGACGTGGCGGGCGCCGACGTCGGTGAGGAGAGCATCTTCAGCGATGACCCGGTATCGGTGGGCAACGACTTCCTACCGGCGAGCCAGGGCCTGTCGTTCTTCACGACGGCAACGACCGTTCGTGTGTCGGTCTGCGCTGCGCACTACACGACGCTCGAGGGCGAGGAAGCCGCAGCAGCGCTCGCCCCGGTCTCGGTGGGGGCCACGGAACCGACCGCAGACGGCAGCTCCGACCACCCACGACGCCCGCGGACCCGTGCGTGGCGACGAAATCCGCTACCGGTCGAGCACGTCAGCGTCGGCGGCAACCTCAGCAAGCAGGTGTTCGACGGCCGAGGCGAGATCCATGTCAAGTGGCGACCCTTCGGCGCCGGCACGCTCATGACGGCGACACTCGTGAACGCGGCCGAGGGCAACGAGGAGCTCGACCGAATGTGGGGCGAGATGCTGCTGCAGGTCGAGCTGTCGGTTCGCGCCGAGGACGGCGAGATCCTCGAGTACCCCTCACAGGACCTGACGTCCCACGACGACGAGGAGGAAGAGCTGCGCCTGCAGTACCGGGACCGGAAGACCTACGCCGTGGGCCACGGCTGCGCCGTGGCCTGGGACGCCGCGGCACCGGTCCGTGAGCTTCGGACCGAGGTCATGCCGCAGTTCGAGGTGGCTCCGGTGCGGGCCGCCGGCCAGCAGGGTCGAGCGCTCGACCTGACCTGGTTGGCCGACACCTCGCGCGGGGGCGACGAGCTCGCCGACGAGCTGACGTCGTTCGTCGAGGGCTACCGCGAGTGGGTGCGTGTCCAGCACGACGCCGCGGCCACCCTCGCACCCGCTGCTCGACCGGCTGCCGATCGGATCCTGCGCAGGCTCGACGAGGCGCTGGCCCGGATGGCCGACGGCGCGGAGGTCCTGCGCACCGACCCCGAGGCGCGACTGGCGTTCGCCCTTGCCAACGAGGTGATGCGGCGCCAGATGGAATACTCCGGCCCTCACCTCGCCGGACGTCGGCACACCCGATCCGCAGCACCCGCCCTGCCCGAGCAGTACCCGTCGACTGCTCGCTGGCGGCCGTTCCAGTTGGCCTTCGCGCTGGTCACGTTGCGAGGCCTCGTCGACGCTTCACATCCAGACCGCTCGCTCGTCGATCTCATCTGGTTCCCGACCGGCGGCGGGAAGACCGAGGCCTACCTGCTCGTCGCCGTCTTCGAGATCTTCCGCCGCAGGCTCGTCGGCGGCGCGGCGGGCGGTGGGACCGCCGTACTCAGCCGTTACACCCTGACCCTCCTGACCAACCAGCAGTTCCAGAGGTCGGCGACAACGGTGTGCGCCGCCGAACGTGTACGGGTCGAGAACCACGCGCGACTGGGATCCGAGCCCATCTCGATCGGTCTCTGGGTCGGGCAGTCCATGACGCCGAACCACTATCCCGATGCCCGGAAGGCGCTCGACTCGCTGTTGGAGGCCGACCAGCCGGGCGGAACCTTCGTCCTCGATCGATGCCCCTGGTGCGGGACCGGGATCTGCCCGCGGGAACGTTCCGAGGACCGCGCCGACTACGGCATCGAGGCGACCGACCGGACCTTCCGGTTCTTCTGCCCGTCGACGACGTGCGACTTCCACGACGCGCTTCCTGTCCGCGTGGTGGACGACGATCTCTACGACCATCCTCCGAGCTTCCTTCTCGCCACCGTCGACAAGTTCGCGGGACTGGCATGGGAATCGCGCGCTGGCGCCTTCTTCGGGCGCACCACCGGCCGGGTACCGCCGTCGCTCGTGATCCAGGACGAGTTGCACCTCCTGACCGGTCCCCTCGGGACGACGGTCGGGCTCTACGAGACGGCGGTCGAACGGCTGTGCGAGTCGGAGGGCCGCCTGCCCAAGGTCGTGTCCAGCACCGCCACGATCAGACGCGCCGGCGATCAGGTGCGCGGCCTGTTCGGGCGCGACGTCCACCTCTTTCCGCCGTCCGGCCTTGCGGCCGACGACTCGTACTTCGCCACCGCCGAGCCCTCGGGTCCGGGCAGGCTCTACGTCGGGATCATGGCTCAAGGGCACACCGCCGACACCGCGACCGTCCACTCCATGAGTGCACTCCTCCAGGCCCCCGTCGACCTCGGCCTGGACGGTGACGCCAAGGACGCGTACTGGACACTCGTCGCTTACCACAGCTCGCTCCGTGAACTGGGTCGCACGGTGACGATCGCCCGTGACGACGTGAACGCCCGCCTGGAGGCCCTCGTACCCTCGGGGGCAGCACGCGTCTTCGACGTGGAGGAGCTGACGTCCAACGTCGAGCGCAACGCGCAACCACGCCTGCTCGAGAGGCTGGGCCTGCCGTGGACCGACGACGACTGCATCGACCTCGTCGCGTCGACGAACATGTTCAGCGTTGGAGTCGACGTCCCCAGGTTAGGCCTGATGCTCGTCAACGGGCAGCCGAAGGCCACCGCCGAGTACATCCAGGCGACGAGCCGAGTTGGTCGGAGGCAGCATCCCGGTCTGGTCGTCAGCCTGTTCCGGGCGACGCGGCCCCGCGACCGCTCGCACTACGAGAACTTCCGCCCGTACCACGCGGCCCTGTACCGGTTCGTCGAACCGACCAGCGTGACCCCGTTCTCACCACCATCACGCGATCGGGCGCTTCACGCGACGCTCGTGATCCTCGTCCGACATCACCTCGGCCTCGCGGCGGACGCCACGGCGGGCCGCATCACCGACAACCTGCTGGCCGTCGCCACCTACATTGACGACATCGAGGCCGTGATCAGAACGGTCGAGCCCCGTGAGGCCGTCCGCGCACGGGCGGAGCTGGAAGCGTTCGTCGAGCAGTGGGTCGTCCGGGCGCGCGAGGCCGAACGGCACGGCAAGGCACTCCACTACAAGCCCGCCGGCAAGGGCCAGTACAACCTGCTCAAGGACTTCAACCGGCGGGGCGATGCCTGGCCGACCCCCCGATCCATGCGCAACGTCGATCGCGAGTCCCTCATCGACGTGTCCAAGGCCGGTAGCCGAAGCGGAAGATCGTGATGCAGCGCAAGCTTCGCCAGTCCCAGACCCTTGTACCGTTCGGGGTCGGGGCCATCCTTGACTTCCGTGGCGAGTCCTTCGTCGCGTGCGACACCTTCCGTTGGGGCCACCGTGGGGAACCACTGCACTCGGAGCGGCTCGCCGCAGCGCTCGGCGTTCGTGGGTTCCGGTCCGCCCCGACCCACGACTCCTCCGCCTGGGGTGCTCCCAGTTCCGGGGTGCCGTACGCCAGATTCCCGTCCTGGCTGTTCTGTCAGTCGTGCCGACGGATGGTCCGGTGGCACCTCGGTCTGGAACAGGAGGGCAAGGTCCCGGTCTGCCCGAATTGCGAGTCACGCGCGCAGCTGGTGCCGATGCGATGGGTACAGATCTGTCCGGCCGGACACATGGACGACCTGGACTGGAGACGATGGGCCCACTCCCGCCGCAAGGCCGACGACCCCGACGCCCGGCAGTGCCAGCACGATGACCGGCTGAGCTTCGAGACCCTTCGGGCCCGCGGTGGTGGGGGCCTCGACACCCTCCAGGTCCGGTGCCGTGTCTGCGGCTCCGCGCGCACGCTCCAGGGCATCACGTCGAAGACGGCGCTGCAGTCGATCGGTCTGCGATGCTCGGGACGCCAGCCCTGGCAACGGCGGGACGAGCGGTCCGACTGCGCAGAGGTCCCGCTGGCGGTGCAGCGCGGCGCGAGCAACGTCTACTTCCCGACGGTCCACTCGAGCATCGAGATCCCCCGGCCGTCCAGCTCCGCGGCCAACACCGAGACGGCACTCGAGATCATGAACGACCCGTTGTTCCCGGCGCTGCTGAGCGTCAACGAGGACTCCCCGGCGACCCCGGTCATGATCGATCAGCTCGCGACCACCCATGACGTCACGGCGGAGTTCGTTCGCGCGCTGCTCCGCGATGAGCGATCTCGCCAGGAAGGACGCGCGACCGTCGTCGACGCCACCTCCGGGGACCTGCTGAGCGAGGAATGGGCCGCATTCATCACGCCGGACGTCGACGACAGCATCGACTTCCGCACGAGGCACGTCGGACTCGGCGACGTCGGGTCCGACACCCCGGCCGCCGGACTCGCCGGTCGCATCGCCCGGGTCGTCGTCGCCGACCGGATCCGCGAAGTGCGCGCCCTCGAAGGTTTCCACCGCGTCAGCCCGTCAGGGCGACAGTCCCTGGTGAAGGTCGACCTCGGGCGCGGGCTGCCCTGGCTACCAGCCACCGAGGTCCGCGGCGAAGGCGTGTTCCTCAGTCTGGAGGAATCGCGGCTGGCCGCATGGGAAAGCCTGGACGCGGTCGAAGATCGCACGGCCGAGATGGACGGTCGGATCGACCGGTCCTTCATGGCCTCGCGACTCCGTGAACGCACGGGCCCACGGCTCGACCCGCGGTACCTGCTGCTGCACACCCTCGCGCATCTCCTCATGCGCAGGCTTGCGTTCGAGTCGGGGTACTCCGCCGCCTCGATCAGGGAGCGGGTCTACGCCCGGTCCCCGATCGCCGACGGGGAAAGCCGCCAAGCGGGCATCCTCCTGTACACCGCGGCGGGCGACTCCGAAGGCACCCTCGGCGGTCTGGTGCGGCAGGGTGAACCGCCGCGGCTCGTCCGCACCGTCATGGAGGCACTCCAGAGCGCAGCATGGTGCTCCGCCGACCCGTTGTGCGGCGAGAGCCTCGCGACCGGATTCACCAGCCTGAACTTCGCGGCCTGCCACGCCTGCGCGCTGTCCCCGGAGACGAGCTGCGAGGCCGGCAATTTCCTCCTCGACCGCGCGCTCGTCGTCGGTTCGGACGACGTCCCTGGCTTCTTCCAGGTCGTGGTGCAGGCCGCGATCCGGTCGGCGGCCGAGGCAGCCACGGCGACCAGATGAGCCTTCCCGACGAACTGCCCCGGTTCGAGCGCCTGACGGCGGAGCAGGACGAGGTCCAGTTCCTCCCGCTGAACGGGAACTTCCTCATCAGCGGCCCACCGGGGACCGGCAAGTCGGTCATGGCCATCCACCGCGCCCAGGCCCTCGCCATCGACGATCGCACGCCCGTCCTCCTCATGTACAACCGGGTGCTGAACAGTTACACGACCAGCCTGATCGAGAACCTCGGGCCCGTCGGGCGCGTGATGACGTTCCACCGCTGGATGCACGAGTTCTGGACAACGACGTACGGCTCACGGCCGCCGATGTCGGGCAACGACGACTGGGCTTACGACTGGACCGCGGTGGCGACCCGCATCCTCACCGATCCACCGCCGCGCGACAGGGACCTGGTTGTCGACGAGGGGCAGGACATGCCCCTGGGCTTCTACCGGCTCGCCCGCTGGATCTGCCGCAGCGTCACGGTCTTCGCCGACGAGAATCAGCACCTCCGCGAGGTGAATACGACCCTTCGCGAGATCGAGCTTGCGATCGGCGCCGACCGACATCTCGTCCTGCGTCACAACCATCGCAACAGTCGGGAGATCGCGGCGCTGGCAAGCTGGTTCCACTGCGGCCTCCCGACCGACGTACCGGAGTTGCCGACACGGCGACACCAGCCAGGGCCCCGCCTGCACGCGTACGCCGGGTCGGCGCAGTTCGTGACCGCGGTCGCGACCTACGCACGCCGCCGCCCCGGCGCACGCATCGGGATCGCGGTCCACACACTCGAGCAGCAAGAGCGACTCGTGGCTGGCCTGGTGCGGCACCGCATGGCGGTTCAGACCTACGCCTCGGGGAGCAAGAAACTTTCGATCGACATCATGAAGCCCGGCGTCAAGGTGCTGACGTACATGAGCATCAAGGGCCTCCAGTTCGACACCCTCTTCGTCCCCGGTCTGGACGCCGTCACGGAGGACGTGACGTCGGCGTCCCTCCGGATGCGCTACTACGTAGTCCTGTCCCGCGCGTGCAACGAACTCGAACTCTCCTATTTCGGCAGGGGCGAGCCACCGATCGTTGCGCAGATACCTCACGATCTCCTGCGGCGCACCGACCTTGAACTCCTCGAGGCAGAGTCATCACCATGCTGAGAGTTTCACGGCCACCGAACCCGTCATCACGGTGCCAGGAGTCGCCCGAGGAGCGCCGGAAGGACGAGTACGTCGGTCACCCGCGTGTGTGTCCCGACCACGCTCCGTCGCTCGCAGCGGATACTCTCGCGCCGGCACGAGGACATGGGGGCCGCGGTGACAATGGATCAGGTCACGGACCAGCAAGTGGATCAGCTGTACGCGGCGTTCCTGAACTTCGCCGGTTCGATGACGCCCCACGACGCGATCAAGAACCTGCGGATGTTCGGCGCCGACGAGGCGTTGATCAAGGCGGTGCGGGAGCGTCACGAGACGGAGAGCCTGCGGATCCGGAACCTCGACGAGCCGCCGTCGGTGTTCCTCGACGGTCGGCCGACCTGGTACACCGGCCCGGACATGGAGAACGACCGCAACTGGCCCGCACTGCTGGCCCGGATGCGGCTCAAGAACTTCGGCGAGGACAACATCACCTCGATCGACACGTCGTCGACCAAGGTTCTTGCCCTGCTCGACCACCCGAAGCAGGACGGTTTCCGCACTCGCGGCCTCGTCGTGGGATTCGTGCAGTCGGGGAAGACGACGAACTTCACCGCCGTGATGGCGAAGGCCGCCGACCGGGGCTACAAGCTGTTCATCGTCCTGTCCGGCATCCACAACACGCTGCGGCGGCAGACCCAGATCCGGCTGGTCAAGGACCTGGTGGACGCCAACCCGGGGCACTGGCACCAGGTGACCAGCGAGACCCGTGACTTCACTCCTCCGCCGAACCCGAAGGCGTTCTTCGCGTCGAAGGACCAGAGCCTGCTGCTGGTGGTGAAGAAGAACGCAGCGGTGCTGCGGAAGCTGCGGACGTGGTTGGCCTCAGCGGGTGAGTACCTGGACAAGTGCCCCACGCTGATCATCGACGACGAGGCCGACCAGTCGACGGTCGCCACCGCGAAGATCAACCCGCTGCTGTTCGACGTGCTGAATAAGTTCCCGAAGGTCGGGTACGTCGGCTACACGGCGACGCCGTTCGCGAACCTGCTGATCGATCCCTCGGTCGACGAGGACTTCTACCCGCGCGACTTCATCGTCAACCTGCCCCAGCCGGTCGGCTACCACGGTACGGAGGTGCTGTTCGGTCGGGAACTCCTGGCCGGTGAGGACCCGGCCGACCTCGACGGCGGCCACGACATGATCCGCCTGGTTCACGACAACGAGGTGGACGACCTCAAACCGCGCACGAAGAAGGACGCGTCCGGTTTCACCCCGGAGATGACGAATTCGCTGCAGGCCGCGGTCGAGTGGTTCTGGTTGGCCACGGCGGCCCGCAGGGTCCGGGGCGGGGGAAACCCGCACTCGACGATGCTGGTGCACACCACCACTGAGACGGCCGTGCACGAAGCGTTCGTCGGCCCCCTGACCGCGCTGCGCGCGGCAACGCTGCGCCGGCTCGGCGACGACGACGCCGCGACGCTGGACCGGCTCCGGGTGACGTGGACCCGGGAGACGGCGCTGGTGCCCGCGTCGCGCTTCGAGGAACGGACGGTGTCCTTCGACGAGCTGCGGACCCATCTGCCGGACATCGTGCACGAGACGAAGGTGGTCGTCGACAACTCCCGCAGCGCCGACCGGCTCAACTACGAGTCCGGGCCGGTCACGGCCATCGCGGTCGGCGGGAACACGCTTTCGCGCGGGCTGACGCTCGAGGGTCTGGTGTCGAGCCTGTTCGTGCGGGCGGTCTCGGCCTACGACACGTTGTTGCAGATGGGCCGCTGGTTCGGTTATCGGGACCGGTACGCCGACCTGCCGCGCATCTGGATGACCGAGGAGCTGGCCGAGTGGTTCCGCCACCTGGCCACGGTCGAGGTCGAGATGCGCCGCGACATCGACCGCTACATGCACAACCCGGCGGAGAACCCGACCACGTTCGCGGTGCGGCTGCGGTCGCACCCCAAGCTCGCGATCACCGCGAAGGCGAAGATGAAGCAGGCCGTGCTGGCCCACGCCGCCTACGGCGGGCAGCTGGTGGAGTCCCGCTTCTTCGACGTCCGCCCCGAGGGCACGGACCGGCTCGCCGCCAACGCGGTGGCCGCCCGCCGGTTCGTGGCTACGGCCACGCGGGACGGGATCGCCGAGACCGCGCCCCGGCCGGAGACCGCCCTGTTCACGCAGGTACCGCACGACGATGTCGTCGCGTTCCTCAATGGCTACGACTTCGACGAACGCTCGTCGGACGGTGATTGCGGCCGGCTGGTGGACTACGTCGGCAAGCGCGTGGACAACGGTGCCCTCCAGCGCTGGAGCGTCGGGATCATCGGCAACTCATTGCCGGGAGCGACGACCGGTCGCTGCGACCTCGGCTCGGGCGTCGAGGTACGGATGGTGAAACGTTCGCGGCTCGGGCAGCCGTCGGAGACGGTGTTCGACGGCATCGCCGACATCAAGACCCTCACCAGCCGGCGGGACGAGACCGTCGATCTCGTCGTGGACGGCGCGGACATCGGTTCCCGGCAGGCGATCCTGGACCTGCGTCGTCGGCAGCGGCCGGACGAGGGACTGGTGCTGCTGTACCCGATCGAGCCGTTGTCGGACACCGGCCGTGGAGGTCGTCTGCCGCTGGGCGCGCCCACCGACGACGTCGTCGTCGGGGTCGCCCTGGTGTTCCCCGAACCGCGGCCGGGTACAGAGGATGCCGATGTCGAGTACTACAGCGCGGACCTCTCGGGCCTGGCCGTGGAGGAGGAGGACCTCTCCGTGCTCGAACAGGACGACGAGGCGGCGTGATCGACGGCCATCAGCTGGAACGACTGTGGGCAACGGCAGCGAGTCGCCCCGCGGTGTCGGCGTTCCGCACCGCCGCGGTCGGGATCGACACGCCTGACGGGTCGGTGTCGATCGGTGTCGATCTGGACGGCCGTCGGCACCTGCTCGTGCCGGTCGGTTTCCGATCGACCCTGCCCCAGGACGTCGGCGGACGGGCGGTGCTGCTGCGGCGCCGAACGCTCGAGGACGAGGACGCCCGTCGCGACTTCGCCGTGCTGGAGCTGGTCGACCCCAGGCTCACGGAGCTGTTCACCGCGCTGTGCGTCGAGGTCGTCGACCGGGTGGCGGCGACGCCGGCGCGGGCGGTGGTGGCTCTGGCTCGGGTCCTCGCGGACTGGCGTGCGCTGCTGGCCGGTGACCGGGAGGTCATCGGGCCGAGCGCCCTGGCCGGTCTGTTCGGCGAGCTGACGGTGCTCCGGGCTCTGGTCGAGCGGGATCCGGGCGCGGCGACGGCGTGGACGGGCCCGACGGGCTCGGCCCAGGACTTCCACCGCGGACCGCACGCGGTCGAGGTCAAGTCCACCGTCGCGCCCGACGGGCGGGTCGTGCACATCCACGGCACGGACCAGCTCGACGTCGCAGCCCCGGGGAGGTTGCTGCTGCACTGGCTCCGGCTGCGCACCGACCGCGGCATCGCGGTGCCCGATCTGGTCGATCAGGTGCTCGACCGTTGCCTCGATCCCGACCTGGTCCAGGGACTGCTGCGCCGGGTCGGTTACCTCGCCGGCGACCGTGAGGTCTACGCCCGGCGGCGGTTCGAGATCGTGGAGAGTCGGACCCACGAGATCGGCCCCGGGTTCCCCCGCATAGTGCCCTCGACCCTCTCCGGCGACGCTGTGCTCGCCGGTGTCGGCCCCGTGGAGTACGTCCTGGACCTGGACGCCGCCCCGGCGGCCGCCGGGACGACGGCCGTCAGTCCGGTGGACCTGCTGCTGGGCACGGCATGATCGACCCACGCTGGTGGTCCCAGCCGTTCCCGCCCACCGGCGCGATCGCCTCGGAGGGCATCCGCAACCAACTCGGCCGCCCCCCGGTCGACCCGTTGACCGTTTTCGTCCGCGAGACCGCGCAGAACTCGTGGGACGCTCGCTTGCACGGCCAGGAGACCATCTACCGGCTCGAGCTGGGCAACGTGGGCGCTGGGCACCGCCCCAACTGGGAGCGGCTGCTCACCCCACCGGCCGGGGTCGCCGAGCACCTCGGTGTGGGGCGCGCCGTCCGCCGGCCGGACCTGCGCCTGCTCACGGTCGTCGACCGACGCACGAAAGGCCTGGGCGGGCCGACCCGGGCCGACGAGGTCGCGCCGGACCGCCGGGACTGGGTGAGCTTCGTACTCAACGTGGGCGAGAAGCGCGACACAGCGCACGGTGGCGGGACCTTCGGCTACGGGAAGGCCGTGCTGTACCGCCTGTCGAAGGTGGGCACGATCCTCGTCCACACCCGCACGCACGGCCCCGACGGTGCGCTGGTCACCCGACTCATCGGGATCGCGCTGGGCAGCTCCTTCGACGACCACGGTCGCGTCGACACGAGCGCCCGCCCGTTCACCGGTCGGCACTGGTGGGGCGACGTCCGGGAGGACCACGTCCAGCCGCTGGTCGATGACGACGCCGAACAGGTCGCCCGCGCGCTCGGCCTGCGCCCCTTCGCCGCCGAAGAGACCGGCACCACCCTGGTCGTCCTCGACCCGGACCTCGACGGCTTCACCGATGTCGACTCGGCCGCGAGCCACCTCGCCGACACGATCGCCTGGCAGCTCTGGCCGATCCTGCTGCTCGACCGGGGCGCCGAACGCATGGTGGCCGAGGTCGTGGCGGGCGGACGGACCTTCCCGGTGCCCGATCCGGCGACGCTGTACCCGCTCAGCATGTTCGTCGCCGCCCACCGGCGGGTGCGGGACGGCTCGGCCACTGTCCTGGAGTGCCTCAACCCCAAGCGCGTCCTGGGTCGGTTCGCGCTGGAGAAGCGCGTGGTGGTGCCGATGGAGCCGGACGCCGTGTCGGCCGCCGCGGCCTTTGCAGGCGTCGAGGGCGACCCGCACCACGTGTGTCTGATGCGGTCCCCGGAGCTGGTCGTCCGGTACCTCGAGGGTCCGGCGACGGCCTCGGTTCACCAGTCCTACGCCGGGGTGTTCCGCGCCGACGACGCGCTCGACCACGTCTATGCCGCCGCCGAGCCACCCACCCATGACAACTGGGTGCACGAACAGCTGGCCGCGCCGGACCGCACCTTCGTCAGGATCACCTTCACTCGCCTGCGCGAACAGCTGTCTATCTTCCGGGCGCCGGTGGTTCCGCCTACCGCCGCCACAAACGGTGCGTCGCTCGGCGCGGCGGCGAACTACCTCGGAGGTCTGCTCGCCGCCGCCTTCGCCCGCCCCGACGGAGACGGCGGCGCAGTACCGGACGGCGCGGACGCGACCACGACGAGCGGGGTCACCGCTGGCACCGGAGGCTTTGGCGGTGCCGACGGGAGAAGCACAGCGGGCGGTGCGAGCAGTGGACCGGACGGCGGGCGGGGCGCCGCCGCACGCGATCAGGTGCGCGTCAGCACCATCACCGCACCCCACGCCGAGGAACGCGGCGACGCCGTCGTCCTCGTCGCCCGCTACGCCGTCACCGGGCCCGGTCCGGCCCGGATCGACGCGCGCCTCACGGTGGTGACGTGGGACGGCCGGGAGGACGAACCCCCCGTCGACGCCGACCGTCCCCGGGTCAGGTCGTGGACCACCGCGGCGGGGACGACGGAGGGCGATCACTGCGTCGTGCACCCGCCCGACGAGGTCGAGCTGGTGGTCGTCCCGGTCCCCGACACCGCGACCGATGTCGCCGTCATTGCTACACCCTTCACGTCGCAGACCGCAGCAGAAGGGACGAGAGGATGAGCCGGGTCGCCCCGTTCCTCCGACCGCCCCCCGACATCGTCACCCCGGGCCCGTGGTCGCGCCCGACCACCGACGGTGTCGAACCCCTGCCGGCCGGGCTGCCCGACTGGGACTACGCCACCGTGCTCACTCTGCGCCGCACGCTGCAGATCGACGGCCTGCGCGCACGTCGACTGAGCGGGCTCACGCACGACGCCGGGCTCGACCTCGGTGTGCAGTGGCACGCCAACTCGTCGGCGCTGCGCGGCCGCGCCTGGCGTGCGGCGCTGCCCCCGGCGGACGCCACCACCATCGAGGTCGAGTTCGATCTGCCCGGCACCGACCTCGGCGGCACCCTCGACCTGACCACCACGCTCACCCTGCGCTCCACCACGCGCGACGCGTCGCCCGCCGCCGCCACCCGGCCGGGCAGCATCCTCTGGTCGGACACGCAGCAGGTCGTCCTGCAGGGCGATAACGCCCTGTTTCCCATCGCCCGGGCCGACTTCCACGACCTGCCCTACCCCACGGGCGCGGGCTGGTTCCTCCACATCGACGACGACCTCGACGCGGCCGCGCTCGGGTCGATCCTGCTGCTGGTCAACGAACGGCACGACGTCGTCATCCGCGCATTTGAGGCCGCCGCCGCGCCGACCGAGGCCGACCGCCGGGTACTGTCAGCCGTGCGCACCGACGTACTGCGCGTCCTCATCGAGCATGCACTGACCCACGAAGACTTGCCCGACGAGACCCACCACGCGCCCGGGACGCTCGGCGCGCTGCTCACCAACGTGCTGCGCAACGCCTACCCGCCGATGTTCACCCTCGACGCACTCCGCCGGGAACGCGCCCGCTTCCCCGCGCTGTTCGGCAGCCGCATCCACGAGATCGCCGACCTGCTGAGCGACCGATGAGCGTCCTCTACCCCCGCCTGCTCCCCGAAGCAGCCCGCGCTCTTTACCGCGAACACCTCGCGGCCACCCTGGGCGAACTGCGACAGCGCCACGCCCTGCGCCACCGCTCCGCCGTGTTCACCGCCACCGGCGGCCGCCGCGTACAGCCCGAGGAACTCCAACGCCTGCGCGACGAGGTCATCGCCATCGCCGAACGGTGCGGCTTCCCCGAGGAAGGACGCCGCCAGGACAGCGCCACCTTCGACACCGAGATCGCCCGCCTGCTCCACCAGCGATGCGGACTCGTCGCCGGCGAAGCAGCCGTCCGCTCCATCTGGGCGTTCCTCGCGCTCGTCGTGCTCCCCGATGTGTCCTACTGGCGCTACCCGCGACCGCCCGGGGACCGCGTGCTGGGCACCGACATCACCCGACATGTCTGGGGCCGGCTGTGGTGGCGCGCCCACCTACTCGCCCACCCGGGCCAGGTCGAGCGCTACCGCCTCCTCGACGTCTTCGGCGAGGCCGCGTTCGACCAGATCTTCGCCCGCCGCCGATCCGTCGGCGGCAGCCGCGGCCTCGTCCGGGCCCTCGCCGAGGTGTGGCCGACCGTCGACCGCGGATACGCCCGGGAACGCGACGTCCTCATCGACGTCCTCAAGCGGATCTCACGTTGGGGTGCCGTCGTCGAGTTCGAGTCCCTCGACGACGACGAACTCCTGCGACAGGTCCACGACGCCGTCGCCGAGTCGGCGACCCGGTTACGCGACCGGCACCACAGCACGCTGCGCCACGCCCTCCCGTGACGGGGACATCAACTGGTTGCGCCCCTCACCGCCCGCTCGATGACGTCGACGGCCACGGCCGGGTCCTCGTGCTCCCAGAACCGCAGCACCGTCCATCCCAGACCCCGCATGTGCTCGTCGGTGTCGCGATCCCGAGCGACGTTGCCCGCCAGCTTCTCCGACCACCACGCCCTGTTCGCCGCGGGGAAGCTCGCGTGGACCGGGCAGGAGTGCCAGAAGCAGCCGTTGATGAACACCACCACCCGCCGTCGCGAGAAGATCATGTCCGCCCGACGTCTGCGCAGGCCGGGCAGCGGCACATCCACCCGATACCGCAGGCCACGACCGTGCGCCTCGCGCCGCACCGCCACCTCCGGCGCGGTGTCCCGACGCCGGGCCCGGCTCATCCGCGCCGACACTGCCGCGCTCGACGGCACCGGCCCCTGCAGCTGCACACCCCCACCCTGCCCCACCGACCGAACCCGCACTCCCCGACCTGTCGGCGCTCCGAAATTGTCGGCCGGCGCGCCTACCCTGCGCTCGAACCGTCGTTCGATACCGTCCAGCGGCGATCACCAGAAACGACGACGGGAACGAGGTGCCCCCGGTGCACGACCACGGCACGGCGACCCATACGGTTCCGACCGTGCCGCAGCCGTACCGGATGATCGACCTGTTCGCCGGTTGCGGAGGCTTGACCTGCGGTTTCGTCTCCACCGGACACTTCACGCCGGTCGCCGCCGTCGAGCACGACCTCTCCGCCGCCGCCACCTACGCCGCCAACCACGGCGAGGACCACATCCACTGGGGCGCCATCGAGGACTGGGTCACCGGCGAGCTGCCCGACGCCGACATCGTCGTCGGCGGACCCCCCTGCCAGGGCTTCTCCAACCTCGGCAAACGCAGCTCCACCGACCCCCGTAACGAGCTGTGGCGCCACTACATGCACACCCTGCTCGCCGTCCGACCGCGCGCGTTCCTCCTCGAGAATGTCGACCGCTTCGCAACCTCCGACCAGTTCGCCGCCCTGGAACGTGAGACCCAGCCCGGCGGCCTGCTCGAGGACTACGACCTCGACGCACGCCTCGTCCGTGCCACCGACTTCGGCTCCTTCCAGCTCCGACGCCGCTTCATCGTCATCGGCACGCACCGCGACCTCCCCAAGATCCACGTCCCGGACGGCCACGTCGCGAAGGCCGACTGGCGCACCGTCGAGCAGGCCCTCGACGGCCTCGAGCGAGACGTCGACCCCGCCGACCGAGACCTTCCCCCCGCCACCATCGAACGCTTCGGCCGCATCGTCCCCGGCGAGTACAAGTCCCCCGACCTGCACATCACTCGCCGCTACACCTCCACCTCGCTCGCCCGCTTCCGCCACATCCCTGAGGGCGGCAACCGCCTGAACCTCCCCGACCGCCTGAAGGCCCCGTGCTGGCGCGGTCACGACAAGGGCTCCCTCGACGTCATGGGCCGCCTGCACTGGGAGCACCCCTCGGTCACCATCCGCACCGAGTTCTTCAAGCCCGAGAAGGGCCGCTACCTCCATCCCGACCGCAACCGCGCCATCACCCACCATGAGGCCGCCCGCATCCAGGGCTTCCCCGACGAGTACCTCTGGTGCGGCAGCAAGATCCAGATCGCCCGTCAGATCGGCAACGCCGTCCCGGTCGAACTGGCCGAGGGCCTTGCGACGCACCTGGCCTCAAGCTTGACCTGACCATTGGTCCTCGGGCGATCTAAGTCTGCTGCAATGCTTGATGCCACGGCTGTCAAGCGTCGCCGCCGACGAGGCGCAGAACGGGGCGCTGGTCTGCCTCTCCCAGCAGGTCACGCACTTGCGCCGCGCTGAGCTGCAGGACCTCGGCCAGGGTCGACGTACCCGCGCCGTGGTCGCCAGCGAGCTCGGCCGCCTTCTTCAAGAGCGAGGGGACCTCCCCCGCGTAGGAGCTTGTCGGGTCGGCCGATGGATCATCGGCGATCGCCAGGCGCTGGTAGGCCCGTCGTGCAGACGACTCGGTCGTGCGACCGCGCTCGACCATCCGGCGGACGAGCGAGTGCGGAGATACGCCCCAGATTCTGCCTAGGCGGTCGAAAGCTGCCAGGTCGAGGCGCTGCGGTAGGGCGGCGTCCATCGCCGCTGCCGGTGTGAGGAACGCAGCTGCGAACTCGTCGGCCTCCTTCTCGATCGCAGCGCTGTGCTTGCCGCAGTCGCTGTGCAGGAGGAGGTGCCCGATCTCGTGAGCGATCGAGAACCGATGCCTGGACGCGGACAGGATCAGACCGTGGGTGACCGCCATGAAGCCGGACGTCCTCGGCGACGGCTCGGACTGGGAGAACCTCTCGCCTGAGCCGGACCCGGGCGTCGTCGAGGCACTGAAGAGCCTCACGCTGACCGTGAATCACAACAACACGATCTCGGTCGGGTTCGAGAAGGACCAGGTCGTGGGCGTCCTGCTGGCGCTGCACGACGCCCACGTGCCGATCGACGCGGACGCGATGCAGGGCTGGGCCCCTCGCCTACGGCTGGTCGGGCAACAACCCCGAGCGGCTCGCAGAGTACGTCCGCGACATCAACAGCGGGAAGCGTCCCCGGACCCGGCGGGCGTGAAATCTGACTTCGTCAACCGGATGCGCGAGCTTACGACGACGAAGGGCGCTGCCAACAAGAACGAGTGAAGGACTCTACGGCGTCGCGGTCCCCGACCAACACCGGAACCCCGCTGGCGCCGCGCGCGAAGGCGATCTCGGACCCGAGCCCGTTCGAGTCCCCGATGCTCAGCAGCGGGCGGCGGACCCGACGTGCCTGTCACAGCGCACTGAGGCCTCGCCGACAGGGCGTTGGGGCAAGGTTGAGTTGGCGACCGCGTGCATAACGTCCGCCGACACCGGCGAACCACCATGTCCACGCGATCAGACACCGCCCGCCACATCGACGACAGCACGGGCCCACACGCGATGTCCGGCACGCACGCGCCGCCCCGACCCTCGCATGTCGCCGGCCACCCCCGACGATCGGCACGGGCCATTCCAAGACGGCCGGATGGATCCGGAACGTGGTGGACGGTGAACCGCATCGAACAGGCAGACCCCTTGACGTCCGACCGGGCTGATCGTCGACGGACGCTGGGTCGTTGACCATCCTGTGCCAAGTGCGCCGAACGGTCGCCAACCGTCGCCGACGGGCCCTCAAGTCTGGAGCACGGCGTGACCCCATTTCGTCCGCCCCGACGCCGTGCTCCAGTTGTGCTCCAGAACCGCGTTCGCAGACGTACTCGGTGGGCCCGGGCAAGATCATTTGAAGATCGGCAACAGGACGCTGCATACAGCAGTTCCCGCAGGTCAGAACGCGAAACGGGCGGCTCCCCCGTCGAGAGGAACCGCCCGTTTCGACCGTCGGGACGACAGGATTCGAACCTGCGACCCCTTGACCCCCAGTCAAGTGCGCTACCAAGCTGCGCCACGTCCCGGCCTCCCCCGCAGGGGCCTATCGACC
>Ga0105044_10003602_pt1 | contig 21274 bp, 19 predicted proteins | sample MAT01_FD_78092 | JGI IMG/M metagenome (GOLD analysis project Ga0105044, IMG submission 78092) | Freshwater microbial communities from Lake Fryxell liftoff mats and glacier meltwater in Antarctica - MAT-01 | ecosystem: Environmental > Aquatic > Freshwater > Ice > Liftoff microbial mat | place...
AAAGAGTCGCCGCCGGACAGTGGCCGTCGGCGCGCCGACGAAGGAACAGAGAAGATCGGGAGTAATTGGCGGTTCCGCAGCTACGATCGCCACTTGTTCATTGATCGGCGCGAGATAGTCGGCTGTGCGATGGCGTCGCACGTCGAACTGTTTGCGCGGCATCGAGGTGTAGAGACCTGGTAAAAACGAAATCGGTCGATCATGCGTATCGAACGTAAAAACCTTCTCGGGGAACCGTTTGACGAGCGGGTGAAGCCGTGTTTCGGTGGAGTATTTGTTGCCCCGATTGATGATTAAAATCGCATCGGCTTCTTCTGGCGTGGCCACGATGGTATGCTCCCGAAACCGATCGATTGTTGCCCGCGCAATCAGGAAGTCGGCGAAATATCGCCCGTAATTCGTTCCGCGTTCATCGTCGTGATCGATGGTAACCCGCACCGCTTCTCTCCTCTCCACGCTTTGTCATCATTTTCGCGTAGACCGCTTCAATCGCGTCGACAGTTGGTTTCGGGCCGCAATGTCGTTCGAGGAGTTGCCGCCCCTCCGCGCGTTGCCGATTCTGTTGCTCTGGATTTTGCAACAGGTTCACGGCGCGTTCGATCAGGCCGGCATCGTCCTCGGCCACTGAAGCATGAACGCCATCGATCGCCGGGATCCCTTCGACACCTTCGCTGGTGGTCACGACGGGTACGCCATAAGCGAAGGCTTCGAGTATCTTGATTTTCATACCGCTCCCTCGCGCAGGCGCGTAGAGCATTACGCCAGTTTGTTCGAAATACGAACGCGTATCGGGTACGTTTTCTTCGATAATGACATCGGGCATGTCGATGAATTTGGCAAGCGAACTTCTCGCGCTCCAGCCGACGATTTGCACGCGGGCATCGGGAACGCGGCGTTTAATCTCCGGCCAGAGCTGGCGCAGCAAACGAACCACAGCCGAACGCGACGGGTGCCAGTTCATCGAGCCGATCACGCTGAGAATCGGTTCGTTCGTGCGTTGGCTGTCGGGAATGAACGGATACTGATCGATGTCGATTCCCAATGGAACCGTGTCGATCGTCGCCGACGGATTGATATGTAACATCAGGGGAACGAGTCGCGGAGAGTTTGTCAGGAAATGTTTGAACTCGCGTATGAGTTTGCGTTCCGATCTCATCAGAAGCCACCGGTGAAACCGCCAGAGTAACGTCGTGGCCGCCAGTTCCGCGAGATCGATAATCGCAAGGTAATGCACGTTCACGATCCCCCGATCCGCGTGCTTCCTAGCGAGCCAGACGCACGACAACTGTTCGAGGTGCAGGAGGTCAAACTCGGTGGCGAGTTCGCATGCGAGGTCCGCTTTCAGCTCTGGGGAGAACATATACGAATACGGTCGGCGTAGCGTTTCGATCTTGGAAACAAATCCGGAACGGGTGGGGAACGGGTAAAGACGCAGGTCGTATGCGGGGGCGGGGAACAAGTCGCGGGCTTTGGCAATCTCTTCTGGTTTGCTGCACGCCGCGTACGCAGTCACGCGATGGCCGCGTTGGACGAGTTCCTTCAGGAGCACGTAGTACCAGCGTGCGGTCGCGTTCCCGAAGGGCAGTGGTGGCTCGATCATCACCAGAATAATTCGAAGCGGTGTCACGCCGTGCCCTCGACGATAGTGCGGATTTCTTCGGCCATGTGTGCCCACGTTCGCGAACGCAATTCACCGGAAAACGCTATGGCCCGCGCCTGAAACGACGCTCGGTTTGCGTACCAATTTTGAAGTCGTTCGACGAGCATTTCTGGGTCATCCGGGTTTGCGAGCAAGAGTTCGCGCAACTGTTCCGGATAGCGCTCGGCGACACCCGCATTCGCCGAAACGAGTGCGGGCAAGCCGCGGCACATCGCCTCGTGAACCCCGAGGCCATATGCTTCGTACCGCGCGGGGTGAACCATCGCGTCGGCAGCGGCCAACACGTTCGGCACGTCGTCGCGAAAGCCGAGAAACGAAATGCGGTCCGCGATGCCATCTGCTTTCGCGCAATTCTTCCAGTGCGCCAATTCCGCGCCGCGCCCGATCACCGCCAGATTCGCATCCCATTCCGACTTCGCACAAAGCACTTTCCACGCAGCATACAAAACATCGAAGCCTTTGCGACGGTCGCCGAGGCCACCGATGAAGATCAGCCATGGCCGATCGTCCCAACCGAGTTGCTTGCGCATTGCCTCACGTTCGCCCAGCACGATCGACCCGAACCGGACGGGATCGGTTCCGTAATAAACGACGTGAATTTTGCGTGCGTCGATGGCAAAATGTTCGACCAGCTGCTTCCCGGTCAGCGCGCTGTTGGCGATGATGACCTTCGCGACAGTCAGCGCTTCGCGTTCCCATCGGAGCGCCCGGCGATGGTAGAAACGGTCTTTCCAGCGGCGCAGGAACGTGCCCGAAGCCGGCGCGCGGTATGCGGCATGAATGTAATGAACCCAGTTCGCGGCAGGTACGGGACAGTTACCGCCATTCGCGAGTACGTGCCCCCCTTTCGCGATCATCTCGTGCGATTTCCGCAACCCCACCGAGCGCAGTTTTCCTTCGCCGAGGATGTCGCGACCGAACGGGCGATGAACCTTGTGGAGGGTCACGCCTTCGATATCCGCGCGATGCGCGACGATTTCCACGTTGGCCCGTCCGGCGAGGTGCATCGCGAGGTACAGGTTGGCGGCATCCATTCCGCCCGTAGGAATGAAATCGCGTGCGATCAACAGCCACGGTGACAATGCCATGTCACTTGCTCCCCGTCGTGCGCTTCGCGGCATAGATGGCACCGTTTAGCAGCCAGAATTCGAGGCCGAATTGGCCGATGAACAGAGGGTAATTGAAGGTGAGCGCGACCGCAGCCGTGTCGTATGCCAGAATCAGAATCGCCCAGCCCGATAGCCACGGCTCGCGGGAACGAATGGCAATACGGCCCACGGTGACCATCGCCATCAGGATCGCAAACGGGTACGCCACCAGCAGCAGAAGCCCGCCGTCTGCGACCCACGCGGTCCATTGGATCTCCACCCAGATTCCCGGTGCAGTCGGGTCGTTCGCGTTCCCGAAATAGTTCGCCGTCATACCCCAACGTCCCAACCCGCAGCCGAGTGGATTTTCGGGCAGAAACGAAGTGAACGTATCTTCGAGAAAGACGCCGCGATTCGAGTAGTAGACCTGGCCAGGGTCTGCTTCGATCAGCGTTTCGAGGCGTTTGACCATCCCGTCGCCACCGACTGCCGACGCCCAGAGAAATACCGCCACACCAATAACGGGCACGGCAATGCCGAGCCGGCTGACCGCGGAGTAGCGTCGGAGGGCCGCCAAAATCGCGGCGAAAGTGATCGCAATAATGATCGTCAACAAAAAGATCGAGCGGATCTGACTCAGGTATATGCAGAACAAGCCGACGACCATGCCACCCATTCCCGCAATCCGCATCGTCCATCGCTCGCCGATAGCCAGGAAACCCATGCCGAAGACGAAGGCATACAACCCGGCCATGCCCGCGCCACCGGGCGAATCGGTTAGGCCCATCGGTCGCCACACCGATTCGCCATTGGCGAGCGTGATCTCCAACCCTTTCGACAACTCGCCCTGTGTGATGATGTTGTCAGAGATGTTCGGCTGAAACTGTCCAGGGTAATAGATTTGCAACACTCCGAAGATTGAACTTAGCACGTGGAACGACCAGAACACCGTAAAGAGGCGGACGAGCGTTTGGCGATTGACGGCGAGCCGGGGCACCCAGAATATCGGCCCGATGATCGCCGTATACAACACGAGTTGCGCGATCGCTGCGAGTGCGCTCGCCGTCTGCGGATGGACGAAACCGAAGCCAACAATGGCGAGTATCGCCATCGCGGCAAATCGCGCCGGGTGCCGGTTCGCGCGCCCGCTCACCGCAACAATCGCCAACAGGCTGATGCTGAATGCCGCCGAGCGGAACAGCACGCGAAACGGTGCCAGAGTCTGCGAGAGTAACGCAAGCTGGCAGGCAATCTGCACGCAAACCACGCCAATTACCCAGATCGCAGCAGTCTGCTGCGCGGCCGCACTCGCTCGTATCGGGAAAGCAGTCATTTTTTTCCAATCGCAGCGGAAAGAATCTTGCGCAACCCGATCAACTGCTGCAAAGGGTCGCAGAGTTCCCTGGCACGATTCGAGCCAATCGAACCGAAACTAACAAACGTGTCGGGTTTTTCGACGAACGTTTTCAAACACTCCGCGAGCGCATTGGCATCGTTCGGCGGCAGGCGAACGCCGCAAAACTCGTCGACAATCTCGGCCCCACCACCAATGTCTGATGTGATGATTGGTAGTCCCGAATACAGGGCTTCGATGAACACGATTCCGAATGATTCGGATCGCGTGTTCGGCTGACATAACACATCGGCCGCGGCCATCAGTTGCGGGATATCGGTACGCTGTTTGAGGAACCGCACGCGATCCGATATGCCGAGCATCCGTGCACGCTGTTCCAGTGCGCGTAGAAACTCATGCTCACCGGCTTTCTGGGGTCCACCGGCAAACCATGCCACCCAGCCGGGCACCGTGCTCAGCTTGCCGAGCGCTTCCACGTGTACGGCCTGCCCTTTCATCCGTTCGAGCCGACTCGCTTGCAAAATGACGACAGCATTGGCGGGTGTGCGCAACTCGACACGGATTGTCGCGCGGGTCGCTTCCCGGTTCGGGTCCGAGCGATCTTCCACGGGGCACGCCAGCACATCGCACGGTACCGTGGGGAATATCTTCTGCACGGTGCCGGCCGTGAACTGGCTATTCGCGATCACCCGCGTTGGCGGCACGCGCTTCGCCCAACGATACAGCCAGCCCGCGTTCGTGAGGTCGTCGTGAACGTAATGCACGATCGGCAGCCCCAGCGATTTTGCGGCCCGTGCGAATACCCCGTGCGACCAACCGGCGTGCGTGATACAGACATCGAATGGCTTCTTCGCGTGCAGCATTTTCAATCGTCGCCGCGCTTCCCATACCGTCCACGGTCGGCTGATGCGCACGGCACCGAAATCGTGAACGACTGCGCCGCACGCTACGAGTTCCTCGCGGAGTCGGCCGGGGAAGCACAACCCGAAATGGTGTTCGACGTCCGGCGTGTGAAATTGCATTTTCGCGAAAGTAATCAGACAGCGTTCGACGCCGCCGAACAGGTTCCCGGAGTAAAGGTGCAAGACTTTCATCCGGCGATCGCCTCCCGGTAGATTTCGAGGCTTCGCGCGGCCATCTGCACCGCATCGAATCGACTTTTGGCCTGAAGAATCGCTTCGTGGGAGAGCCGTTCGCGCAGGCCGGATTCCGAAAGGATACGCTGCGAAGCCGATGCGAATGCTACGGGATCGTTTACTGGCACGGTCAAGCCCGTCTCGTCGTGGCGGCTGACCCACGGCACGCCGCTATGCGGGATGTTGGCGTTCACCACGGGGCAACCGCACGCCATCGCCTCGACCTGCACCAGCCCGAATCCTTCACTGCGTTCGTTACTGGGGAACCAGAGTGCCGTGGCCGCGCGATACGTACCGACGAGTTCATCGTCCGAAACGCGGCCTCGCCAGACGACGCGATCTGCCACGCCGAGCGACGCGGCCAGACTTCGCCACGCGGGTTCCATTGGCCCGGTACCGATGATGTGCAGCGTCCCCGGCAGTGTTTTCAACGCATGTAGTGCGACATCGAGTGCCTTGTAATACACGAGCCGCCCCGCACTCACCCAGATCGGACCCGCACGGGATGCACGCAATTGTCCCGCATGAGTGAGCGCTGCGGCAGAAGGATTCACGAACGGCAGCAACTCGATACCCAAAGGCAACGAAACTACCTTCGACGGGTACTTTGCGAGTAAACTCGAACCCCCCGCGTACGGCGGACTATCGGTGAGAATACGGGCGGCACGATTGCAGATGAGACGTTCCAAAGGGCGTACCACGTGTTTCAACAGGCGTTGGCGAACGATGTCGCTGTGGTGCGTAATCACGAGTTTACGAATGGCTGGAGTGCCCGCCAACGCCAGCATCATCGTAATGTTCGGCGTGTGAACGTGCCAGACGTCCGGTGGGTCTTCTAACAGATTGCGGAGCATTACGGGCAACCCCGGCGTAATGTCGAGTTTCGCCAGATTCGCAACCCGACCGACCCGATAAACCCGGACGGGACCATCGCTCTCGACGCGCTCAGGAGTCCGACAACGCCCTTCGAAAGTGACATCGCGACCCGATTGGTCCATATGATTCACCACCACCACGCGAACATCGCACCCGAGGTTTGCTTGATGGCGAGCGAGCGTTTGCGTGTGCGTTTCGATGCCACCCCGTGCGGGCGGATAATACTTGCCGAGATGAACGACTCGCAACGTCATCGCTGGGTTTCAGGTTGTACGGGCCACAGCACACAGAAAATTTAACCGCACACCTTCAACCGACAACAGCGCTCAACGCGAATTCCTCTAACAACATCGCAAATTCATACAGATCGCGTATTTTGTGCAGCTGGTTCCGGCACGACGGCGTTCAGTTCTTCGCCAGATAACCAGCGAAGTTGGCCATCTTGCTCGATGACGATCGCAGTCCCCGTTTGTCGTGCCGTCTCGCGTGCCATCAACGCCGCACGACGAAGGGCAATATAGGCACCGTACATCAGCGGGCTACCCGAACGGGCCAACTCCTCTTCAGTCATCGTTTCTCCCTACATCTTGGCATTCACTTCACCAACTCGGCGAGATACTTCACCGGTAGTGTGCCGTGGCTGAGCGTTTCCTCGTGGTATTTTCCCAGGTTAAATGCGTCGCCGCGGTTTCGTTGCACGCTCTGCCGTAGCCGATAGAACGCGGTACGACCGACGAAGTACGTCGAAAGCTGGCAGGAACTTTGCTTCGCACGCTGGATCTTGCCGATGGCCTCGGCTTCGGTCTGGAAGCCGCGATCGACGAGCAACCGCAACGCCTCGTCATCGGTCATGTTCGTGCTGTGCATCTTGTTGTCGAGAATCGCATTGAGCACGGCACGAATGTAAAACTTCAGCTGGTGTAACCGCAGTGACAGGTCCCCGTCACCGTAGCCTTCGTCGAGCATCATCTGTTCGGTGTAGACAGCCCAACCCTCGGCAAACACGCCGGAATACAGCACTTTGCGAATGAGCGACGGGTGGCGGTTGCCGTACTCGAGTTGCACGTAGTGCCCCGGGTACGCCTCGTGGATCGTCAGGATTTGCAGCATCGAGCGGTTGTATTCCTTGAAGAACGTCGTTTGACGTGCGGCGGACCAATCGGCAGGCGGCGGGGCAACCGCATAGAGGCTGCGGGCCTTCGGGTCGAACGTCGGCGCGGGGTTCAGATACGCAGCAGAGAAACCACGCTGGAACTCCGGCATCTCGATGATCTCGCAACGATCCGGATCGGGCAGTGTCAGGATCTGTTTCTTGCGGATGAACGTGCGAATCGACTCCACGGACTTGCGTGCATCGCCGATGAACGTCTCCGTTGTGCTGCGGTTCGCGCTGAGTTCTTCGAGCACCATGCGGATCGTTTGCCGACGTCCGGCCACGTCGTCCGCTGGCACCGGTAGTACCGTGTGCGTCTTGTGCCAAAGCTGTTTGGCCACGGCGTACATTTCCCGCTCGACCCGCTCGGCTTCCGCCTCGGCTTCGCGGATGACATCGTCCGCCGTCTGTCCCGCGTTAAGTTCGAGTTCGAGCTTCTTCGCGAAGAGTGCTTTGCCCAACCGCCACTCACCGTTCGAGCGCGGGAGCAGTTCGGTTTCGAGGAACTTCCGATACTCGGTGAGCGACCGTACGGCTTCGCGACAAGGGGTTGTCAGTTCACTCGTTGCCGGTGTTTCCTCGCTTTGTGCGAAGATCTCTTTTTCGTAAAAGGCAATCGCACCGGCTGTGCGTTTGATCGCGATTTCGGTAAGGATTCGCGGTGGATTTTTCAGCGATGCCTTCGCCGCCGCGACGATCTTCGGCACGTACGTAATCCGCTTCGCCGCGTTAGCGACGTTCCGCGCTTTCGGTAGTGTCGATTGCGAGAAAAGCATGAACACGCTGTCGGAAATGTATTCGCCGTAGATACGCGGATCGGTTTCGAATCGCGGTTCGTGCTCCGATTGCCAGAGTTGATACTTCAGCGAATGCAGCCAGATTTCGAGATCGATCTGCGCCGTACGCGACAGTTTCTTCGGGTCGATTTTCGTACCGAGGTCGGCGAGCGTTCGCTTCGCTTTAGCATCGTCGGCCGTGCGGGCTTCGGGCGAGAGATCGTCGAGGCGGTCGTCGTAATCGTGCAATCCCTGCTGCGTGGCGAACATCGGGTGCCTTCGAAATTCATCGTCGAGGTATGCGCGAAACATTGTCGCGAGTTTCGCGTCTTCGGGCGCGACGTCCGCAGGAGATGTGAGCATCATGGAAAGTAGCAGCGTGGGGATCATCGATTCAGTTTCCAGTCTTGGCGGTCCAGAGGTCGATGTCGAAAACGATCGTTGTTGCCGTTGATGACGGCACCATGTCAGTCGTGGCCACGACGATGGTGATTTCGTATTCGCACGCGATTGTCGGCAGCATCGGCGTTTGTTTCGCAGTCAGGAACTCCACCGTGGCCAGCATTCGGGCGGGCTGTCCCTTTTCGGCGAGCCGTTCGATGAGGAATGCGGGGCGGTCGCTCGCTGCCATTGGCTTCATTGTGATGTGCCCGAGGCCCATGCCAACGGGGATGCCGCGATCCCACATTTTGCGAAACTGGTGGTAGAACTCGCACGCATACGAACGCAAATCGTCCACCCGCGTGAACGACCGGTTCATCAGCGTTAGCGAATCAGCAATGAGTTCGAGCAGCGGTTCGTTCGCGTTACTCATGCGGGCATCGGCTTCAGATGGTGGCTGGCATCCGTTGCGTTTCGCGTTGGCGTCGCAGCGATCGTGCCGTTCATGTCCGCAGCGGTTCTCAGCAAAATGGCCATCGCGTTCGTAGCTTCCTCGACGGTGATCGTCAGCGGCGGCGAGATGCGAATGACCTTCTGTGCGAGCGGTCCAAGAATGTGGATGCCGTCACCGCCATCGGCGTGATAGCTCGCCAGAACGAAGGCATTCGCCCACTCGTTCGCGGTCTTGCCCGCGTATTCCTGAAACTCGATGCCCCAGACCATGCCACCGTTTTCGCCGCGCACCGCTGCCACGTACGGGTGACATTTCAGCGACACCAGGCCCTCCTCGATGATCTTCGAAGGCGCTTTCATGTTGCCAATCACATCGCGGAATTCGAACTCATCGAGTGTCGCCAGCACGGCGGCCGCGTTCAGCGGGTTCGCGCTCCATGTGTCCGACGCATCGCCGTAGCCCATCGCGCCGATGATGTCCGCTCGGCCGACCGCCGCCGCCACGGGAATGCCGTTCCCAAGGCCCTTTCCGAGAATGACGATGTCCGGCTCGATGCCGTACGTTTCGAACGCGAACAGCTTGCCCGTCCGTCCGAAGTTCGCCTGGACTTCATCGAGAATAAACACGATGTCGTGCTCTTTGCAGAAGCGATCGAGCAATTGCAAGTAGGCCGCGGGAGGGTGATACGACCCACCGCCACCGAGGTACGGTTCGGTAATCAGCGTGCCGATCTTTGCCCCGAACTGGTGCAGTTGTGCATGTAGATCTTCGAGGTATGGTGCGGGATTGAAGGCGTCGTTCCGCATCGACACGTCGCGGCATTCGTGCATCGGGAACTTGATGAAGCGTACGCGCGGGTCGCGTTCGGCATCAGTTTCCGAACCGGTGATAGCGCACGAAAGCCCCTTCTTTCCATGGAATCCGTAGCGTGTTGCGAGGATCATCGGCCGCGTTTTGTCGCGGCCCATCGATGCCCAAAGCGCTTTCTGAATCGCTTCGGAACCCGATGCCGCCCACATCACGGTTTCCATTTTTGCGCCGCCGGGGCAACGCTGCAACGCCTTCAGCAACCGACGGCTCGCCTCACCTTCGATGGGCGTGATCGCGTTGTAAGCCGTCATCGGCACTGCCGGAAAATATTCGTCCTCGTGCGGTAATTGAGACGGCCAACCCATGTAGTCGAAGAATCGTTTCGTCCATCGCGTCGGGTTGTGCCCGAGGTTCGCCACCAGCACGCCCGACGTAAAATCGTAAAGTCGTCGCCCGTCCGGCGTCCAGTGGAACACCCCCGCACTCTTCGCGATCACCGCTTGCGTCGGTGTATACGTCCGCAAACTTCGCGGTTCGGTCTTGGCGATGCGGTCGCGATTGAGGTTCGACAGCGGTTCGTCGGCATGATGAATGGCAGTCATAAGGCAGGTTCCTGCGGTGGGATGATGCACTAGTATTGTGGCGGGAATCCGGGCGATGGCCAATCGCAATTTTGGAAATTCGACATTGCCGTGAGCACCGGTTGGTAGAAATGCGAAGGTGCAACGCCAAGCTGCGCCGCGCGGCGAAACGTCGATACGAATTGGCAAAAGCGCTCGACTTGGCGGGATCACTTCGTAGACTGTTATTTGAGAATAGCAACATTACGAGGCAGGAGAGTTATCGATGGGCATCCAACACAAGCGGAAAGAACTCCGCACAGCAGCGAAGCGTCGCCGTAAAGGTATCAAACACAAGAATCGCAGCACGAAAAAGTACAAGAAGTAACCACTCGCACCGCTCCCACCGGGCTTGTCCCGGTGGAATTATCCATTCGCCTAATCGATCACTTCCAGTTGTTTTTCATCGTCGATTTCTAGCTGTAATCTCTTCTGATATTCGGACAATTTGCCTTTCACTCGCACGGTTTTGCCTTTGAATGTGTCGCCGGTGGCCTCCTTGTATTTGTCGCTGCGTGCCTTCGCGTTCACGACCACCGTGAAGTTCGCTTCGCTCTTAAAATCGGCATCGGAGTTTAGGAACAATCGCTTCTTGTCTGCGGTCATTCGGCCGCCCTTGACTTCGAATTGCACCGTAACTTCTTCGCCTTTTTCCTTCTTGAACGCCTCGGCGGGCGTTATCACGCCCGCGGGTAGTTCCACCGCTTTCGCCGGCTCCGTCGTAGTCGCCTTCGGCTTGCCAACCGCTTTTTCGTTCGGTGTCAGCATCGTCAGCCGGATCGGGTGCCGCACGACGATCTCGCCGTCTTCGTCGCGCAGTTCCAGTGTCACGCGCGGGCTGGTTTCGGATGACCAGTCGATGTGGATCATCCCGAAGTTGTTACCGAACGGCATCGTGGCGACGCGATACTTATTCTTTTCAGGGGCACGCCACGCTTTGTTCCCTTGATTGAATCCGCTACTCGTGATGTCGTAAAGCGGGTAGGAAATCGCATCGTTGCTCACCGACAGTTCCGCAAGGTGCCGATCCCCGCTGAGTACGACGACGCCATTTGCCTTCGTGCTACGCAACAACTGGAAGAATCGTTCTCGCTCTTTGGGGATCAGTGCCCATTTCTCGAATGGGTGATCGTCGCATAACAGTTGGATGCCGGAGCCGATCAAGCGTAAATCGGCAGGGACCTTCAGTTGTTCCTCGAACCACTTCCATTGTTCCTCGCCGAGGAACGTCGCTGTAGGGTCGTTGTTGGGTATCGATGGTGTGATGCGGGTCCGCGGGTCGAACTTGCCGCGTTGGACTTCGCTACGGAAGTAGCGACCGTCGAGCATAATCACTTGGACTCGCTTGCCGACCGGCCCGTAAACCTGCGCGTAGTAAATGCCTTTTTGCGTGCGGCGCGGCGAATCGGCAGGCACGCCATAGAAGTCCAGAAACACCTTCTGGGCTTCGTCCTTCAAGTGCCACTCGGCCCCTGCGTCGTTCTTGCCGTAGTCGTGATCGTCCCACGTTGCGATGATCGGCACGGACTTCTTCAGCGCCGCAAATGCCGGCAAGGCGTCGAGTTTGTCGTACTTCGAACGAATCAAGTCCGCCGTGACTTTCTTCGACTTGTCGAGGTCCGCGTAAATCGTGTCGCCGAGTAGAACGAGCAGTTCCGGCTTAGTTCTGCCAATCGCAGCCCAAATCGGACAGGGTTTGTCTTGATCCGCACACGACCCGAAGGCAATGTGCGACAGTGGCTTTTCCACATCCGCTTGAGCGAAAACCTGCGGCTCAGTCAGCATCGCCAACGAGCAAACCGCAAGAACAAAATGACGGACGAACATCGCGTGTTCCTCAATGAGTGTTTCCATCCAACATACGAAACGCGCCGGAAGCCACTGTGTGAATCTCATGTTTTCAAATCAGTTCGAAAGCTGTTAATCTTCAAATACAGGCGTTTCCTTCCCGATCGTGCGATGGCGAGCGGCAAGGCGTCAGCACGTCGTGGTTACGTTGCACTCAATTGAGCGGGGATTTCCGATTCGATTGCAACGGGTTTGAGGTCGGTGGTAGCGGGGCCGTGGAGGACGCGGCCATCGGCGCTGAACCGCGAGCCGTGACAAGGACAGTCCCACGTTTGGTCGGCGTTATTCCAACGAACGATCGCGCCGAAGTGCGGGCAGGTGGCGGAAAGTACGGTCAAACCGCTTTCGCCGCGTGTGCGGCAGATCGCTAGTTTCGACAACCCTTTGCGAACGATCATCCCTTCGCCTTCCGCCAACGCGAGCGGGTCGCCGTTATCGCCGGGCGTCAACCAGTCGAGGTATTGGCCTGCCGTGTTCGCATTTTCGAGCAACATCGTTCCCGTCGTTTGAATCGACAACCGTGCGGGATCATAAAGTTCCGCCCAATCGTTCTTGCGTTCCATGATCGCGTCGGCGATCAGCGACCCGGCGAGTGTGCCGTGCGTAAGGCCCATGCCGGAATCGCCTGTAACCACGTACACGTTCTTCCCTGAGGATGCGTCCGCACCAATCAACGCGAGGCCATCGAGCGTTTCGAAGACCTGGCCATTCCAGCAGTATCGCACCGAACCGAGTTGCGGAAACCGGTTACGTGCCCACGCTTCGAGCGCATCGTATCTAGCGGCCGGATTCGGTTCCTGACCCGTCTTGTGGTCTTCGCCGCCGATAATCGCGTAGGCCTGGTTGTTCTCTGCAATGTGAAATCGCACGTAGTGGTACGGATCTTCGGTGTCCCAAAATAGCCCGTGGGGTGCCTTGGCGATCGGCACTTCTGCCGCAATCACGTACGTGCTGTACGCAGCCAGTTTCGCACTGATAACGATTCCGCCATTGATCGGCGTGTTCGTTGCCAACACGACGGACTTAGCGACGATCGTACGCCCTTCGGAGGTAATCACATGTAGTGGCTCGCCGGGTTCGACGTGATCGACGCGGCAGTTCGTGTAGATTTTCGCACCCTGAGTCTGCACCGCACCGGCGAGGCCAATCAGATATTTCCGTGGGTCGAATTGCGCCTGATCGGGGAACTGCATTGCTGGTCCACTCCGTTCACCGGAAATGGGCAAATCGTCGAACCAGTCGAAGCGGACGCCTGCATTTTTGCACGTTTGGGCTTCGTCGCGGAGAATTTCCTCGCCGGCCGCATCGGGAGCAAACAGATAACCGTTGAGCCGCTGGAAATTACAGTCGATGCCCTCGCGCCGCTGGATTTCTTCGATGGTGTCGATGGCGGCCGCGTGGCTGCGATACGCCCCACGCACGGCATCGAGGCCGCGAATCGATTCGAGTTTCGCAAAGTGATTATCGAAGATGCTGTTGAGGTGCGCGGTGGAGGAACCTGTTTCTCCCGCAGCGATTTCGGACCGCGCTTCGAGAACGACAACGGTTTTTTGCTCGCGCAGAAGGTGATATGCCACACTCAAGCCCGCGATCCCGCCGCCGATGACGCAGATATCGCAACTGACGTCAGTATTTAACTGACGACCGCTCGCGGACAACGTCGCCGATTCTCTCCACATTGGTTGTGTACTCTTCAGCATCGTAGTGCCTCCGTTAGATGGAAAAAAAGCCCACCCGGAACATCCGGGCAGGCCAGGGGTTAAAAAGATCGGATCCCGTTTTATGGGCGTAGAATTGTGTCGCGGCGAACGGTAGTGGCCACCGGAACGGCGAACAATCGCAGCGTTGGGCCAGCCCCTAAGTAACCACCGGCTGCGGCTGCGATCATTGAGACCAGCGTACCGAGGAACGACCACCACGTAACGCGTGTTGTCACTTCGGCAGCATCGCGAGCCGCTTGTTCGGCCTTGGCTTTCGTCTCAGGATTTTCGAGCGTGGCCTTGGCGTCTGCGGGTGCGCTCTTGATCTTTTCTTTCCACTCATTGATGCGTTCTGGTGGTACGCCAGCACGTGCTGCGGCGTTTTCCCAGTCGGCTTGTGTCGTATTTTGTGCAGTCGCATCTGCGACGTTGCTACCGACGGTAGCGACACCTACCATCGTGTTGAAGCCCGCCCGCACACCCGTGGCCATCAGCCAAAGGAGCATCGTGAACACGGCAGCCCATACGAGCAAACCGTACATCGCGGCCTCACATTTGTTTTCACCCGTCGTCAGTTGGCTGGCGACGAAGCCTCCAATGAACAGACAGACCGCCGTCACCACGATGGCATAAATCGCAGCCGCGAAGCCGATGTTCTTGCCAGCGAACTTGTCGCTGACCGATAGGCCGATTGCCCCGCCAAGGAGCGTCAGCAAGAAGTACAGCGCGAGCGAAAGCACCGAACCCGCCACGATTGCGCCCCAACTGATACGGCTGCGAACGCCCATAACGTCTTCGGTATCAACAGGTGTTGTGATCCGATTATTCGTGGTGTTGACCATTACTTCTGCCATTTTAGACTCTCCCGAGAGTGACACATGTTTCGACCCCACATTGAGGTCTGTAATGGAGACATTGCAACTGCCGTGCCGATTGGATTGTTCGTTCGGGAAAGCTTCAAAACAAGCATGTTATTCGAGTCGCAAGCCAATTTCGGAAGTCAACTTCTCAAATGTGTGTTCGAGTTTGTAGCGGAGGAGTTGCCAAACGAACGCGGCCGGGGCGAACGTGTCGCCCCGGCCGAATTCTCGAGTCGCAAAGGACTTACTTGTTGTCGTTGGTACGTGCGGTTTCACGTTTGAGGATGATCGAGCAACGGCTTTTCTGGTTTGGACCACTCGTTACCGTTGTAGGTTCCGTTTTGTCGTTCTTCGAATTGTGCAAGCAGAGTGCGAGCATGTCTTTCGTGAGAACGTAAACGCCACTACTTTCCAACATTTTGGAGTCATCGCCTTCGATAGCCGTCACTTTGACCATGCCCATTTCGGCGAATTCGACTTTCCATGTCATGGCCGGTTTGCCATCTTTAGCACTACACGTGATCGTGTTGCCTTTCGCCATCACCGTCATGTTCTTGGCTTCGGCGACGGGTTGTCCGTCCTTTTCCAGTGCGATGATCGTCCAGTTGCCATCGAGCGAGGTCTGCGTCGACCGGTCTGCGGTACGGGGCTTGTCGTCGGCAGGTGCAGCAACAACCAGCGACACCGTAAGAAGCAATGCGTACATCGTAAACTCCATGTGCCGATTTTTAAAAATCGCGATGTCTCGGCTCAGGACAAACGCGAAAGCGACTTCGCCGAATGGCGGGTCAACGGCTTAAATTCATGCAATTGCGAAGCCGCCAAGAGAGCAAAACAAAACAATTTTGTAAAAACTTAATACAGTAACACGGTACGCCGTTTGCTCAGTCAAATCTCAATCGGCAACTTTGCCGTTTCTGTAATTGGACGTCTCTGGAGCGAACGAATGTCACTCGATAGTTTGCACGAACTCTACGTCGAAGAGTTGAAGGATCTCTACAACGCGGAAAATCAACTTCTGAAGGCGCTTCCCAAGATGGTGAAAGCGGCCACGCACCCCGAACTGAAAAATGCGTTCAAGGAGCATCTCGAAGTCACGCGGAATCAGATTGTGAGACTCGAAACGATTTTCGAGAAACTCGAAGAAAGTCCGAAGGGCAAGAAGTGCAAAGCGATGGAAGGCCTCATCGCAGAAGCCTCGGATACCATTGCCGAAGAGGGCGTCGCTGCCGTAAAAGATGCCGCACTCATCGCATCGGCACAACGAGTCGAGCATTACGAGATGGCTGGCTACGGATGCGCGCGAACGTTCGCCAAACTGCTCGGCTACGATGATGCCGTTGTACTCTTGCAAGCCACGCTCGATGAAGAAGGCGCAGCCAACAAAGCCCTAACGGAACTCGCGGAGACGATTATCAACATCGATGCCGAAAATGCGGATGATGAAGAGAACGACGAAATGGAAGATGTCGTCGCAAAACCGAACAAAGCGACTGCGAAACGCTAACGGGATGTGATTAGTGGAAGGGTGACATCGCCCTTCCACTAATCACTTTCACGATGCAATGGCTACATTCAACGAGCGATCCGATACATTTTGCACGCCCATATTTTTCGCACAATGCGCACAACAATATACCGCACGTTCACTCTCGACCCCGTGGCCGATGATTCGACATCCGCAGTGCGAACATCGCGGTGCCAACATGTGTATAGCGCATTCGAATGAGTCAAACACGTACTCCCGACTACCCATCGTAACCGTGAATGCCTTGTCATAATCGTTGCCGCACACTTCGCAAATACCCATCTCATCGCCTCCAGTTGGTGAATGCACGAAGGCAGTGCAACACCGATGCCATGTGCGTCATAAGTTCGAAAGATTCGCGATTTCGCTTGACGTTTGTCGTGCATTCCGCCAATATTCACCTGCTGGCGATCGATACCCACCTGCCGGCGTTTTCGGGGTTTGTATTCATGCGTACTCTTCTCATCGTTACGTTTGCCGTCGCGTTCTCCGCTAATGCGCGTGCCGATGCCCCGCCCACGAAACTGATCGTCTATCCGAACGCGGTGACGCTTTCTGGCCCGCAGGCACTGCAACGATTGATCGTGATCGGCGAGTATGCCGACGGGCATACCCGCGATCTCACCCGGTCGGCGACGTTCACTTCGGCGAACGCGAAAGTGGCCAGCGTCGATGCGAAGGGAATCTTGCGCCCGATCGGCGATGGTGTCACTGCGGTGACAGTGAGTGCCGGTGTCACTGAAATCGTTCCCGTTACTGTCGAGAAATGGTCTGCGAATCTGCCGGTGAATTTCCGTTCGGAGATCGTGCCGATACTTACAAAAGCGGGGTGCAATGCGGGCGGTTGTCACGGTGCCCAACTCGGCCGCGGCGGTTTTCGATTGTCGTTGTTCGGCTTCGATCCCTCGTTCGATTACGAACAGATCGTCCGCAGTAACGAAGGTCGCCGCGTAGTGATGGCCGACCCCGACCGGAGCATCGTGCTCGCGAAGCCATCGTTAAACATGGAACACGGCGGTGGCGAGAAACTGCCCGCGAACTCACGTGAATACGAAACGATCCGGCGCTGGATGGAAGACGGTGCCCCCGAGCCGACTGAGAAAGATCCCGTCGCCGCGAGCATCGAGATTTTCCCACGTGGCCGCGTCATGGTGCCCGGCGAAACGCAATCGCTCGCCGTCACCGCAATTTGGTCCGATGGCCGGCGCGAAGATGTGACGACCACTGCGCAGTTCGACGCGCTCAACGATGCCGTCGCAAGCGTCACTGCGCAAGGTCTCGTCACGGCAAAGACGACCGGCGAGACGCACATCATGATCCGTTTCGCGGGCCGGGCAGAAGTCGCGCGTGTGACGTTGCCATATGCCACAATCGCAAATTATCCGAAGTTCCCTGCCAACAATTTCATCGACGACAAATTGTCGGCAAAGTGGAAAGATCTCGGGCTGCTGCCGTCTCCACTCGCGGCTGACGATGATTTCCTGCGCAGGCTCTATCTCGATGCCATCGGTACGCTGCCGACCCCGGATGAAATCCGCACATTCCGGAAAGACACCGATCCGAAGAAGCGCGAAAAGGCAATCGATGCGGTCGTCGAACGGCCCGAGTTCATCGATTGGTGGGCGCTGAAATGGGGCGATCTGTTGCGGATCAATCGCACGGCGTTGCAAGAGAAGGGTATGTGGAGTTTCCACAACTGGGTGCGTGCCGCCGTGCGCGACAACGTGCCCGCCGATGCTTTCGCTCGCGATGTCATCACTGCCGAAGGCAGCACGTTTACCGAAGGCCCAGCGAACTTCTACAAGGTCGGCAGCAATCCCGATGAATGGGCCGAAACCACCGCACAAGTTTTCCTCGGCGTACGGATGCAATGCGCGAAGTGCCACCAACACCCGTTCGAGAAATGGAGCCAAGACGACTATTACAGCATGGCCGCATTCTTCGCCCGGCTCGGCAGCAAGACGAGTGCCGAGTTCGGCTTGTTCGGCCGAGAAACTGTGATCTACCTTCGTCCTACGGGGGAGACGACGCACCCGCGAAAACGTAAAGTGATGAAACCTCGCCCGTTCGATTCGGTAGAGATGGAAGATGAATTCGACCGCCGTAAAAAACTCGCCGACTGGATGACGACGCCCGGGAACCCGTTCTTCGCGAAGAACCTCGCGAACCGCTTCTGGGGTTATCTGATGGGCCACGGCCTCGTCGAACCGCTCGACGACATGCGTGCGACGAACCCGGCATCGAACCCCGAACTTCTCGACGCACTGGCCGCAGACTTTGTGGCGAACAAGTACGATGTCAAACACCTGTTGAAGACCATTTTCCGCAGCCGCGCGTATCAGTTATCGTCGGCAGTGATCGACGGGAACAAGGTCGATGCGACGAACGTGCATTTCACGCGATACACGACGAAGCGACTGACGGCAGAGCAGATGGCCGACGCGATCGACTTCGCCACCGGCACCCGCGAGAAGTACATCGGCCTGCCCCTTGGCACGCGCGCGATTCAACTGCCCGACCCCGAAGTGCGCTCGTACTTGCTCGACACCTTTGGCAGGCCCGCACGGCAGATCGTCTGCGAGTGCGAGCGAACCACGATGCCGAACATCGCACAAGCGATGCACCTGCTTAACGGCGACTTCCTCAACAAGAAAATCGCCGAGAAAACCGGGCGAGTCGAGAAACTCATCCTCGCGAAGGCCACTGTCGACATCGCAATTGACGAACTGTATATGGCAACACTCTCACGACCGCCAACCGCCGAAGAACTCTTGAAAGCCAAGACGTGGGTGTCCAGCGCCACCGCAAACCGCGAAGGTCTGCAAGACCTCCTCTGGGTGCTACTCAACTGCCGCGAGTTTTTATTCAACCATTGAATCGTTTCAGATCGAGGTATAGCCGCGAACTTCGAGCACGCGGCCCGACTTCGGCTCGGTAACGCGAGCGGCAAGGAACGGCGAACCGCCCGCTTTTCCATCGAGCGCGTTGATCGTTTTTACAGTCGGGACTCTTATCCATGACGAGTCTCCTTAAAGTCCAATGTCCTGTCGATGTAATGCGCTTTGTTTAATATTTCTCTACGCCACCGCAGATGCGGAGGATTTGTCGGAATGCCTCAATCGCGATCGGGAACAAGTCTGCACCGGTGACGCCGCCCGTTGGGCCGCCGCCACGCAGGTGCGGTTCCATCACCGCGAAGCCATCGTAGCCGCGTTGCACGGCATCCCAGATCGTGTAGGGAATCTGCCCGTGGCCATAGCCCGGCAGCACGCCGTGCTCTTCGCCCGTCTTCCAATCCTTGATGTGCAAGTGTGCGGTGAATTCTTTCGTGAGTTCCCAGCCCGCAATGGGATCGTAACCGCAGAAGATCCAGTTCGCATTATCGTGTGCGGCACGCAAGTTCGGATGGTTAACTGCCTTGAATAAATCTCGAACCCGCTCCGGTGAATCGCCGAAAATCTTGTGTTCATTTTCGTGAAACAGCACGATCCCCGCCTTCGCTGCCAGTTCGGTTTTCAGTCGCATCCGGCGATAAATTTCCTCACGGTGTGGCTCCCAATTGCCATCGAACGTGCCCGTCGCAGGCGGGTAGTAGCTGAACACGCGGATGTTCGGCGTGCCGAAAACTGCGCACAATTCGATCGCTCGCTTGAACTTGTCGAGGTGCGGTTCGAATGGGGCATCGATCGCGATTTTGCCAATCGGCGAACCGATCGCCGAGATGCCGAACCCTTCGCCTTTCCGCATCGCGTCGAACTCGCGAATCTCGGCATCCGGCAGCGCGAGCACGTTCGTTTTGTGGATCGAACGAAACTCGATGTGCCGGACGTTGGCAGACTTCAGCACCGCTATTTGCACGCGCGGATCGGGCGAGATTTCATCGGCAAACGCACTCAGAGTAAACATGTTCTCGAACCTCGGTGTTAATTTCGTTTTACGATCTTCATCTTCACTTTATTGGCGACGAACGTCTTCTCCCCCGCGGCGGGGAAACGCACTTTGACGCGCTTTAGCGCGCCGTAACCGCTCACGTCGGTGATCTGGCCGATGCCATATTCATCGTGTTGTACGACTTGCCCCGACACGTACTCGCCATCGGTGGAGACGCTACCCATCGCGATGGGCGGGCTTTTCCCGCGGTCGAGCGTGGCGGCGGCGGTGCGAGTTCGCCAGTCTTCCATCGCGGCACGCGCGGTGTTGCGATTGCCCATCCCATCGACGCGCTCGACATCTCGCGGCAGTTCGTCGAGGAACATACTCGGCACCGCGTATAGGAACTGCCCGCGAAACTCGCGCACCCTGCTGTGGCATAAGTACAGTTCCTTCATCGCCCGCGTGATCCCTACGAAGCAGAGCCGTCGCTCTTCTTCCATGTCTTCTGCTTTACCGAGGCTCCGTTCGTGCGGCAGCAAACCCTGTTCGATCGCCATCATATACACCACCGGAAATTCCAGCCCCTTCGCCGCATGGAGCGTCATCACCGAGACGCGATCCGCCGATTCATCCCAATTATCGACATCCGAAGCGAGTGCGATTTGCTCGAGGAAATCGCCGATCGTCCGGTTGTTGTCTGCGTCGTGAAACTGCTTCGCCGCCGTGATGAGTTCCTCGATGTTCGCCAATCGATCCCCATCGTCATCGTCGCTAGATTCTTTGAGCATCGCACGGTAGCCAGACTTATCGAGCACGAGCCGAATGACTTCGTGCGGCGGCAGTTCGAGCGAGGCACGTAGTTCGGTGATGATACGGGCAAAGTCTTTGAGTCCTGTCGCAGCCTTACCTCTGATATCCGTAATTTTCGCAACTTGACCTGCTGCCGACATCGGGCCGATTTCGTGGCTCTCGGCATAGGCCGTCAGGCGGTCGAGGCTGGTTTTGCCGATGCCGCGAGTCGGCTCGTTGACCACGCGGTAAAACGAAACCGTGTCGGCCGGATTGACGATCAAGCGCAGATAAGCGAGCACGTCGCGATTCTCTTTTCGCTCGAAGAACGCGAGGCCTTTCACAATCTGAAACGGCACGCCATGCTT
>Ga0105044_10003603_pt1 | contig 21271 bp, 22 predicted proteins | sample MAT01_FD_78092 | JGI IMG/M metagenome (GOLD analysis project Ga0105044, IMG submission 78092) | Freshwater microbial communities from Lake Fryxell liftoff mats and glacier meltwater in Antarctica - MAT-01 | ecosystem: Environmental > Aquatic > Freshwater > Ice > Liftoff microbial mat | place...
CCCTGCCCGGCGGCGAAGAGCTCGCGGCGTACTACGCGAGCGACTACGCGAAAGAGTTCGGAGCCACCGATCCGTACAACCCAAAGTTCATTGCGGCCAAACGCTCCAAGGCGATCAATCGGATGCAGTTTCTGAATGAGCAGTTTCTCGGGATCGGCGGAGGACTGCTCGAAGTCGGCTGCGCTGAAGGTGAATTCATCGGGCTTGCGTGCGAAAAAGGGTTCGAGTGCGTTGGTATCGAGCCGGATGCGGTCCTCGCGGCACGCGCTGTTTCGAGCTCCGGCTGCCATGTCGCGGCGGCGATGTTTCCTTGTCCGCTCCCGATCGACACTTTTGATGTCGTTGCTTCGTTTCACGTCATCGAGCATGTGCCGGACCCGTGTGCATTCCTTCGCACTTGCGCTTCATATTTGCATCCCGGCGGGGTGCTATACATCGCCACGCCGGACCTTGAGAACACGAAGTACGAAGTAACTCATCATGTCTTTCGCCCTTGCCACCTGACGTATTTCTCCGCCGCGGCGTTGCGCTGCGCGATGCTCGCCTCTGGTTGCCGCGAGGCTGTGGCGATCCGCACGGACGTGTGCGGGAAGCCTGAACTCAAGGCGATTGGATGGAGGTAGTGTTGCCCCGCACAAAGGTGCCGAGCACCAGCGGGCCAGAGGTGTAAGTCTCCGTAGCGAGGCGGCTGAGTTGTTTACGGCTCCTGTTTCTGATCAGGTCGTCGAGCCCACCGGCATTCAGCTTCTGGCGGAGCAGAGAAATTGCTGAGTCGATGGCGTTGCTCTGTACCTGAGATCGGTCGTCATATATGGCTTCTTCAAGTTCAGCGCGGGAGACGGCGACGCCTGCGCGAAACGCAAGACACTTGAGGATTGTGTACTCACGTCGCGTCAGTGTCAGCGGCCGGGCGGCACGGGTCGCCGTTCGGGCTTGGGTTTCGATTTAGAGGTCGGCGATGCGGATAGTTGTGGAGGCGCGTCGGAACCTGCGGCGAACGAGTGCTTCGACCCTTGCCAAAAGCTCCTCAAACGCGAAGGGCTTGACGAGATAGTCGTCGGCGCCGGAGCGCAAGCCGCGGACGCGGTCGTCGACGCCGTCGCGGGAGAGTTACATTACGATACGAGGGGTGGAGCGTGGGAATACTGGGGCGGAGCACTTCGCCGATGGTGGAGTCCCAACGCAACTGGCCGCTCTCGACGACATGACCGATGGCGGAGCTGGTGATGGCTATCGACGGACTTGAAGTCAAGGGGTTTGAGCGGTCTGCGGCGGGCAGACCCGAGCATTATGGGACGCTTCTAGATGTATCTTTTTATCTTAACTTTACCGGAAACTCTGGTGTGAAGGGCTACCGGCTTTTTGGGGCGGAGTATGATTTTTGCTGCCGCCACTGGAATCTGCGGATTCGTTGAGTGCATGTTGCCTCATAAGGGCGGCGCAAAGAGCAGAGACAGACCATGAATTATTATTTACGTTCGTTGTTCATGTTGTGCGGAGCACTTGGTGCCAGTGTGGCTGCCCCGGTCGCTCACGCGGCCGTCGTCACCGACTTCTCGACTGGCTTTGAGGGCTGGACTTCGTCTGACTCGACTGGCCTGAGCTGGCAGTCTGCTGGCGGCAACCCGGGCGGGTTCGTCGGGTTTACCGATCTGGGCCCGGCCGACGGCGGCCAGCTCATCGCGCCCGCAGCTTACTTGGGCGATTGGTCCGCGGCGGACGGCGTTGGCTCTCTGTCACTTGACATGATCCTCTTTGACCTTGGCACTGGCGTGCCGTTCACAACGCCCACAGTTATCATTTCGGGTCCGGGCGGCTCGGCGAGCTGGTCAGGCCCGGTGCCCACGGGTACGTTCGGCTGGACCAACTTTGTTGCGTCTGTCAGCGTTGGCTCGTGGTCCGTCTCCAGCGGCGCATGGTTGGCGCTGCTTGCCAACGTAACCGAGCTGCGCGTAAATATCTCCGCCGCGACATCCACCGCCTCACCCGGCGAAGTGACCGGCGTTGACAACATTATATTGCAAGTGCCCACACCCAGTGGCGCGGCGGTGCTGGCGATTGGTGGCCTGACGATCGCCCGATCGCGCCGGCGGGGCTGAGCAGATCGGGGGCTTTTCGCCGGGCATCAGGCGAAGTTTCAGGCCGTGATGCAAACTCAGTTTGGATCCCTATCGTGAAAGTTCTCACGGAAGGCGGGTCTGCAGATCCTCAATGGTGCGGTGGAGATCCGCAGCCTCGCCGGAGAGGGCGCTGACATCTGGATTTCCGGCAGAACTCTTCACCGTGACCTTGATGGGCCCACGATTGGAGACGGCCCAGAGGAAGACGATGGGCCATATAGCATGAAGGGTAAAGAGGCTGAGCCAACATGCATAATGAATGGCCTCCTGCTGGGGGTGGTTGCGCTTCTTCGTGATTATGTAGGGGGGTCAAAGCGGTGATTACGCGGTGCAGACCTCGGCAGGCTCGTGAGGAACCTGTTTTCTCGAATCTTGATGAGGGTGTGATATTTTGCGGGCTAGGGCGGTGAATCTGTATGCACGCCGCGAGCGAAGTGCCCGGCTCCAGGAGTCTTGTATGAAGTACGCTGTCATCGTCGCAACCGCGTTATCTTTCTGTTCTGTCGCTTCGGCTCAGCCCGTTAATATCGAGTTCGATTCTGGTGTGGCCGGGTGGCGCACGGTGCTTGATGGAGTTATGGGTGGGCTCTCAACGGGGCGCGTGATGCAGCCTGAAGCTGGCGTTCTGCGGTTCTCGGGTGAGTTGTCGCTGGAGAGAAATGGGGGGTTCTCGCAGATACAGACAACAGTGGCTGCGGCATCGTTGAGTGGTGCTAGCGGCATTGAAGCGCGAGTCCGTGGCGATGGCCGGACGTACCAGTTCGATGTGCGTTGTTCGGACGTACAAATGATGGCTGGGAGTTTTCAGACAGAGTTTGCCACCGTGGCGGGGGAGTGGGTGACGCTCCGGCTGCCTTTCGACCAGTTCCGTCTCTACAGCTTTGGTCGGCTTGTTCCCAACGCTCCCAAGCTCACCCCAGCGCGCGTTGAGTCAGTTGGAGTGACGCTGTCGGACAAGAAAACGGGGCCCTTTCAGTTGGATGTTGATTTCATTCGGGCGATGATCCCCGAGGGACAAGCACCCGCGTCCGGCACGGACTTAGCGAGTGTTGCGAGGAGCGCGGAACTTACAACCTTTCTCTCGCTCGTCGAAGTGTCTGGGCTTCAACTGCCTGCCGATAGTCGCGTCACGATTTTCGCTCCGACCAACAAGGCCTTCGCGGCGATTCCCGCCGAGACTGTAAAGTTCCTGACAAGCGAGGAGGGGCGTGCAAAGTTGGTCGCGATTCTCAAGCATCACGTCCTGCCGATGGCTATCGATTCGGGTTCGCTCCTGCAACGCCGCGGCGTGGTTGCGCTTTCGGGCCAGAACCTCGCGATAGACGGAGAAAGCCTGACCATTGCTGGCGCATCGCTCTTGAAGACGGACGTTGCATTTGACAGCGGCATCGTGTATGTAGTTGATCGAGTCATGATGCCGGAAACTCGCTCGATCGCCGAGATTGTAAGTCAAGAGCCACGGCTCGCTGCACTTCTCAAGGCGGTCACGGCGGCGGGCCTTGTAACACAGTTGAGTGGTGAAAACGGAGGGCCGTGGACCTTGTTGGCCCCTTCAAACGAAGCGTTCGATGCTTTGGGGGAAGAGGCGATCAAGTCGCTTCTTGCGGACTCTTCACAACTTGCAAATGTCCTGGGTGGGCACGTGATCCCCAGCCGCATCCGGCGCGGCGACATGATTGCTCAACGATCTGCGCGAACGCTGCTCGGCCGCGAAGCGGTCTCTTTCTCGCTCGTTGATGGGAAAATCGTGGTGGCTGGTGCTGCAATCATTACGGCTGATATTGAGGCCTCCAACGGTGTCATTCATATTATTGATCGGGTGATTGTCCCTGGTCCGGCTGCTGCCCGCGTCGTGTCTGTGGATGGGATGAAAGCCGTTTCTGGGCTGGTGGAACTGGCGATCGAGCGAGGTGTGCCATTCTTTAATGATGGCAAGCCGGCAGCATGCGCCGCGATTTACGAGATGACGATCGTCGCGATTATTGATCTGGCACCCGGCGCGGTTGGAAACGACTCTGTTGAGCGTCTGCGGCTGGCTCTGGCGGAGGGCCAAACCGAAAATGACGGTGCGAAGAAGGCGTGGATCTTTCGACGTGCGATGGATCGCGTGTACCAAGATGTGAGCCTTACGAGTTCGCGTTGATTGTCTGGGAAGTTGCGCTTTCAAGCGGAACAATTCCAAGTTCGCGGTCAAGCATAAGTCGCCCAGCACGCCTTGAGGACTAAAAGAGATTTCTTTGTCCACTGTTTGCCGGTCTTATCAAATTGTTGTTCTAGCCGTCCTAGCGCTTGCCGCGGGGTAATCTGTTGAGCTTGGGCGGGCTGATGATCGCGCGCCAGCGGCCATGGATGTTTGGTTCCAACTGTTGATTTTTTAAACATCGATGTTGCGGGGCCTTTGGCGGGGCCGATTGTTGGTTTCCTTGGCTTTAGTCCGCGACGTTCCGAATGCTGCAAAAACGAAAACCCCCGAGTCTTGCGACCCGGGGGTTTATCAAATAGCGGGGCTAGGATTTGAACCTAGGACCTTCGGGTTATGAGCCCGACGAGCTACCGGGCTGCTCCACCCCGCAGTCTGGGTGCCCTTTTACTTACGTTTTATCGCAAGCGGTTGGGGGTAAATGATAGGCTTTGACCTTTTAGACGTCAAGAGGTTGCCGCGGGGGCCCCTGGTGTGACTGTTTGGTAACATATTGGATTGTGATTGTATTTTGATTGTTAATGTATTGATCCTTCGGCAACCTTGCTCGGTATGGGTTGAGAGATGGATGAACGAGACTGGGCGTCGATGCGTACGTACAGTTCTGTACAGTGGTACTTTGGTCGATCGCGTATTCTGACATGAGCTCTTCCAAGAATCAAAACTCGCCTTTACTGTCTCATGATGGGGGTGGGGGAGGAGCATCTTCTGAGGAACCGGGCGTTGGTGGTGGCGTGATCGGCAAAGTAAGTGCCAAGGAGCGGATTTTGGACGCGGCGGCCGAGCTGTTTTATGCCGGGGGAATTAACTCGACGGGGGTGGATGCGATCGTGGCTCGGTCGGGGGTTGCGAAGATGACGTTATATAAGCATTTCGAGAGCAAGGATCTGCTTGTCGCTGCTTGGCTGCGGCGGAGCAGCCAGTTGTGGCGTGGGAACCTGGAGGGATCTTTGGACGCGATATCGCAGAATCCTAGGGAGAAACTGGATCATGTGTTCGACGTCTTGGGCAAGTGGTTTGGGCGTGCCGACTTTCGCGGCTGTGCCTTTATTAACTGCTTGGCGGAGCTTTCGGATCCGGCGCATCCGGCGCGGGTCGTGGCGGCGGAACATCGAAAGCTGGTGCGGGCGTACCTCTCCAGGCTTGCGTGGGAGGCGGGATTCAAGGAATATGTTATGTTAGGTGAGGTGCTGGGCATGTTGGCCGACGGCGCGACGGTGGCGGCCTTGGCAGAACGCAGCCCCGACGCGGCTAAGAATGCGGCAGCGGTCGCGGCGACGATCCTGCGAAGTGCGCGATAGAATCTGCATTCATTTTCAGCAATCTGGTGGGGGTGGTGAACACGCTCCACCTATGAAAAGTATACAGACTTGTCTGTATTGTAAGATCGACAGACGTCTGACTTGGATAGCCGGAGTGCTCTGGCGGTTGCGCGAAAGTGCAACGATTCTTCGAGTCTGACTAATGTGACTTCCTGCGTTTAAAAGGAACAAGACCATGCCTCGCTTTGCAGCTTTAGATGTAAATTCCGCCCCGCAAGCGTCCAAAACGATTTTGGAAGGGCCGTTGAAGGGAAAGCATTTCAACTTATTCAAGGGACTGGCGAATAGTCCCGCGGCACTTGAGAGTTATGTTGCGTTTTCTGGTGCACTGGCCAAGGGTGGGCTGAGCGGGGCTGAGCGTGAGTTGATCGCGTTGGCGGTCGCGGAAGCGAACAACTGCGGGTATTGTGCGGCGGCGCACACGGCGATTGGGAAGGGCGCGGGTTTGAGTGAGGCGCAAACCATCGAAGCTCGGCGCGGCGGGGCGAGCGAGGCCAAGCACGCGGCACTTATTAAGTTCACACTGGCTCTGCACGAGAAGCGCGGATTTGTCAGCGATAGTGATCTCGCCGCGTTCAAGCAGGTGGGGTACACGGATGGGCACGCCACGGAGGTGATCGGGAACTACGCTCTGAATGTGTTTACAAACTACTTTAATCACGCCAATGAAACGGTGTTGGATTTCCCCGCCATCAGCAAGATATAAGATTATCTTGAGGGGATGTCGATCGGGGCAGGGTGGGAAGAATCAGAATTGCATTGAACGCATGGGGGTAAGGCACTACCAAGTGCTTTGCCCCAGTTTTTTTGGTATTCCGGGAGCCATCCTGATGCGAGGCGTGGTCAGGGTGAGGCGGTGGGGTGCGGGCTTGGGATCAGGCTGGGTTTGATAGAGCTGGGTTCGATCAGGACTGGTTTGATTGGGCTGGTTTGATTGGGCTGGTTTAGTTGGACTGGTTTAGTTGGACTGGTTCGATTGGGCTGGTTTGATTGGCGAGGGCGGCCACGGCCTGCGGTCAAAGGGCGGATGGTGGGGAGGCTCACTGGCGCGGAGGGGAGTTGCGTCCCTACTCTCGCTAGCGCATGGCCAAACTTCATATCGCCATTTATCCCGGGTCGTTTGATCCGATTACGTACGGTCACCTCGACGTCATTTCGAGGGCGAGGAGGCTGTTTGATACGATGATCGTGGCGGTTGGACGTAATCCGGGTAAGGATCCGTTGTTCACAGCGGACGAGCGGGTGGAGATGGTGACCACGCTTATAGGCGAGATGGTGAAACTCGAACCCAGCGAGGCGCCTGTGAAGGTTCAGGCATTCTCGGGGCTTACGGTTGACTTTGCCAAGGCCAACGACGCATCGGTGCTGGTCCGCGGCGTTCGCAACCTATCTGACTTACAATATGAAGTGCAGCAGGCGGTAACGAACCGCGAGGTGGCGGGTCTGGAGACGGCGTTCATTGTTGCGGGCCATAGTTTTGCATATACCAGTTCGAGTTTGATCCGGCAGATTGCGGCGATGGGAGAGGATTTAAATAAACTGAGCGCGATGGTTCCGCCGCTGGTTATTGAGAAGCTTCGCGAGAAGAAAGCGGAGCGTCATCCTGTATTGATGAGGCTTCTTGAGCCGACGGACGAGGGCTAAGCGGTGTTGGTCGGGCGTCGTTTAAGCGGGGCGGCAGGGGGTGGTCGCGTGTTTTGATGCTCGAAGCGTTGTGATGCCGATGATAAGTATCGCTAGCTCCACTTAACAGTACCAGTGTCGCAAACTCCGCCGATATCCGAGACATTTGCAGCTGCGGCGACGCGGAGCGACGCTACTTGGGCTGTGGAGATAGTGGGGGAGGCGCGGGAGGCGTACAGAGAAATAGTTATGACCGACTTGTCCAGCGTGTGCGAGGTGCGATTGAACGCGCCGATCTCTACGTGGTTCGGGGTTGGCGGCACGGCGGATCGCCTGGCGCTACCGATTACGATCGGGCAGGTGAAAGAGTGTGTGGTTTCGGACGCGAGCCTGCGGGTGTTGGGAGATGGGGCGAACCTATTGGTGAACGATGGGGGCGTGCGCGAGTTGGTGGTGTCGCTCGCTGGGCTGAATAATGTTACGATGGATGCAGCGAGCGGGGTGGTGACTGTGGGTGCGGGGGTAAACCTGCCCAGGCTTATTACTATGACGGTGCGGGAGGGGCTGGGCGGTCTTGAGAGTCTGGGGGGGATTCCCGCTTCGGTTGGCGGCGCGCTGGTGATGAATGCGGGTGGAGCTTTCGGAGAGATTTCATCTGTAGTGGAGCGGGTGTATGTGATGGGGCGCGGGGGTGAGGAGCGAACGCTAGAGCGGACTGAAATCGCTTTCTCTTACCGCCATAGCGGACTGAATGATTATATTATATTAGGGGCACAGCTGCGTTTGGTTCCCTCGGACCCAGCGGCGCTGCGCGAGCGGCTGAAGGAAGTGATGGCGTATAAGAAGAAGAGCCAGCCGATGGCGGAGAACTCGGCGGGGTGTTGTTTCAAGAATCTCACGCTATCGATTGAAGACGCGGAGTTTGGCCCCGCTGGCGCGAGGGTGAGCGCAGGGAGATTGATTGATCGGGCCGGGTGCAAGGGTCTGCGGATCGGGTCGGCGGAGGTGAGCCATGTGCATGGAAACTTCTTAACAGCGGATAAGGGCGGGCGGGCGAGCGATGTCATCGCGCTCATCGAGGAAGTTAGTCGGCGGGTAGAGGGGAAGTTTGGGGTGACACTTACGCCGGAGGTAGTGGTGTGGGGGTAGCGGAAGTATGACCTAATTAGCTTGTTCGCTTAGATGTCCGGACCTAAAGAACCATCACCCCCGCCGCGGCCAACGCCGCCGTCGACGAGCCCGGCCCCGCTGTTTAGCGAGGAGGAGGATGGTTCGGCGATGCGGGGCAGTGCGGTTGAGGCGTCGTTTGCCAGCATGGGAATCCCGCTGTACATCGGGCGGTACCATATTAAGCGAATTATCGGGCATGGTGGGATGGGCGCGGTGTACGAGGCAATGCAGGAGCAGCCTCGGCGAGTGGTAGCGTTAAAAGTCATGCGGACGGGGGCCGCGAGTCGGTCGGCGCTGCGGCGGTTTCTGTACGAATCACAGTTGCTCGCAAGGCTGAAGCATCCGGGGATTGCTCAGGTTTACGAGGCGGGCACGCACGTTGAAAACGGCGTTCGAGTGCCTTACTTCGCGATGGAGTATATCGCGGGTGCGCGATCTTTGACCGAGTTCGCCGAGCAGCGTGACCTTTCCACGGACCAGCGGGTGGAACTGTTTATGAAGGTGTGTGATGCGGTGCATCACGGGCATCAGAAGGGGATCGTTCACCGCGATCTTAAGCCACTTAATATCCTGGTTGATTCGGAGGGGCGGCCTAAAATAATCGACTTTGGTGTAGCGAGGGCGACCGATTCGGACATGGCGGTGACGACGCAGCAGACTGATGTAGGATCTCTGATAGGCACGCTGCAGTACATGAGCCCTGAGCAAGTTGCGGCGGACCCTCACGATATCGACACGCGGAGCGATGTCTACGCGATGGGGATTATTTTATTTGAGCTGGTATGCCGTACATTACCTTACGACTGCACCAAGTGCTCGGTGCCGGAAGCCATCCGGGTGGTGCGTGAGCAGAGCCCGGCTCGGCCCAGTGCGGTGAGCGCGTTTGTGAAGCGCGACCTGGAAGTAATTATACTAAAGGCGATGGAGAAGGACCGGGACCGGCGGTACCGCTCCGCGGCGGATCTGGCGGATGATCTGAAGCGGTATCTTACAGCAGAACCGGTGAGTGCGCGGCCTGCGAGCATCGCGCATCAACTTAAATTATTTACCAAACGTAACCGGACGGTTGTGGTGGCGGCGGGGGTGGTCTTCGCCGCGTTGATGGCGGCGACGCTGGTCAGCGCGGCACTGGCCTTCAAGGCGGGCCGCGACAACGCCAAGCTGAAGCGATTTACGCAGTTTACCAGTGTTGCGCTGGGCGCGGGGGAGGAAGCAGAGACTAAGGATGGGGCGGGGGGGCTTTCGCTGGAGCAGGCCGCGGGTTTAGTTTCGACGACGTTCAGCGACTCGCCGGTTGCGGAGGCCAGAGTGCGGCTCACTCTGGCGCGGGCGCACGCGGACCGTAAGCAATGGGGCCCCTCTGCGGAGCAAGCGGCACTGGCGCTGGCGGCGGTTACGCGGCCCGGGAGCGGCGACGCAGCGGAGAGGGTGAGGGTGGAGGCGGCAGGAGCGTTAGCGTTCGCCCAGATCAATAACGGTCGCAGCGACGAGGCAGCTGCGGTACTAGAACCATTTCTTCGCGACTGGAAGCTCTTAGGGAATGATCAACTTGGGCAGACCATCGGGCTATTGGATCTGATGGTGCTGGCGAGGGCAACAAAGGAGGATTGGCAAGCAGCGCGAAGCGCGGCGGCAGAGCGGCTGGAAGCAGGTCTGCGTTTGCACGGCAATAGACGGTCGTTGCTCGTGCGGCCGCTGCATAACTTATCTTTGATTGAGGGGCGAGCGGGGCAACTGCGTGAGGCGAGGGATCATTTTGATCAGGCGGAGCAGATAAGCGCTTCAAACCGACTTGCGAGGGTGGATGATTATCGGGGGCCAAGAGACGCCGCGACGGCGTGGCTTTGGCCGGAGAATGCGAGTATCGGGGCGCCGGCGGCGCGCGTCATTTCCGAACTTAATGTCGAAGTTCCGGCGGATTACTCGCCCCCGGCGTACGAGATGGAGTCGGTGGCGCGGGCTGTGCGAGATGCACTTCGCGCGGGGCCGCGCGCGGGGGGCAGCGTAGAGGGTGGTGGGGGCTATCTTGATACATTACATTCAGAGATTGCGCGGGCGTGGCTCGGGTTTGAAGCGCAGGCACTGAGGCAACGGCAGGTGGTGACGCCGGCGACGTTTCGTGCGTATCTGCGGACGAATCCCGCTTGGACTGATTTACGTTCTGATCTTGACCGCGTAGGCAGGGGCCTGGACGCGCTTGAATCGCTGAGCCTTTCGCGCGCATCGAGGTGGGCCGCGCAGCGGCAACTATTAGAGAAGACCTGCCCGCCCGACCCGGCGGGTTCGGGCAGAAAGATGTTTACATATTATGAGTTTGATGAGTGCGTACGCGGGATAGACAACACAGCAGTTGCATATCGAGCGGCGTGGAAGGTGGCGATAGTGCAAGAAGTGCAGACTCAGGCGGCGTTGGACACCGCCCGGACGCTGGCGCAGCGTGCTTTTGAGCAGGGTCAGGGGCGGGTTGATTACCAGATCCTGGTGGGAGTGGTGCAGTTTCGGCTGGGAATGCGTGCGAGATCACTCGCCCTTCCCGGACAGGCACAGAATTACTTTCGTGAAGCCGCAGGTACGCTAAGCGGCTCGCTTGCCAAGCTTCGCGAACGGCCCAAAGATCGCGCGTTTGGTGGAGAAGAGTTAGCGATTATCTATTTGGCGAGCGCACATCTGGCGGGGTCAGACCTATCGGGTACGCGAGCGCGTCGGGATAGCGGGTTGGTGCTTCTTGGGCAAGCCGCGGCGGCATTACATACATCGCTGGATGACGTTGAACCGATGTCGCTGACGCTGGCTCAGATTGAATCGTGCGATATCACGCCGCCGGTGACGGCAGCTGAGTTTGAGCGCAGCGCGGCGCGATATGCGTTTCAAGAAGCGAGAGCGTTGTCGAAGAACTCTGGTGTTGCGCCCAGTACGACTCCACTATTAGAGGAGTAATTGTCTTCACAGCGTGCGCGAAATAGCCATTTTCGGCGAGGCTCTGAGTAGGATAACTCATCCCTAAAAGTAGAGTCTTTCGAGGAAAGGTGATAAATCTTTTCATTCTTCATGTGTTTTTAACTTGTGATGCGCGAGGATTGCGGTTAGAATGCTGTGTGTTGCCCGAGCCGCGTGGGCTCGACAAGTTTAGAGGAAAAGGAGACAGAGACATGAAGAATGTAGCTATGTTTGCAGCCGTTGTGGCATGCGCCGCCGGGTCGGTGAGCGCGATTGTCATTGATTTCGACGACCTGGCCACAGGGACCGCGATCTCGAATCAGTACTCCGAAGCGGTGTTTTCTACCGTTGCTTCTCATTTTAACGTTGCCTTGGGCTTCGCTGGCATTTCACTTCCCAACATCCTTTGCACTCAGGTAATCGGTGGCGCGGTGGATTGCCTTCAGCCGGTGTTCGTAGATTTTACCAACCCGGTTAACAATCTTTCGTTTCTTGCTGTCGAGCCCAACCAGTTTGGCACGGTTGCTGAAGTGAATATCTTCAGCAGCAACGTGTATGTCGGTACCGTGCCGATCACCGGCCTTGGTCCTGGCCCGGGGCAGTTCGGCAGTGGGAGCGTAATTGTTGACCTCAGCGCGTTCACCAACGTGACGCGCATCGAGATCGTCGCGCCGGCGGGCTTCCCCACGATTGATAACTCCGAAGGTGGTAACGGTGTCGGTTACGATCTCTTCACGTTTGACGTAGTGCCCGCCCCCAGCAGCATCGCGCTTTTGGGCGTGGGGGCGTTGTTCGCTGGTCGCCGCCGCCGTGCGTGAGCGACTTTGTGACGTGTACGAAAGAATTCGCAGTTGCGGCCCGGAGGCTTGATCTCCGGGCCGTTTTTTCATCTCATGGTTGTTGCGAAATATTATGTTCGCACCGCGACCGCGAGCAGTTGAACCAAAGCAGCGAATACCGGCACCGTGGCCATCGCGACGACGCAGGAAGACATGACAGACCCGAGCTGCGGGCGCCGACGGCCAACGATCTCAATTATGACGATGACGACTGTGATGCTCAGGCATTTGAGTAGCACGGCGCCCCACAGGCCAAACTGCTTGATCACCCAGTCCGCGAAGGTATTAAGTTCTGCGACGTAAAACCCCGGAACGTCAAAGCGGAAGAGAATGGTGTGGGTAAGCATTATATCTAGCGCGGAAAGCAGCACGAACCAGCAGTACTTGTTGGGGTAAAGGACGGGCCGGTTGGTGAGCTTCTCGGGAATTGATAGTTCGATCGGAGAGGTCGATTCAATTGGGCCAGATTCTGGCGAAGATTCGGGCGGTTTAGCTGTGGAGAGTGCATCGGTTGAGGCAGCGCGGCGGGGATTCGGGCTGGTGGGGTCGTCTGCAGCTTCTGAAGTTGGCGTGGAGGGGGAATTTTTCATGATGGGTAAGATCGGCACGTAAACGAGGGTCGAATCGGTGCGGCTATTGTCTCACACAGGATTTCGCCGATCTGGCGGTACCGGTGAGGGCGGGGGCGAGGTTCATGTTTTGAACGGCATGGACACCGAGCGCGAGGGTGGGGAGTGCGAAGAACGTTCTGCGGGCATCTCTATTGTTCAGGGGCAGGCGATACGGTAGGAATCGGCTGAACTGAACTCGGGATGCAGTTTCCCTCCTGCCGTAGAGATTGGGTTTATGAGTTGCAGGTCTAGAGACAGCGTAGATGAGGAGGGTTGATTGCAGGACGGATCTAATAGAACGGGGATGAGGGAGCCGCTGGGGAGCTGCTTATCTAGAACGAGCCATTCGGGAACAGCGACGCGGCGTGAAGAGTTAATGGAATAGTGCCATGAACAGATACGAACAAGAAGTATTTCGTCCGGACAGCTACACCAAGGCAAGGGCGGTTTCGCAAAACTTTGTGCGCGGTGCGGCCCGGGGTTTCTCGCTCCTAGAACTCATGCTGGTGATGGCGATCATTGGTATTTTGATCGCATCGGCGGCGTTCAGTGTCGCGGGTGCTGGCGCGCGAGCAAAGGCGCAGGTTACCCGGGCGAGTTTGAGCACGATCAAGGGTGCGATTTCGGCGTACAACATTACATTCAGCACGTATCCAACCACGTTGCAGACCCTAGTGGTCGTCAAGCCGCCGTTCTTGGATGATAAGAAACTCCAGGATGGGTGGAGCCGCGAGTTTATGTATAGCCCGCAGGGGCGGAGCCGCGAGCAGCCGTATCTGCTCGGCTCGTCGGGTGACGACGGCATCGCGGGCAACGAGGACGACATCGATGTGTGGACAATGGACAAGTAAGCAAGAAGCGGATGGGTGAGCGTGGTTGGCAAGTGACGCGGCGAAGACAATGCGAACGCAGCATCCTCAAAGTTCGCGTGGTTTGATCGCGCCCCGAGGTGCACTGCGGAGGGGAATTACGTTTTTGGAAGTGATGCTGGCGGTGGCCCTGCTCGCGCTGGTCACGGCGATGATTATGGTGGCGATCAACACCATGATGGCCGCACAGATCGTGCAGCGTCAGCGGCTTGGGGCGGCGGAGCTTGCCAACGGGATGATACTTACGTATCTGGATGACAAACAAAAGCTGCCATCAAGCAGCTCGATGCTTAACTACGGGCGAGACCTGTATCGTTGGTCGTACACCGAGCAGCCAGCCACTCTCAAGCCCGCGCGTGAAGAACAGCTTACAGCGAGGGGTAACAGTTCCATCTCGCTCAACCGCATCAAGTCGGTAACGTTTCATGTTTGGTTAAGCGAGAAGAGCGGGGGCGTTTCAACGCTTGACGAGGCGGCGGGAAGCTCGGTGCATATGGCGCTTTCGCGTATCGTGGATCCGGTTGCGTTGAGAAACCCCGATGCGATCGAGCGGATGCTCAAAGATCCGAAGGCGTACCAAGAGTTTATCGCAAACTTTACGAATAACCCGGGATCGCCCGCAGGGAGGCCGGTTCAGACCAAACCCGCACCGGACTCGCGTGGCAAAGGTAAGCCCGCGCCAGGAGGTGGCAAGTGATTCGCCGCCCTGGATTTACATTACTGGAAGTGGCTCTTGCTACGGCCTTGGGCGCGCTGGTTGTGCTGGTGACGGCGGGTGTTTTCGTTCAGATTGACCGGACCGAGACGATACTGTCCCGGCGGGCGGATGAATCAAATCAGCTTGCGAACTTACGTCTGGTCGCTCAGCGGATCGTCAGTACCTTGGTGATGTCAAACGATCCGTTGCCGCCCAAAGCTGAGGGTGAAACATTCGGCTCGTCACGAAGCACGCGGGACTCATCGGTTCCCTTGCCGGTGCCGCGCCTGATACTGGAGGCGGACCCCAGGGCGCAGGGTGTTACGTTGGTAACCGACGGAAACGGTGAATGGAAGCCCGACTCCAGTGCGGTTCAACGCTTAGAAGTGGTACTTGCTGATTCGCCGGTTCCCGAGGGCGAGATGGATATTTTCGCGAAAGCACGACGCGGTTCGAGCGGGCGGACCTCGGACAAGTGGTGGGTTCGGGGCGATGTGGAGCGGGCTAGCGAGGGCGGTTCGAGCGGTGGTCGGAGCGGCAAATCAAGGGACAGTGGTGCCGCGAATGGGGCCGCGGATGAGGCAAAGACCGACGGGAAGCCGGGCGACAAGTCCGCCAAGGATAAAAAGAGTGGGTTATTTGACCGAGAGGGTACTGGGGTCGGTGGGGATAGAACGAGAGCAGCGGGAGACAGCAGTCGCGATGACCGTCAGCCCGCTGCTGATCCTTCGGCGGAAGAGTTAACTCCGGTGCGGGCGGTGCGAGGTGCTCTTGAGTTACGTCGCCAGCCGCTCACGCCGCGTGAGGCACGCGAGCGGATCTCACAAGATAATGTTGATGCGTCTGGGGTGCCGACGCCGTACGCGTGGGAAGTGTGGTGGGTGCCACTACCGCCGCGGGCGTTGGGCTCGGCGGAGCCAAGTCGCGAAGACATTGGTCTGGCGGGTGAGCCGTATCTCGTGGCTCAAAACATCGTGTTTTTTAAGTGGGAGATGTACGATGATGACGGGGAGAAGACGCAACTAAAGTCTACCTGGCAGCAGCAACTTCCTGCTTATGTTCGCCTGACGGTGGCGACGGTCTCGGGTATGACGTCGAAGTGGATGTTTGAAATAAACTGGGGTCGGGGACCGGAGGTGCCACCTGCGGCGGCAACGGCGGGGCCCAAGCGCGCAGAGCCCGTGGGCGGGACAAACCCGGCGAATCAAGATGGCAGGCAACCCGCAGTGACCCCCCCAACTGGGTTGACACCGGGCGTAGGTCGTCCACCGTCTCGACGGTCGCCTGCATCTGGACGCAGCGGCGGCACCCCTAAGGAAGGTAACTGATGAAGAAGAGTTACGTGGGACGAGGGGAAGGGTTGGCGGGGTTCGCGCTTCCGGTGGTGTTGTTGCTTGTGCTCGTGTCGGGTATCGTAATTGCCGCGATGATGCAACGGCATGTGTCTCAGGCGATGACCACACAGCGCGAGATCATGCAGTATACGTTTCATCACGCCAGCAAAGGGGCTCAGGAAGCAATCGAAGCGTGGCTAAGGCAGTCGGGTGCGGTGCAGAATATGGCCCAGGCGCTGGGCGAGAATGGGCACGCCTTCGACATAGAACTAGACAGCGGTTTCACTGTGAAAGTCAGCCTTCAAGATGCCCAGGATAGCATTTTAGTAGAGATGGCCGGGCTGGGCGCGCCTGCTCGTGAACTCGCTCGCGCCATGATCGACGAACTTACCGCGAGTGCTGGGCCGCAGGCGGTGCGGTTTGTCCGTAGGGAGGGGCCGCTGGCGATTAGCGTGAACTCCGCGCCCAAAGAAGTGCTTTTCGCGGCGGTGAATGCGGTGACAGATGGCGAGGGTACCGACAACTTAGTGGATGAGATTCTGCACGCGCGTGAGGACGGGCCGATGAATCCGCAGGGATTGCTGGAGGTGTATACACAAGCCGATGTCGCGCCCGAACTTCGGCAGCGTCTGGCATCGGTCCTTACCGCCCAGCCCTCGCTCTGGAAGGTAACGGCGGAGGCGATTCCGTCTGCGGCGGTCTATACAGGGCGGCCCAACCGGCGGTTTTGCGGTTTGGTAGTCATGAGCGGCATGCCCGGAAGTAATCCGCGTGACAGAGTCGCGGCGTTGCAGCCAAACTCAATGATTACGTCGTGGCAAGATTGCACCGAGCAAAACCAGTAGGTGAGCGAAAAACGGAGAGGGAGTGTTGCGACGACCCGAGGGAGAGCCGCTGCACGCGGGGCAGGGTGCGTCTCACCCTCGCCAAGGGGAACGCGACTTGCACTGCGGCGACGTACCCTTCTCTTTGCTGCGGTTGTTAGAGCACGCTGTGTAAAGATTTGAAGGCGGAAATTGAAGTAGATACTGCTTATGTTGCTATCAGCCACAGATCGTGCCGGAATTGCGGGCCGGACCAGGGCGGCGCAGATTGGCGCGGCGGTGCTTTTCGTGGCCGCTGGGGCCATTATCGCGTTGGGCGTTCCGGGGCTCAAGTTACCCTCTTCGCGAACGCTTGATACTGATCCGGCTGCGGTGGTGGCGGAAGTCGCCGGTCCATCGGCGCAGCTTCAACCGCAAGTTAATTATGCCGCTATCGCTGATCGCCTGGCGATGATAAACAATAAGCCTGTGTTGCCCGTCGTTGTTGAGCCCCCCAAGTCCGATGGCGCGGTGGTTGAGGCGGTGGCGCCGCCGCCGGTTGCAGAGATCGCCAAGTACCTGGGTCCGGTTTCACTAGGTGCCACTAAGATGGCGCTCATCGTGAAGGACGAGAAACAAATATTTATTAAGATCGGCGATAAAGTCGGCGATGCGACGCTTGAGTCTGTCTCTGATGCTTCCCTTTCCTTTACCATCAATGGCTCGACAACTACTGTCGAGCTTACGCCCAAGGGTACTGATGTTGTGACGCATGCGGGTGCTGGCGGCGGTGGCGCAAGCTCATTTCAAAGGGCTGGAGGTAAAGCCTTAAATCAGATGGGACGAACGCCGAACAATAACCAGAACATCGTCGCGGCCCAGCGTGCGGAACTGCTTCGGGCACAGGCCAGCCGACGCAATTCCGGGGTGGTGCCGGTGCAAAACAGTCCGGGGTTTGCGTATGGACACATCATGGCAGATCCGCAGCGTCGGGCACGATTCAGCGAAATTCAGACGAAGCTGAGGGGTACGGGCGAGTATAAGTCCGCGATTGAACTCGATGAGGCCGCCGCGAAACTCACGGAAGAGGAGTTTCAACAGACTTCGGGTATGCCGCAGTCGAAGCCAAATTAAGGATTAAATGAGCGTACGGATTTGTTATGTTCAAAGAGGAGATCGGGGCGCCACAATCTGCGGGCTGCGGCTTGTGGGCCAAGCTACCTCGGCGGTTTGGCAAGCTCCTAGCGATTCAGCAGGTAGCGGTGGCGTGGCCGACGCCTCCGCCGCCGCCGCGGGCTGGATCAGCGATCAGCTTCGTGCTACGCGCGACACTCGCACGCTTTCGATGCTGTGTTTGGATGTTGACGGCTCAACGTGCTGCTGGTTAAGCAGCCCCAGTGAAGAGCCGTCAATCTTGAACGTAGTGGCGCGAAGCAGCTCGGCACTTCAGAGCGAGAGCGATACAGCTCGGGGCAGTGCGGCCATCGATTTTTATGCGCCAAGTGTGCAGGATTCAAGCATTCAGGCTCTTTCTCGGGCGGATGCAACCGGCTCAACGAGCGCGCAGCGGTCGAGCGATCAACGTAAGTCAAAGGCGGCAGAAAAAGTCCGGCGGGCGGCCGGTGGCCCCACAGTCGCTTCGCAGCGACTGGCAATCTTGGCGATGACAGACGTGCCCGCAAGGCTGTTGGTGGATGCGCTGGATAAAGCTTCGATACCTGTTGAGTCTGCGGCGTCGTTGTGGCATGCCATGGCACTCGCGTGGGACCCAGGCTGGACGGCCAGTGGTGAAGCGAACGCCGCAGGCGCTGACCCGCTGGTTTCCCTCGCTGCGACCGAGATCTGCGCCACTATTGTAATTGATGTGGGTAGCGACTTGAGCGCACCTCATGGGGGCACCAGCGGCTTGGGTGGGGGTGGGGGTGGAGTATGTCCGCGGCTGATTTGGTGCTGGTCGCGCGGTGGACAGCTATTAGTTGCAGGGTCGATGCGGCTGCGCACTGCCTCTGCGGCGTCGAGCAATATAAGTGCTGATGCGCCCGCGCCTGAATCGGCTATCTCATCGGCTGGCCCGGTGATTGGCGAGGATGAAGCAGGCCGGCTTACGGCTGAATGGTTAGGTTGGGCTGCCCAGCTCTCTTGCTCTCCCAGATCAGTAACGTGCCTCATGCCCAGCGGCGACCCAGGGCTGGTCGCGGCGTTTGGAACGACCATGGCGAAGCTGTGGCCGCAGAGCAGTTTTGACGCTGCGATGCACGCGGACCCTGTGGAAGCCACGCTCTTTCGAGCGGCCGATCGGTTGGAGCAGACGCCCAAAGCCGCAGGGGTTGCGAGCAGCGGAACCTCGCTGATTTCGCTGGCGTCGCGCCACGGTCGAGCGCATCGTAATTTGTATATCTGGAGTTCGCTCACCGTTGCGGCGTGCGCGGTGGTGGCGGGGGCAGTAGCTTTACAGTTACGTTCGCTCACCGCCGGGGCGAAGGCGCAAACCCAGTCGGTGATGTCGCAGTCAGCGAAACTGGTGACCGAGTATTTTCCCGATGCCAGGCCCGGGCCAGGGTATTCGCTTTTGATGGCCACCAACGACGAAGTGGCTAAACTGCGCAACCTTTCCGAACCGCCCAGGCGCACGGAGCCGCGGCTGCCGATTCTGGAAGAGCTTACAACCGTCTCTATGGTGGTGGGCAACAGTAACTACGCCCTTGAGTCGTTGGACTTTGAGGCGAGTTCAACGGCGACGCAGAAGATGACGATTGTCGCCAACTCCTTGGCCGATGCGGAGGCGATGACCGATGCGCTCAACAGCATCGCTGGCTCTAAGGTGGAACGGTGGCTGGAGCCACCCACGATTGATACAACCAGCCGTCCCGGCAAGTACAAAGTAAGTTATACCGCCAAACTGCTCCCCCTCAAAGTTGAGAAGAAAGCCGAGGGTCTATGAGCACCATGAATGCTGCCGCGGTGCAGCACGAGGAGAGCCGGCTGCTAGCGGCGGCGAGCGCGGCACGGGCCGAACGAGAGAATCGCCCGACGACGGTGCTGCTTCTGGCGGTAGTGATTTTGTTGGGCGCGCTGTTGTGGCTTATTCTGAGCGCTGTTTCATATCGTTCGGCCACGCGTGTTTTGCTTCGCCAGCAGTCCGACGCGGCGATCATCGCCAAAAACGTCAGTGATGTTCGGACTCTCAAGGCCGCGGCTTCTGCCGAGAGTGGGCCGCGATTGAACGAGCAGGAAGGGGCGATCCGATCGCGTTTGATCGAGATAGGTGTTGGGGCGGGGTTGACGCGCGAGAGCATCACACCCAAAGCACTGACCCGTGCTCCAAAGCGAGAGCTTGGGTCGGTGCTTATGACCGCGGCTTTCGAAGCGCGTGACCCGTCGCTTGCACCGTTGCTTGGTTGGCTGGATCGCGCCGTGACGCAGATGCCGGGGATCGAAGTGTTCAAGATTATTATCAGGCCTGAGGCGCAGCAATGGTACATGCAGGTTTCGTTCGTTCGTTGGGAAAAGCCAGAAGTAAAGTAGCCCACTCCGGAGCCCGCGCCGGGTGCGTGGCGGTGTTCAAATCCTTAGTTCATTTATGTCTATCAAGTTTAACTTAGCAAACCTCACGTCCAGCACGTTAGCCGCCCGCTCCGGCACTTTCAGAGCGCACCGCCTGCTTGGTGCGTTAGTGGCGGGAAGTTTAATGGCGGCGGCACCGCTGGCGGGATGCCAGCGAAATCGTGATTTTAATCTTAATCCGGCCTCGTCGGCGTCGCTCCAGGAAGCCCTGAAGCTCGCGACAGAGGGCGAGGCGTTGCGCAAAGATGCTAAGTTCGCGAAGGCCGCCGAGAAATATAAGCAGTCGATCGCGATCAAGCCCGATATCGGCGCGGTGTGGGTTAACTACGGGGCGTGCCTGAGCGAGCTGGGCGACTACATGCCCGCACGCGATGCTTACATTCGAGCCGCGGAGTTGCTCCCCTCTGACCCCCGGCCTTACGAGAATCTCGGGCTCCTTTACCACGATCGCGGTTACGATGTGAAGGCTCTGGAGTATTACGAACTCTCACTGGCCAAGGATCCGCATTGGCTTTCATCGCTGCGCGGGGCCATCATCTCCGCGAAGAACTTGAGGGTCGCGAGTGAGAAGGGACAGCAGTTTATCAATGATGGGATTATGCTCGAGAAAGACCCTCAGTTTCTGCGAGTCATGCAGAATGAGCGATTTCGGGTGGAAGCGAAGTTGAAAGAGCAGAGCTCGGGCAAGGGGTTTTGACGCCGATGGATGGCTGGGGACACGTTCGGCACGATTAACTTAAGCGAAGCACCCTCGACATTAACTTACGCTGATGGAGGTGCTGTCGGTGGAAGCTTTGGTCGCTGGCTTGGCTTGGCTTTGGCAGAAGAAGCTGTAGTGGGGGTGGTTGCGAGGGCACGGGTGCGGGCGGGCGCATCTTCGGGCTGCGCGCGAGCTTGGCGGCGGGCGATTGCCTGGGCGGTCATCGAGCGTTTGGTTGCCTGATACTCCTCTTCCGAGATTTGTCCCTGATCGCGCAGTTTGCGGAGGCTATCCATAAGTCCGGAGACCGTTTCCGCAGGAGACGCCGCGGCGAAGAGTCGGCGGCGCAGCAGCAGAATCGCTACCGCGCCGATGAGCAGCAGAGCCAGCAGCAGGCCCACCATCAGAAGCACCTGCGAGCTGGATGCGGGGCTGGAGGCTGGCCGGGGCGTAGTTTGCGCAAGTAGTAGGAGACTTAAGTC
>Ga0105044_10003604_pt1 | contig 21270 bp, 16 predicted proteins | sample MAT01_FD_78092 | JGI IMG/M metagenome (GOLD analysis project Ga0105044, IMG submission 78092) | Freshwater microbial communities from Lake Fryxell liftoff mats and glacier meltwater in Antarctica - MAT-01 | ecosystem: Environmental > Aquatic > Freshwater > Ice > Liftoff microbial mat | place...
CCCAGCGCACCGAAGTTTACGGTGAGCCCATTGCCCGGCGCGGTAAACGTAAACGACATCCGCCACGTTGCGTCCAGCACCGCGCCCAGCCACAGATAGCCCAGCGTGTCATTAGCGACCGACCCTGTGCGGCTGGGGTTGTTACCAAAGCCAGACGCCTGAGGAAAACTCATCGACCCCCCCAACTCCGGATTCCCTACCCGGAAGGTTGACGAGAGCAGCAGCGGCCCCCCGCTTACCTGAACGCTGAACACATCGGGCCCAGGGCCCAGGTTGCTCGCGTTCCCATCCCACGTCCGGATGGCACAGAAGTCAAACGCGAGGGACACGAGTTCACCCGCCTGGACGCCCGGCAATGTAAGCGACACCGCCTGATTGCTGAACTGACCGAGAAACCGCTGGCCCCCCAGCGGCGCGGTCTCAACGGTGGACGTGCTCCACTCGCTGCCCGCAGACCCACTTTGAAAGTCGTTGAAGTACGAGATATCCGCACAGGACACCCCGGCGAGCAGCGCAAGGCTACCCGCAGCGAAACATGTACACTTCTTCATATTTTTGATTCTCCGATCTGCCCACACGCCGCTCAAGCACAACATAAGCATGGTCGCGTAAGCCTTCACACAGAATGTGCGCAACAGAATCTCATCCGCCTACCCCAAGAGTCAAGAATCAAGCGAAAACCGCGAATTGTTCTGGCAGCTGCGTCCGTGTTATCGTTTACATTACACGGCAGAACCATTGCAGGTGATGCAACCCCACCTTCCGCAGCGACGTACTTGTTTATAAGACCAGAAGCGATCAAGCGGCAACAGTTACGCCCGCTTCGCTGGCCCCGCCCGTTCGTTAAGTCAAGCCAACAGGTTGAGACCAGGCGACCGGTAGCGGTCATGTTTCTTTGGCCAATCGTGCTGATGGAGCCCGGCCAAAGCCCGTCTGGCGACCACCATCATTCACGATCAAGCATTTATGATCAAGCATTTATGATCAAGCATTCCTGACCAAATGATGGTCCGCGTCGAAGTTGTAACTAACACTGCATCACGCTACGCTCTCCGTTACCAGGCCACCATCATCAAACCACAATCTCGCGCACCCCGCGCCGCCTACACCCGCCGCATCTCCTCCATCGCAAGCCCGTGCGCCTGCTCCACCGATGTAATTTCTCCCTCCAACTGAGCGTCGTACAAATGCTCGAGCAGGGCCTTAAAGACCGGGCCGGGCTTCAAGCCCATCAAGATAAGCTCATCTCCCGTTATCATCGGCGGCGGCGCAACGCCCCCATGGCGTGCAGCCAGCACCTCCACCCGCGCCGACACCGCCGTCCCTAAGTTATTATTACGAATACGTAACAGCGTCAAGGCATCGCGAAACTTCCATCGCGCGGCAATACGCTTCTGCCTCGCCTCGCTCAACGCAAGATAACCATTCTCCAACTCCTCCAGCGTTGCCAACGCCTGACGTATGCCCGCCTGCTCTTCATTTGTAAGGCACACCGCGCGACGCAGCCGCGTCGTAAGCTCCGCCGCACCCGCCGCCGTAGGCACCGTGCCCAGATCAAGCGCCAACGCACACCATACCGCCGCGAGGGATGAATCGCTTCCAGCGTCCGCCTCCAGCCCCCTCAGGTGCAACCAGCGCCCACCACCACTCCCACCCCCACCTCCATCCCCGCTGCCATCCCCGCTAACCTCGCTCTCCCACCCTGGCAATCTCAGCTCCCCCAGCAACAGCGCAGGACTTAACAACCCCAGCGCCAAAAGGTGCTCGGCCGCCTGTGCGCGCGACGGATGGGCCAGCATCCGCCGCAGCTCGTCGCCGATGCGTTCGCGGCTCACCCCCGCCAGCCCGCCGGAATGTACTTTAATTGCCGCCGCCGTCGCGGGCTCGATTGTGAATCCCAGCTTCGCCGCCAGCCGTGCCCCCCGCAAAGCCCTTAAGTGATCCTCCGCTAACCGCAGGTGCGGGTCTCCGACAGCGCGCAGCACCCCAGCGGTCATGTCCGCTAGACCGCCAACATAATCGATTATGATTCCACCCGGCCCCGCCCCCGCCCCCCTCGCCAGCGGATCAAGAAAGAGCGCATTGACCGTAAAGTCGCGCCGACCCGCATCCTGCGCGGGGTCAGAGAAAACCACGGAATCGGGCCGGCGAAAGTCGGTATACTCACCGTCGCGCCTGAAGGTGGCCACCTCGATCATCTGGCCCTGGGTTCGCACGACCATCACGCCAAAATGCGCCCCAACGTGCGATGCATACTTCCCGCCGAACACCTTCTCGATCTCCGCCGGCGTCGCCGTAGTTACAACATCGTAATCCTCGGGCTCTCGCCCCAGCAGTTCATCACGAACACAACCACCGGCAAAGTACGCGGTATATCCCCCCGCCCCGGGCCATCCGCGCAGGCGCGAAAGTACCTCGAACGCGGCTGCCCGCGCGGGTAACTCTCCGGGCAGGTACGGGTGAGGAGATTGAACCACCAGACTTAACTCGCTTGCCAAACTCACTCGGCAACTATCGTGCTATCGCGCCGCCCGATATCTGGTCAGCGTCGCCTCGAGCTGCTGGATAATCGCCGCCGGAATGCGCTTATCGGTCTTCGCCAGTTCCACCGCCGTTATCTGAAGTTCAAGTGCCTTGACAACATCACCCTTTTCAAAGTAAGCTCGCGCGAGCGTATCCATAATGGGCCCGTCCTTGCGTTCGGTCACTTCCACAGCACGCTTGGAGAGCTCAAAGGCAAGTTCGATGTCGCGTTTCTTCACCGCCGCGTCGTCCAGAATCACCCAGGCCATTGTGTTCAGATCCATCGGGCTGTCCTTCGCCGGGCCATTGAACATCTCCCTCGCGAAGGCGTACGCCGCGTCCTGCTTCCCCATGTTGATCATAACCTGCTGGAAAGTTACACCAACCGCATTTGGGAATAACTTCGGATCTACGCGCAACATCTCACGCACGATATCCATCGCTTCTTCCGCCCGAGCCCCCTGCAGCGCACCCTTTAGCTTATTTCCCAGTTCCTTTGCCTTGGCCTTCCCTTCTTCCGCCTTCCGCACGGCTTCCGCGGCCGCCTTGGGATCAAACGTTCCCGCCAGCACCGCCTCCACCGTCACCAGCATCCCCTCGCGCTCGCTGTTGGGGTTGCCAATCCAGGCAATCTTGCCCGACTTATCAACGATGAATGATGTTGGAAGCCCGCTTCGATCCGCGGCCCTCATCCACGTGTCGGCCATCCCGCCCTTGTCGCCACCATAGGCAACATTATATTTCATCTTGTCGCCCATTTCGCTTACGAACCGCTCCACCCCCACCAACGCGGATGTCCCATCCGGCGCGGCGCTCTCCCAGATCGATATGCCGATGGCCTTCAGCGAGTTAGACTTATGTTTCTCCGCCAATGCCGTCAGTTGCGGGATGCTCTTGCGGACCGGACCGCACCAGGTCGCCCAGAACTCAACAACATAAACCGTGCCCTTCTCAAACTCCTTGATCGGCTCCCCCTTCACCCACTTCTCAACCTTCAGCAGCGGCGCGGGGCCACCGACGACCAACTTTTCAGCCGATGTAGCAGCACTCGGGGCTGAACTGCTCTCCACCTGCCCTACCGCCGTCCCCACCGCTCCGACGAGCAGAACGATCGAGATCAGGCTTCGCGTCAAAGCATGCGGCCAGTGATTGAGTTTCGTTGTCATAAAAAATAGTCTTCTCGTTAACTTCGCCAAAGTCGCCTCGCGCCCGTCCAGCCCTCGCGCTCGCACACCCTCGCCAACCACGGCTCCGCGTTTGTGAACTCTAAAGCCGCTGCAGCCCCCAACCCCCACGGCGAGGTCGAGGCCCAATAGAACGTCGGTTCGCACGCTCCATCGGCTAAAGCGTAGTGTTCCTTCAGACCGGTCACAGCCCAAAAAGTTCCTTGGTCAAGCCCTTTACGTTGCCCAGACACTGTGGCAGGCTTCTTCTGCAACCCGCAACACAATCGCGTTGCCGCTCGGGCATTAATCAGGCCAACCCCGATCGGTCTGCTTGCCGCATCAGCAGGCATGCGCACTCGCCCGACCGCACCTTAAGGGCTATCTATTATTAGCGTAACCGTAGGTGTCGCGATCATGATCTTCCCATCCATCAGTATAAGCGACTGCGGCGCATCGTAAAGACGCACACGCCGCGTAGAGATCAGCCGGCCGGTCGGCTTCTCAAAGCAGAAAAGCCTCGCCGTATCCGCAGCGGGGTCGTCTCCTCCTCCCAAAAGCGTCTGATTCTCCACCGCGAAGATATAACTTTCAGAAGGCTGCGGTGCGATCAAGCCAATGCTGGATTCCAGCGCATCGACGCCTACTAAAGCTCCCCGTTCATCGATCACCGCAAAACCCTCGCCCCCGGTGACATAAAGTGCTCTATCGTGGACTGTTGCCGCCATCGGGAAGCTGATGTGATCGCGCGTATTCACCGGCGCTTCGAGAAACTCTCCATCGGCCAAGCGCACGCCCCACAGCCGCGGCCCACTCCCCAGAACAAATGCCGTGTCACCAACCACCCACGCCCCCAAGCTCGACTTAACCGCGTCCGCCTGCAAAACCATCCAAGCCACTGCGCCGGTCGCGGGATCAAACCGCAGCAGCATTTCAGAGCCCGCGACCAGGCAGTCCCCCTTGCCGGTAGCCCGAAGCCATCGCGGGTGATCGCCCAGTTGCGTAGCCGTAAGCGATGCGCCCTTAGCACCATCGACTAACGCGTGCGAAACAACCAACGCCGCATAGCGTCCATCTGATTTATTAAGATAGGTGCCAGCCACGAGCAGGTGCGCCCCCGCTATTTCCGCTTCAAAGACACGCACGACATCCAGAGACTGGCTCCACTCCACTTTGCCCGATTCAGCAGAAAACGCGGCGACCACACCGCGCCGCTGCACCAGCATAATTTTTTCGCCCCCGGCCAATACTAACATATCATCCTGCCGCACCTTGCCGTCGGTAGGCGTGTTGAAGCGGTCCGTGAGGCTAACCGGATTTTCAGACAGTTGGGCCGGAGGGAAGATCGACGCGAAGTCTTGTGACTTCCACTTTACCACCCCAACCTGCCGCTTTCCTCCGGAGTTGCGGATCGACTCAAGATAACCTCCGCTCGAGGTGGGCCAGAACAAAACCGAGGTCGCGGGAGACAAGCTTACAACCGCAGGCGCCGCTTCAAACTTGCGGCTCCATACTAAATGAAGTCGGCCGTCAAGCGCGTCCGTGGCCCAGTACCCAATCCGCGAGAGCGAGCGATTGATCATAACCAGCGAGCCATACGGCGTGCCCGGTAGCCGTTTACAGATCGGCAACATAGGATCCCACCCCGCCAAGGCCTGAACCGCAGGATTCTCACGCGCTGCGGATGCACCGCCCTGCGCCGCCCGACCAGCACCTGAGCTGTTCATAGCTTCGACGCTCCCCAGCCGGGGCAACTCGGTCCGGGTGGCCAACTGCGCCTCCAGGCGCTGCCCATAATCCGCTGGAGCCACCGAACCCGATTGTAATGTTAATATCGTGGATGGGTAATCACTCGCCAATCGCATCATCAGGTGATAGAGCGGTTCCGTGTCGTTTACGCCAGTAAACACTCCGCACAGATCAGACGCTAGTCGCGAGAGTGTCGCAGACTGGTCCTCTCGCCCGATGATCGCAGAAAGCTCCGCTGCACTGACCCCAGCGCCAAACGCTGTTCGGGCCCCCGGAACATCCCCCGCCAAAGCAAGTGCCACTCCCGCGCTTCGCCACAACTCAGGTGTGACAGCCGCGACTGGATAGCGGTCGGCCAGCGCCGCATATGCCGCAGCGACCCCCGGCCCATCCGGGCGTAACTGCCCCGCCTCGCGCGTCGCTTCTTCATCAAACGCCGCATAAACGCCCGGCCCCTGCAACGTAAGTAGTTCAATCAGGCTGGCCTTCGCCAAATCGCCCGCGGGCTGGACCGCCGATGGCAATGAGGAACCCACACCCGAGAGCACGAGGTCGGCAGATACGGGTTGTTCCGCCAGCACCCGTTCTAATAAAACCGACTGATACGCTTCCACTGCATCGGCAAAACGCTTCTGCGAAATCCGCAGCCATGCCCGCTCAAACGCAACTTGCACACGTTGCTCTGGCCCTCCCGCAGCACGCTCAAGCCTCAACAGCATCTCATCTAATAGGTTAAGATCAGTGATCGCCACTCGCCCGTAGCCGCTCACCTGCGCTGGCTCCCCGTCCGCAACTTCGGCCAGCGCCTTCCGGCCGCTTAAGATTGCCTCGGCCAGTATGTCAAACAGCCGCCCACGCTGTACGGATGCCTCCGTAGTGTCCGTCATCTTCTCAACCAGAGACAACGCTCGGTCCGCTAGTTCAGGCGCCGTCTGAGCCTTCCCCACTCGTGTGCACAGATCAATATAAGTTAATATCGGACTCGGATCAAGGGGTGCCATGGCGATCCGTTCCGTCAGTAACCGCTGGGCCGATGACCAACCCAGGTATGAATGAACCCCCTGATTGTCCGCAATTACCACGTGAGTTCCGCGTCCGCCCGTTATCTGCGGGCCGGGCGCGCCATCTAAACTCTCACCCCCGCCAGCCACGACGATGTTCCCCGACATCGCGATCGGGAGGCGAGTCGAAGCGGATGGGTCCGCCGGATCTATCGTAATTAATGCGTCCGCCAGCGGCAAAAGCAGTCTGTCCCCCGCGCTCACCCCACGCCCGACTATCCGGTTAGTCGCGTACGAATCGCTCAACCGCACCGTCCCATCCCCCAGCATCGATGCGCGGACAAAAGCGACCCGAGTACTCCCCACCGCCGCGATGTAATCTCCCACTAACAGAAGATAGTCCGGACCGTTCAGGGCCGATCCATCTCGCGCCGCTGTAACCACGCCGGTACGGGCATCCACCCTGATCACCCGCCCCGGCTCGTTCAAAACCTTGGGCTCGATAATTACCACGTCATTTCCCACCGCGATGGGCCGATGCATCGTGAACGGACTGGGAGATTCCTCGTTGGGGCTGCCGAACGTGAATATCGATTTCGTCGGCGACAACCTCACCCACACCGGCCGCCCCGTCGCAGCCTCATAAGCCCCGCTCACGCCCATGTCGTCAGACCGATATACAACCCCTTGAGACAAAAGCAAACCCTCAGGCCGCGTCGACCCTCGCCCCCATGCATTGGTGCCGAAGGACCCCACCAGCCGGGTCCATCGTACTTGGCCAGAACGTAAGTCCAATCCTACTAGATATAAGCTGCTGATCCGTCGCGTCTGACCCCCGCGCCGAAGTGCCAGCACCACCGTGCCCCCGTCAATCACAGCATTTCCACGCACCGACGCCGCTGCCTGACGGTCCACCGCCGCGCCCGCTCGGATGTCGATGGCGCCCACATCCATCGCCCAAAGCCGACGGCCGGTAAGCGCATCGAACCCATAAACGTTGTTGTCGCCCACTCTCCCGTTGTTGTAAGCCACCCCGCCCACCATCACGGCGATCCCGCTTCCGACCGTCACCGTAGAGCTGTCCTCAACACCCGCCCGGTTGGACGACATCCCATACTGAAACAGCTCATCGACGTTATATAACTGTGATAACGACCGCCCCGTGGGCTGCATCGTCCAGATCGGCGCGAGCGTTGCTGAATCCCATGCTCCCACCCGCAGCCCGTCGCTGATGTAAATCGCGTTACCGTAAAACGTCGGAAAGATCCACGAGCTGCCCCCCGATGATCCCGCTGACCCCGACGCTCCCCGTTGACCCATCGCAAAGGGCGACTCTTCACTCGCTACCCCTCCGCGCGCCCCTCCATCGCTCCTCCCCATTCCCAGCGGTTCCAATGCAGCCGACTGCAAAGGCTGCGGCACCGAAGGCAGCTCGCTCGGAGGCAGCTGATCATCCGCAGAGTTCACGCTTCGCATCAACGCGAGCGCGGGAAATGCTCGGCGTTTCTGGCCAACTGTGGATTCCTTTAGCCCCGCCTCCACACTCCATCGGGCCGCGAGCCGAGTTATCTCTTCACGAGGAATGTATGTAGCTAATAACCTCGCCAGCCCCGCTGCTTCTGCGGCTCCGGTCGACTTTTCCTGTCGCTCTGGGTGCTGTTCCAGCTGTTCCAAATACAGCCGCGCCGATTCAAAGTTTGCTTCTTCCAAAGCTAACTGAGCCAGCCGCAGTGTGGCCTCAAATCCTGACGGTGTGCAAAACATCGACCGCTCGACCCGCACAAGCTCGCCCGCGGCTAGCAGCGCGGCCGCGGCTGGTTCGATCTGCTCTCGATACGCCCGCAAGAGTTCGGGCACGGCAAGCAGTAACCCCGTGACGTGAGCACGAACAGGATAGAGAAGGTCGGCCGCCTCAGTACCAGCTTGAGCCTCGGACGAAATCGCCGGGAGCATCTTTTCAGCTTCGGAGTCAAGCGTTCCCTGCAACACCCGAACCGCCTCACCCGTGTTCCCCGACGCGTGAAGCTCCCTCACCCGTGTGAGCGCATCACGCGCCGTCACCGAATCATCGGGGTAGACCGCTCGCTGCTGGCCCAAAGCTTGCGCCGGCACTGCCGACAAAAAGCAGCTACTGAGCACAAGCAATGCCCGTGCAAGGAGAAGTCTGGTCAAACCGCCACGCATTGATCGGCCACCTGTCATTATTGCTTTCTCACGGGCCTCTGAGCCCAGTCCACATCTGCATCGACACGCAGACCAGTGTACGTGACCCTAACCACCAAGTACTTCCTCCAAAGCAGCAGCGCCTCGGGCCTCAGATCGCATTATCTGTCAAACGGCAAAATCCTTTACGCTGATGCAACCGCCACCGGTCATCTCCTCGCACAGATTTAATAGAAAAGACCTCGTCAAATTCTTGACATCACCTCACCCCGAACCGATGGCATCCGTATGAGTTCCTTCACTGCGAGCCTATCTACTACTACAAATGCACTCATCGCGGCCACGCCCCGCTCGGTTCCGTTCGTCTTCCAGCGCCCGGGCCGGATCTCGCTCCTTATGCTCTTTGTGGCCTTCGCCTCCATCGCCGACCTCTTGATGACACTTACGTACGCCACCACCATCGGAATGATGGAGATGAATCCACTCGCGCGTATGGTCATGAACTCCGGCTCCCCGCTTTTAATTGTGCTATGGAAAGCCCTCACCGCAGGCGCGGGCATCGCGATTCTAATCTGGCTCCGAAGAAGCCTGTTCGCCGAGATCGGCAGTTGGCTCATCGCGTTCGTCATGCTCGGTCTCACCGTTCACTGGATGCTTTATAACCATCAAATACTTCTTTTTGCAGATGAACTCGCCCTGCTTCAGGGTAACTCATCCGAGTTTTGGATCAGTTTCGCGCAACCCATTCGCGTCGCCGACCGTTGAGAAACGCAGCCATCCGCGCTCTTTAGCACGATTTTCAGCCCGCCCAACTTGCTTTGTCCGTTAGGGTTCGGCCACAATTGACTGTGGACCGGCCCTCTAACACAACTTCTGATCAAACCCCCGCCGACTCGACGCTCGATAGGTTACCCGCGACAGCCTACGGCTTGCCCACTCACCACCCCCCGGTTTCTCAGGTCGCGCCGCTCTCGGCCCTCTTTCTCGATCTAAACTCCTACTTCGCGTCCGTTGAGCAGCAACTAAACCCCGCGCTTCGCAACCACCCCGTTGCGGTCGTTCCCGTGCTGGCCGACAGCGGGTGCTGTGTCGCCGCGAGTTACGAAGCCAAGGCCTTCGGCGTTAAAACCGGGATGCGAGTGCGTGAAGCTCGCTCCCTATGTCCCGACATTACATTCGTCAAAACCCAGCACCGCGCCTACGTAGAAATGCACCACCGCATTATCCAAGCGGTCGAGACTTGCCTGCCCGTCGAACAGGTAATGAGCATCGATGAAATGTGCTGCCGCCTCTCACCCGCCGACCAGACCGACGCCGCGGCCCGGTCGCTCGCTCGCAAAATCAAGGCCGCCATCGCCTCACGTGTCGGAGAATGCTTGCGTTGCTCGATCGGGATTGCGCCCAACCGTTTCCTCGCCAAAGTCGCCACCGATATGCAAAAGCCCGATGGGCTGATAATCATCCGTCCCGCGGACCTCCCTCATTGCTTATATCGCCTCCGATTGCAGGACCTTCCCGGAATCGGCCCGCGCATGGCGATCCACTTGGAGCAAGCCGGAATTAACTCTGTCCGTGAGTTATGTTCTCGCTCCGAAGCCGACCTCCATAACGCCTGGGGCTCTGTCGTGGGCCGCTACTGGCACACCTGGCTGCGCGGGGGCGAAACCGCGTCGCGTCCTAGCCGTCGCCGAAGCATGGGGCACCAGCACGTGCTCGGCCCCGCCAGCCGCAACCAGGAAGCGGCTTGGGCGGTTGTGGTACGGCTTCTCCACAAAGCCTCCTCCCGTATGCGAAGTCTAAGTTACTTCGCGCAGCGCCTCTGCCTTTCAATTAAGTTTACAGATCAAACCGGCAGAGCCCCGCGTACCGCCGCGTGGGGTTGGGCCGGCGAGCCAGCGCCGGACACCCCATCAACTCCCCAACGCCGCACCTCCTGGCACGCCGATGCCCGGCTCGAAGGTGGGCGGCAGGACATGCTTACGCTCACCCAAGCCTTACATTCGCTCTGGAAGCGCCGTCCGCCCGGCACCCCCGCTTTCGTGGGCGTCACGCTCAGCGAACTCCTGCCTTCCACCAGCGTCACCGCTCCACTCTTCGCCCCCGACCAACGCCGCGAAGCACTCTCTCACCTGATTGATCAGCTCGACCGTAAGCACGGCCCCCTCACCGTCTACGCGGCGTCGATGCAGAGTGCCAAAACAAAAGCCAGCGGAGGCATCGCCTTTCGTTACGTTCCCGATCTGGCACTCCCCGACACCGTAACGTAATTACTCCCCTGCCGCCGCGCCCGCACGCCCTCCCAGCCGCCACCCAGGTCGCGCCGGTCTGATGCACCTACCATTTCCTTGCTATGCGAATCATCTCAACCGTTCTCGTGCTCGCCGCTCTGCCAACATTAAGCGGGTGCGGCTCGGCGATGATCCAAGCCAAAGAATACATGGGTATACCCAAGCGCGAGCAGATGGTCGCCCGCGTCACCGATGCTCGCGACAGCCAGTCGCAGGCAAAAGAGCAGTTTAAGTCAGCCCTCGAAGAGTTCATGAGCGTCACCAAAGTAGACGGCGGCGATCTCGAAGTTAAATATAAGCGATTCAAGAGCGAGGCCGAGGCCAGCGAGGGCGCTGCCAAAACCGTGAACACCCGCATCGCCGATGTCGAACGCGTCGCCACCGCCCTCTTTAGCGAATGGGAGAAGGAGATGACGCAGTACTCCAGCGCAGCGATGAAGGCCTCCGCGCAGACTGATCTGGACGCAACCAAAGCCCAGTACACCCGCCTTCTGAGCAGCATGAAGTCCGCCGCTTCAAAGATGGAAAAGCCGCTGGCCAACTTCCGCGATCAAGTTATGTTTCTCAAACATAAGCTCAATGCCCGGGCCATCGCCGGCCTCGAGGGCACCGCACGCGAAATCTCCTCCGATGTTGATCGCCTCATCGCTGAAATGAACGCGAGCATCGACGAAGCCAACGCATTCATCAATCAGATGCAAGCTACGAAGTAACACATCCAAGCTACGCAGTAACCGATCAAAATTACGCCGTAACCGATCAAAATTACGCAGTAACCGATCAAAATTACGAAGTAACAAATGCAGCCCACGAAGTAACACGGCGCCTCCTTCGCTTCGTGCTCTAGTGCGCCCCCGGCAAATCCAGGCTCCGCCCCATTTCGTCGCCCCCATTGGTCACCCCCGCTCCGCCATCGCGCACCTCAAACACGCGCCTTCAACCAATCGCTTCGGCCAGCCGACTCATTCTCCCCTCGCGCCGCCCCCACTCCCCCCAAAAACGACACCACCCGGTGTTTAAACCGGGCGGAGTGTGGCAGCGAGGGTAGGAAGGTGGTGGAACAAGTCCCCGCCGCCGGGTGGTGGACTTAATATTTCGTTCTTCCCTCGCCAAGGCGAAGGAAATCTTCAATCATGACCGCAAAAGGCGCTCGGCCGCGTGGCTATCGACCGACCGCTTGCTCGTCAGGCCTGATGGCATTTGACGGATCCACGGCTCGCCGCGGCGGGCATCTTCAAAAGACGCGCCCGCGGTCGTGGGCCCCCATCGTCGCCGCATCCATGCGCCGTCGACACAGGCCACTGCCTCGAATCATCCGTACTCACGCGGCAGCCATGCCGCGCCTTCGGAAATAGTCCTTCTCTCACGACGAAACGCTGCCTTGAAAGTCGGTTTACCCCGAGCCAAAGACCAAACTTCTTGCTGCCCATCGCGTTCCCAGCGCGCGCGGGCTTTGAATCCATCCGAAGCCGGTCTCCGGCTTCGGATGAGATGTGTTCATCGACGCGCATCCTTGCACGCCCGGGCCCTCCCGTGTTAACTTACCTCGCACGCGTGCCAGCCATGGCTTCGCGCGACGGGGCTTTCTTTCATCCGTCCCAGCTTCCGTGTTAGTTCTGCACCAACCCCGGCAAACCGCCTCACCGTTGCGGCGCGATTCTCAGCGCCACGCCCTGCTATAGTTTTGTTTCATTCCCCGACGACCCGCTCTTGCCGTTCTCGCCGCTCAGAGTCCTCACCAGCGCTGGCATGTTCTTGAACTTAGGAAGAAAGGTAGTTTCCCACTCGCCCTTGTCCCAAATCTCCAAGTACTTGCCGCACCCCACCATCACCACATTGTCTCCCAGCCTCGCGATCTCCCGGTGAAGCCGCGGTATAACAATCCTCGATGCGCTGTCAGGATCAATCCGCTCGGTCATCCCAAAGAAAGTCGAAGCTCGAATGCTTTCGCTTTCATTGGGTGTTAGCGTAAAGTCGCCCTGCTCAGAAATTTCTTCGAACCGCTTCTCGGTGTACAGCACCAGCTTGTTCTGTCCGTAGGGCACCAGGTACCACGCCGTGCCGTCCTTCTCCGGCGTAAGTCTCGCCCGATACTTTGCCGGTATCGCAACCCGCTGCTTGCTATCAATCACCAACTCGGCATGTCCAGTGAAGATCATGCTCTGTTTACCTCAGCCAAACACGCCAGCAATCCGGTCCACACCGCCGTTCAACCAGCCCCACCGCATACGCTAGTGGCTGCGTCTCGCCGTCCTTGGCGAGTAGTCCCATCCATGGGAGGCGCCGCCGCATACTTCACCCATCACAACCCTGCATCAGTTTTGCACCCCCGCCAACCTGCCTCACCAAACCACACCCGCCTTACCGCGTCACCCCTGCCCTACCAATCACCAAGTGCGTCCGTCCTTGGCCGCACTTGTCTCTTTTCCCCTCACCGATGCCAGCCATGGCATCTGAACGGCATCCAAAGCCGCTTCTGCCAACATCATACCACACTAATCGACACTTGGCCACACTTTGCCCCACGCTTTGCTATATTTTCCTCCAATTCCCCTTGACTCCGCCGTTAGGGTGTGGACAAATGGAGGAAAAGACGTGATCAACGCGTGCTAAACGCCTCAATCCGCCGTCTTCTCCCCGGGGTTACCCTGCCCCCTACCACCCACCAGCTCAAGCCATCTGGGAAATCGCCCCACCACGGGTAGCGTCGGCGTTCACCACCCGCCCCCAGAATCTTCTCGCCTCCGCTCTCTTGTGAGTGCAATGGCACCTCAGTTCGGCCGATGTTTCCTTGCATAACCGTTTACCTCTATAACAACCACACGCACCCGCCCGCTCGGCACTACCCATGACCGCCTCCTCTAAAAAGAACAACCCCGCCCCAGACCCCGCCCGACACGCGGCGATGGTCCTGCAAGTCAATGAAGCTGTGCGCTACTTGCCCAGCGGCCTCTACTTAATGACAGGGCAGCACGAGGCCCGCCGCGCCGGTACTCCAGTTCGGTGGGCGGTCCAGTGCTCAGCAGAACCGGTTCTGGTCTGCGTAAGCCTGCGAAAAGGTCACTGGGTATCACCCCTCGTCCGCGATAGTCACTACTTTGGACTAAGCCTCATCAGCGAGAATGATAACTTAATATTACGAAAGTTCGGAGACCAGCCCCGCGGCAAAGAGGGCGACCCCTTCGACTGCGTCCCCATCGAGCGACTCACCGCCCCCGTTCCGCTTCTCGCCAAGTCAAAGATGGTCATGGATTGTGAGGTCGTCCGCCATCTTGATCTAGAGTCCGACCACGAACTCTTCATCGGCAAGGTTCTCTCAGCCAGAGCACTGCCCGCGCAGGCTCCGCCCCCGGCATGAACCCCCGAAGTTACAACGTAATATAATTAACTTCGCCCCGTGCCCAGCACCTCAGCGACCGCGGCGGTCAGCCCAGCCGCAAACGCCCCCCGCGAAAACTTTGACGCCTGAGCAACGCACGCCGCCGGGCTCAGATTCCCAGCCTTGATAGCCGCCGCGCACGCTTCCACGCCGCTAAGTATCGAAGCCACCGTCTGCTCCTGAAAATGCACCCCGCTCACCCCGTGCATCACAGTCTCGAGTGCTCCCCCGCTCCCCAAGGCCACCACCGGCAGGCCGCACGCCTGCGCCTCCACCGCGCTCATCCCAAAGTCCTCCACCTGCGGATGTAATAATAACTCGCTCTCGCGATACAGGCTCCGCAGCCCCTCCTCATCCACGCGTCCGGCGAACGTAACCATCGGCCCCGCGATGGATCGTAAGTATAACTCCTGCGTCCCCCGCCCCACTACCACCAGCGCACGCCCCGCCGCCGCCGCCGCTCTGATGGCGATGTCAACCCGCTTGTACGGCTCCAACGCGCTCACAACCAGCCACCGCCGCCCGCCGCTCGCAGCGTTCGTGGCCCCTGCATCACCACCCGTGAAGGGCGTAAAAAACTCCGTCGCCACGCCCGGGTGTACCACCCGGCTCTCCCTACCCCACACCTCCTTAATTAATCTCGCGGTATGCGCCGAGTTGGCCAGCAGCATATCAGGCAACCTCGCCGTCGCCGCGTCCCACCGCCGCAGCCCCGGACCAAACGCCGCCAGTCCCACCCGCCTCACCATACTCCCCCGCGCGTACTGCTCCGCCTGCGACCATAAATACCGAGCCGGTGTATGAATGTAACTCAAGTGGGGCACCCGGCCTCCCCCCCCGCGCTCCACCGCCAGCGGCATCTCCAGCCCCTTCACTGCCGCCGAACTTGTTGATATCACCAGATCCACCGCCTTTACGCGGTGCGCCCGTCCCAGCTTCCGCGACAGCTGCGCAACCGCCAATGGATAAAACGGAAGCAGGTGCCGCCGCAGCGCGGTCGAAGCGCCCGGCAATCGCCCCAGCCCAGAGCATAATCTTTCGATGCGGTCCAGAACCGGTGTCAGCGGCTTACCATCATCAAACATCGTAAGCAATCCCGTGATCTCCGCGCCCCCTCTCACCGCCTCCTCCGCAATCTCACTTAACACCCGCTCTCCCCCGCGCAGCCCGCACAACCAATCATGCGCCAGCATGACCCTTGGGCCTTTCAACCCCCCCGACCCCCACTCTGCCGATGTTTGCTTACTTAATCCTTCGCTCATTGTTTATCATCGTACCATAATTCAACAGCCCCGCACGCGCGCTCCCACCTACCCCCCGCGCCGCAAGCCCGCCCGCGCCCCCGCCCAACTCGCAACCTAATCTTCCTCCCACGTGCCCTCGCGCCCCGATCAACCACAAGCCCCGATCGATCCGAACTCCGAATCCTCGGGCCCTCCACGCCCGCAGCCCTTCCTCTGGCCGCCCCAACCCACTCGCCCGCCCGCCGCCGCCTCTTCCCCCGCCACTCCGCCCGCTACTTACGTTGGCGTCGGCCTGCCACCCCCGCGATTTCCACGCCTCGCCGCCGCGATCGCCCAAATCGAAGAGACCTGGCTCGGCGTCACCTCCCCCACGCTCTCCGACCGCGCCGTCGAGGCAAGCTGGAACCCCGACTCTGCCTCATCATACTGCCCCCGCTGTGGCCTGTCCGTCGGAACTTATGAAGCCTTGGACCCCCTCGACGCCGCCATCCCCTCCGACGCAGGATGCCGCGAATGTCGCGGCAAGCCGCTCCCCTGGGATCGCTTCGTCCGCCTAGGCATCTACACCGGCCTCCTGCGCGAAGTGGTCCTTGAAGTTAAGTTTTCCCGCAGGCGCACCCTCGGCCGCCAGATCGGCGCCTTGCTCGGCACCGCAATCAAAAGCGAACTCACCCGCGCCGCTATAGACCCCGCTCGCTGCACGCTTATCCCTATCCCAACTCACCCAGTCCGCCGGTTTCTACGCGGCATCGATCACACCGTAGCCATCTGCCGGGGCGTCACCGCCGCGACAGGTGTACCCACCCGCCGACTGCTCGCGCGAGCCTGGCGAACGCCCCAATCCCAGTTGAGCCAAGCTCGCCGACGTAAGAATATTAAAGGCTCGATGCGCATCTCACGGTCAGCCCGCGCGCTCGCTCGCGCTGCCGACACGCATATTTATATTATTATTGACGACGTGCGGACCACCGGCGCGACCCTCCGCGAAGCCTGCCGCGCCCTCTCCGCCGCGTCGCCCAAAGCGGGAATCTGGGTCGCCACCCTCGCCTCGGCAGAAAACACATCAAAATCGGTTCCGGCCTCAGAAGGACCGTCAACCTTGATGTTAACTTAGTTTCCCGAGCTTGATTACCACTTTAAACTGTGAAGCCTGGCACCAAGAGAAATAAAATAACTCTAAGGCCGCCTTACTCCCGTTCACTTCTTCGGTTCGCTTACGACCGTCCCGCCACCCGCCGCCCCGCTCAGTGCCGCGAACGAATCCGCCGCCTGCGAATCAAGCCCCAGCGACTTCGCCCGCTGAGCCATCGTAAACGCCAGCTCGCCGCGCCCTTCCGCCTGCATCAAGGCCGCGACCAAAAGCCATGCCGATGCCGACTTCTCCCTGTTCGCATTCATAACCGCCCGCCCAACCAAGCCGCGGAATGAAGCTCGCTGAAACCCCAGCGAAGAAATATCTAGAGCAACCTCGCCCAACCGCGGGTCAAGCTGATACGCACTAGCGATCGCCTCCTGGGCCGCATCCCACTTACGGTCCATCGCCAGCGACAGCGCAAGCAAACGCAACGTAAGCGTCGAAGGCCCCTGCTCCTTCATATCCGCACGAAAAGCCTGTACCGCCGCCGCGGGCTTCCCGCCTGCTAACGCATACATCCCCATCTCACGCCGCGTGGGCGCAACAAATGTCGAATCTCCCGTGCCCGCCCCCCCATCGCTCGCTGCCGGTGCCGTAGGAGCCACCCCTCCCGGCATCAACTGCGGGTCCCACCCATAGCTACTCGGCCCAAAGGCCGGCGCATACGGCGTGCCATAGTAACTTCCGGAGCGGTACACGCCTCGATAACCATAACTCAACCCGCTAACATAAGTCGGATAGTAATACCCCCCATAGTACGGGCTGGGATAAACGCAGTATGCCGGTCGATCATCGCACCCATCACCCCGCGGCGGTGTTCCGCAGAAATCATTCACATCACGAGCTTCGCCAAACCCCCCGCCAAACCCACCACCAACGCCCGCCCCAAACCCATTACTGCTCCCGCTGTTCAGCGAGAAGCCCACCTTAAACCGGTCATCTCGGTAGGCCCCGTTCACGCTCAGCCCGCTACCGCCCCCATAGCTACGCTCGCCCACATAACTACGCTCGCCCACATAAGCAGGCAGCCGCGGAGCAACATAATTGTAATTAGCACGCGGCCCCTGTCCACAATCCCGCCGCGGCCCGCACCACCCGCCGCCACTCGTCACCGTCGGCAGCGGTGTCGCAAACACCCGGTCCCGCGCTGGGTAACCTAATAAGTCGATGTTCGACCCAACTTGCCCAATCCCTGAGAACGAAGATCCCCGTCCACCCTGCTGAAACTGCGGCCGAGGTGGCTGAACACTCCCACCCCCACCACCCCCACCACCCGCAAAACTCCGCTCCTGCGCACCCGCACTCGCAGCCAACAGCGCCATCGCCCCAACAACTAACCCTCCGCCGCGTAGCAAACAAGCTTTCCGCCACCCACCACGATCAAAAGCATTCCCCAACGATCGCCCCACACTCACGCTCGCCCCACCATCAATACTTAACAACGTCGTCGTATCCAAGAGTCGATCGTTCATCGGTTTACTCCTTGCCCACGCCATATCAATGCAATATCCAACGCTATACCCACCGCCACGCCCACCCATACCGCTTTCATCCACCGTCAAGGCCCACGCACGCCCACCTCAACCGCAAGCGATGGCTCGTTCGACGCTCAACCCACCCGCAGTGTTCCACGGCTCTCCTAAGACGCACCTGCCGCGCCACCCCGCCAACTCCTGGATACCGTACGGCTACGCGGCGTGCTCGGATCGACCCACTCGAAAGCTCTTACGAAAGTAATGCGGTTCATGCTCAAGCTGGCGACATTCATCCAAACTTCACCGTCATTTCATCCCACCAGCCGCGAAAACCCGCCCGGTTTGCACCAGCAGCGGGCTCGCTCAGGCTTCAAAATCGCCGCTCTCGTCCTCGCCACCCTCGCCACCCTCGCCGCGGTGCAAGGGTGCGGCACTCTCGGCGTTGGCGGCGGCGATGGCAAACTCACCTCCGTCGAAACCGGCTCCACCCTCACATCTACCTTTACCACCCGCGTCTACGCGGCGGACCCCGCCGACCCCTCCACGATCGATCTCTTTCTCACCGATCTTCCCGACCGCGTCTGGAAGCAGGGCGGCGATGTCTCTGATGTATCCGGCCAACTTCTTCACATCCATATGTTTGTCGAGCCCAAGGCAGGCGCGACCCCCATCGCAACAACCGCGAGCAGCGCGACCGTCCGTTGGTTGGTGCTCTCCGGCGGCCGCGTTGGTGTCTACGGAGGCGGAGGCTTCTTCGTCCCGTCCGGAGACGCAGGCGAAGCCACCATCGGCGGCTCCCTTCGCGGGGCAACCCTGCGCCTGGTCCACGCAAGCCCAGGATTCGCCGACCGCCTCGGCCCCAGCATCCTCTCAACCACGGTCGAATGCTCCAACGACCCCGCCACCGCCGCCGCCCTCTCGCGCTCCCTCTCATCGCTTATCAGTTCCGCCCAGTCAAAGTAAGCGACCCACTGAGCGCGCTACGCCTCCCAAAACAACCCCCCCCCGCGCGTCGCGCGATCACCGCGCCAGTAGCGCCCCAAGTCTAAGTTAACTGTTCATTCCCCGCCAGTTCGCCGAGATGGTGGTTCTGGATCTGGTGTGCCACGACGTATTCGGACACGCCAAACCGTTCCGCCAGCTCCTGCATTTCTGATTGCTCCACAACGTTTCCCGAAAGGTTACCTTTGATTAACGACGACGGTGCCAGAAGTTCAGCAGCAAAAGCTCGGTTCCCTTTCTGGCTATCAGAGGGAGCAGACGACACCAGTGCCAGCTCCGCCGAATCCGGATCAAAAAAGGTGTAAAGAGCGCGGCACGCAGCGAAGCGGCGTGATGCCAGCTGGGCTGACCGCACCACAAAACACGGGCTCCCATTAACGTTAATGCCCATCAACGCATCGAACCCTCGGTGCGTCGAAGGCTCCTGAATGATCGCACTATCGAATGAATCGCCGCCACCCAGGTCGGCGAATCGAATACGTTCAACGTCGGAAACACCAAGCTCGACGCGCAGTTCTTGGGCGAGCTGGTAGCCACGCGACCACGGGTTAAGGTTAGAATGCGCGTTCTCATTCAACTTTCGTTTGATGCCCAGAAGAGTCGGCAGTCTGTTGTCCTGCGCCGTGGCAACCTCGACGCACCGATTTACCCACTGAAGTTGTTCATTGAAATTTGCGGGGTCAGCCGACTCGAAAAACTGTCTCTGCAACTTGCTGGGCAGCGCGGATGCGGCAGTAATATCGGCCGCAGTTGTCGCGTGAATGTTGAAGGGGTCCAAGCCCATTGTGCCCGCCGCTTTACAGAACAAAAGCTCATCGTCTGACACATCGTGGATCGCGCTCCATTCCTCTTGCAATGGCGTACCCGAGACACCCTGCCCGTCCAAGCGAGCGACCACACTGTCCACAAACTGAGTTAGTGACTGCCTGACCGCCGCGAGGGTTAGCAGCGCGCGACCAGCGCGAAGAAACTGGAGGCTCTGGCCGTTGACGCTGCGCGCTCGCCACTCTACGTCAACATAGTCCCCGGTTGGGCAAAGTTCAAGCCACGGCATCGCAAACCCTTCGGCGGCGAAACGCAGGTTATGGCGACGAGGATACGGCGATGCCAGGGTGCGCGTAGGTGTCCGGCACTCGTTCAGTAAGGCCCACCAGTTTGTAACGATCCACTCGGCCACGGGGTACAGCGGGACATACACGGCGGGGCGCACGCTATTGACTTTGACGTCGAACACCTGTGTGACGATGTCCTCGCCCACGGCAATCTCAAGACGTGACCATGTTGCACGTAGTTCGTCCCCGCGTGCACCACCCGGGTCTTCCCAATCGAAACTAATCTTGAGCGTGCTCATTTAAAGTCCTCCGGCCACTCGTCGCGATTGAGCTTATAGCCCTTGTATTCACCGTTCACCGCATTCACCAGTCTTGCTTCGTAAACGTCATCACCCTCGCGATGCCAGCAGCTGGAGGATTCGCGCCTGCCCAGGCGTGATTGTCACGGAATGTACAACTAAACCATTACTCGTCGCAGACAAAGCGTTGAATATCGCAGACCCAAGAAAATATAAGATTAAGCCCGCAGCCATCGGCATGCCCATAATCTTCAGTACATCAACACGTCCACTGGGCTGAACCTTCATCCAGAACCTGTAAGGCAACATCAGCCGCGCTGCTGTGATGCACCCCCACGCATATAACTCTCGGTTTGTCCGTGCGTACTCGACCATCCCCACGCACCGCCTTTCCTCAGGACGCAGAACACTTCCCCATTCAAATGCATAGCCGCATTCGCTACACGTTCCGCTCACCGGGCAGGATTCCACAAAACTAGCGGTCTGGCCGTCCAAGTCGTAACCGCAGCGAGGGCAGAGGGTTGTGGAGGAGTTCTCCGTGTGCACGCGGAGGAAACGTTATGCGGCGTAGGTGCGCGCACGCACCAAACCAATCCGAAGCAGGTCTATCGGGTTGGGGCCGGCGTTCAGTTGCCTGTCCGAATACCGTGTGCCGCAGCCCGCTGCTCGGGAGTTGCAACACGATCCGCCGCACCGACCGCGCAGCTCAGCAATGCTCGCGGCCTCCCGCAGCAACAACCCCCACCGTCGGAGGAGCTCTGCCCGCCATTGAAGTCGGAGATGACCGGCTGCCGGCC
>Ga0105044_10003605_pt1 | contig 21266 bp, 20 predicted proteins | sample MAT01_FD_78092 | JGI IMG/M metagenome (GOLD analysis project Ga0105044, IMG submission 78092) | Freshwater microbial communities from Lake Fryxell liftoff mats and glacier meltwater in Antarctica - MAT-01 | ecosystem: Environmental > Aquatic > Freshwater > Ice > Liftoff microbial mat | place...
ATGACACCAACGGCGGGCAGTTGTACTTCGACGCCGACGGAACGGGCGGCGGCGCGCGGGTGCAGTTCGCGCTGCTGGACGCCGGGCTTGCGATGACGGCGGGCGAGTTTCTGGTGATCTGACCGCCGGCGTTCCGCCCGTTCGGCAGAGCGCCGGTCACGGCACCGCGGGAACCGCCTTGAGGTAGGCGGCGACCGCAGCCCGGTCGCTGTCGGGCAGGCGCGCCAGGTTTTCCACCACGTCCACCATCTGCCCCCCGACCGAGTCGAAGTCCGGCGTGAAGCCCGACGTCAGATACTCGACAATCTCCGCTTCGGTCCAGGTCAGCTTGCCCGGCGTGATGTTCGGGATCGTGCCCTTGCCATCGGGGTTGGGTGCGCCTGCCAGCCAGCGCGACCGGTCCAGCCCGCCAAGCGCGTTGCGCGGGGTATGGCATTCGCCGCAATGCGCCAGCGCCTCGGCAAGGGTGCGGCCACGGGCAATTTCAGGGGTGGACGTCTCGGCCAGGACCCAGTCCTGCCGGACGAACAGCAGTTTCCATCCCCCCAGAAGCCGCCGGATATTGAACGGAAAACCCACCCGGTGCGGCTGGCTGGGGGTCGCATCTGCGGGCAGCGTGTCAAGAAACGCCTTGAGGTCGGCCATGTCCTGCGGCGCCATCTTGTTGTAGGCATTGTAGGGCAAGGCGGGATAGTAATGCGCGCCAGCGGGCGATACCCCGTCCATCACCGCCGCTGTCAGGTCGGCGAGCGTCCAGTCGCCGATACCCTGCAGGGGATCGGTCGAAATGTTGGGGGCGATGAAGGTGCCGAAATCCGACGCGAACGCCTGCCCTCCTGCCAGCACCAGTTCCGCCTCGCCCCTCGCCCCCGGCGCCTTGTGGCACGAGGCACAACCGGCCGCCCAGAACACCGCCTTGCCCGCAGCGGCATCGCCCGTCAGACCTGCCACGTCCGTCACATGCGTCAGACGCGGCTGGGTCACCCAGAAGAACCCGGCAAGGCCGACAGCGACCAGCCCGGCCCCCACGATCAAAAGCCTGCGCATGCGCCCATTTCCTGTCGATTCCGCCCGGATACTCTAGCCCGCGCGCGGCCGCCTGCCAAAGGCACAATGCCGTCAGGGGCGGCGCATCTTGCCGTTCACGACCAGCCAGTCCGGCCACCCCCAGATCTGTTCGATCCCCCACAGCGCCACACAGGCGGCAAGCACGCCTGCGACAAGCAGCACCTTCCACCACGGCGGCGGGTGGCGCGCCCATTGCGACATCCGCATCAGCCATTGCAGGTTCATGGCGCACCGTCGGTAAAGCGGACCTTGCCGATGAAGGGCAGATTGCGGTTGCGTTGGGCAAAGTCGATGCCATAGCCCACGACAAATTCATCCGGAATGTCAAAGCCGGTCCAGGTCGCGCGGATGTCGATCTCGCGCCGCGACGGTTTGTCCAGCAACGCGCAGACCTCCAGCCGGGCCGGCGCGCGCGAGCGCAGCAAGGTGACGACATGGTGCAGCGTCAGCCCGGTATCGACGATATCCTCGACGACCAGCACGTCGCGCCCGGCAATCTCGCCGCGCAAGTCCTTGAGGATGCGCACTTCGCGGCTGGAATGCATCGCATCGCCATAGGACGAGGCTTCCAGAAAATCGACCTCGACCGGCAGGTCGATCTCGCGCACCAGATCGGCGACAAACACGAACGACCCGCGCAGCAGCCCCACCACGATCAGCCGGTCAGAGCCCGCATAGAACGCCGTGATCTCGCGGGCCAACCCCTCGACCCGGGCGGCGATCGCCTTGGCGCTGATCATCTGGTCGATCAGATACGGGCGTTGCGGCATGGCGACCTCTTGATTTCCGCCCCCGCTCTACCCGATACCATGGCCCAAGTCACGCCTCACAGGTCCCCATGCCGCAACACCACGAAACCCGCCTGCTGCCGCACTCCGCCGACCAGATGTTCGCACTGGTGGCCGATGTGGCGCGCTATCCCGAATTTTTGCCCTGGACCTCGGCGGCGCGGATCCGCTCTCGCAGTCCGGTGGCGGGGGGCGAGGTGATGGAGGCCGATCTGGTGATCAGCTTCAAGGTGTTCCGCGAGAAGTTCGGCAGCCGGGTGGTCCTGCTGCCCGGTCCGCGGCGGATCGAGACGGAATACCTCGACGGCCCCCTGAAGCATCTGAAATCGGTGTGGCTGTTCCGCGACCGGCCCGAAGGCGGCTGCGAGGTGGAATTCTCCGTCGATTTCGAATTTCGCAACGCGATCCTCGGTCGTGTCATCGGGATGGTGTTTCATGAGGCGATGACGCGGGTGGTGCGCGCCTTCGAGACCCGCGCGGCAGCGGTCTACGGCCCTTGAAGCGCCCGGGCCAGCAGTGTCAGGGCATGCTCGACAGTTGCAGCACGGACCCGGGACCGGCCAAGGGGGCCGAACTCCACGGTTTCGGTCAAGGTCGGGTGCCCGGCGGCAGCCAGACCGAAGCAGACCCGACCCTCGGGTTTGGTGTCGGACCCGCCCGGCCCTGCGATGCCGGTGACCGAGACCGCAAGCCCCGCATCAGATCGCGCCAGCGCCCCTTCGGCCATTTCGCGGGCGACGGTTTCCGACACCGCCCCCATGGCATCAAGGGTGGTTTGCGCGACACCCAGCATCGCGACCTTGGCGGCGTTGGAATAGGTGACAAAGCCGCGGTCGAACACATCGGACGAGCCCGGCGTGTCGGTCAGGGCGGCAGAAATCAGCCCCCCGGTGCAGCTTTCGGCCGTGGCCAGCCGCATCCCCCGAAGCCGCGCAGCGGCCAGCACCTCTGTCGCTGACACAGCCCCCGTCACAGCAACACCCCATGGGCAAGGCCGGCAGCCAGGATCACCGCGATCCCCGCTGCCAGCCCGGCCAGCAGGTCATCAAGCATCACCCCCGCCGCATCGCCCCGCCGGTCGGCCCGGCCGATGATCCAGGGCTTCCAGATGTCGAACAGCCGGAAGAACCCGAAAGCCGCGACCCATCCCGGCCAGGGAAAGTGCTCCAGCCCCATCGACCAGAAAGCGGCCGAAGGGAAACACAGCGCCAGCCACTGCCCGGCCACTTCGTCGATCACCACCTCCGACGGGTCGGTGCCGGGGATCACACCGCGCCCGCAGGCCCAGAATCCGGCGATGGTCACCCCAACCAGCGCCGCTGCGAGGGCCGGAAACCCGCCCGCTGCATGCAACCCCAACCCGACCGCCACTGCCAGCGCCGAGGCCCAGGTGCCGCTCGCGGGTCGCAGATGGCCGATTCCGCCGACCGTCAGCAGCGCGCGGATCATGCCCGCACCAGCGCGGCTGTGGCCATGGCGGCGATGCCCTCTTCTCGGCCGGTGAACCCCAGCCGTTCCGACGTGGTGGCCTTTACGCTGACCCGGTCTGCCGCAACGCCGAGAATGTCTGCCAGCGCCGTCTGCATCGCTGCGGCATGCGGGCCGATCCGCGGTTGCTCGCAGATCAGCGTCACATCGCAGTTTGTCAGAACATATCCGCGCGCCGCCGCCCGGTTGATGGCGTGTCGCAGGAAAAGGTGACTGGCCGCCCCCTTCCACTTTGGATCGCCGGGGGGGAAATGCCGGCCGATATCGCCATCGGCCAGCGCGCCATAGATCGCGTCGGTCAGGGCGTGCATCCCGACATCGGCATCGGAATGACCCAGCAGGCCGCGCCCGTGCGCCAGCCGCACCCCGCACAGCCAGACGTGATCGCCGTGGCAGAACGCATGTACGTCGAACCCGTTACCCACCCGAAGATCCACGCCGCGCCCCCGCAAGATGCCTTCCGCACGGGCAAAGTCCGCCGGGTAGGTCAGTTTCAGATTGTCCTCGCTGCCGTCGACGATGGCAACGGCAAGGCCGGCCGCGCGGGCCACGGCGACATCGTCGGCGGCACCGCCGGGATGGGCGCGATGCGCCGCAAGGATCGCTTCGAAATGAAAGCCCTGCGGTGTCTGCGCGCGGTGCAGGCCGGTACGGTCGTGGGTCGCCGCGACTGTTCCGCCATCGCCCAGCCAAAGCGCGTCGCTGACCTGCAGAGCCGGTGCCGCCCCCGGGAACCTGTCGAGCGCGGCAAGCACCCGTCCGATCACCGCGTCCGAAACCAGCGGTCGCGCCCCGTCATGGATCAGCACGCGCGTCACGTCCGACCCTGCCAGCGCTTCGAGGGCAGCGCGGACCGAGGCATCCCGGGTGGCCCCGCCGTCGACCACCTCGACCGCCAATCCTTCCGGCCCCCGATCACCCGTTCCGAGACCCGCCAACCTGTCGTGGTCATCGGGGTGGATCACCACAACGCGCCGGTAACCGGCAAACGCCGCCACGGTTCGGGCAAGTACGGTTTGCCCCGCCAGAAGCTGCCATTGCTTGGGTACCTCGCCACCGGCCCGGGTGCCGCGTCCTGCCGCGACGATGATCACCGCTGTCGTCATGCAGACCCCTTTTCCAACCCTGTCTTAGGTCACCCCCTGCGCCGTGACAATCTGGCCATTAAACCCGGCGACACGCCTTATTTTCAGGCATTGCACGGATTTGAGGCAGAATTTCGGTGCCGTGCCTTTGTCATGCGCCCGAGTTAGCTTAACTGGAAGGCCATGACACAAGGAATCCGGCCATTGGCCCCTGATCTCGGACGTCTCAACCTTTTTCCGCCGGTTCTGCTGGCGCCGATGGCGGGAATCACCGACCTGCCGTTCCGCCAACTGGTTGCCCGGTTCGGAGCCGGGCTGGTGGTGTCGGAAATGGTCGCGAGCCAGGAAGTGGTGCAGGCCAAACCCTTGGCCCGGGCCCGGGCGGACCTCGGGTTCGGTCAGGCGCACACCGCCGTGCAACTGGCAGGGCGCGAGCCGGAATGGATGGCCGAGGCCGCCCGCTATGTCGCGGGGCAGGGCGCGCAAATCATCGACATCAACATGGGCTGCCCTGCGAAACGGGTGACAACCGGCTCTTCCGGGTCCGCCCTGATGCGCGATCTGGACCATGCGCTTCGATTGATCGAGGCGGTGGTGGGCGCGGTCGATGTGCCGGTGACGCTGAAGACGCGGCTGGGCTGGGATGATGCGACGCTTAACGCCGCCTCGCTGGCGCAGCGGGCCGAAGCCGCCGGAATTGCGATGATCACGATTCACGGTCGCACCCGCTGCCAGTTCTACAAGGGCAGTGCCGACTGGGCGGCCATTCGGGGCATCAAATCGGCCGTGCGGATTCCGGTGATCGCAAATGGCGATATCACCGACGCGGCCTCGGCGCGCAGGGCACTCGATCAATCCGGCGCCGACGGCGTGATGATCGGGCGCGGGGCACAAGGCGCACCCTGGCGGCTGGCCGAGATCGCCCACGCGATCCATGGCACGCCGCCGCCCGCCATCCCGACCGGGGCAGCGCTGGCCGATCTGGTGACCGGGCATCATGACGCGATGCTGGCGTTCTACGGCGTCGATCTGGGCCTGCGGGTCGCACGCAAGCACATCGGCTGGTATCTGGACGCGGCTGGCCTCGTTGCACCGCGCGCCGCGCTGATGACAGCCGACAGTCCTGGCGCGGTGCGCCGCCTGATCGCCACGGCCTTTGCCGATGCCCGGCAGGTGGCCGCATGACCGCGTATCGGGCACCCTATCCGGTGGCGGGGGTGATCTGGGCCTCGCTGCCGGTGCCGGCGTTGCTGATTGATCTCGACGGCACCATTCTGGAAGCGAACCCGGCGGCCGAGACGTTTCTGAACGCGTCGAACCGCACCCTGCAAGGCCAGCCCGCGCTGGACCGGGTGTCGATCGACGCGCCGATGGACGAGGCGCTTGCCCGGGCCCGCGCCAACCATGCGGCCCTGTTTATCAACGATGTCGACGTGACCACCGGCGAACGCCCGCCGGTGCAGTGCAACGTGCAGATCGCCCCGATGCACGACAACCCCGACATCGTGATGATCCTGATCTCGCCGCGCGACATTGCCGATCGGATGGGCCGGGCGATGCAGGTCAAATCGGCGGCGAAATCGGCGATCGGCATGGCCGAGATGCTGGCGCATGAAATCAAGAACCCGCTGGCGGGCATCTCGGGGGCAGCGCAACTGGTCGCGATGAATGTCAGCGCCGAGGATCGCGAGTTGACCGACCTGATCGTCGAAGAGACCCGGCGGATCGTCAAGCTGCTGGAACAGGTCGAACAGTTCGGCAACCTTTGCCCGCCGGACCGCCGGGTCGTCAACATCCACGACGCGCTGGACCGGGCGCGCAAGTCGGCACAGATGGGCTATGCGGCCCATATGACCATTCTGGAAGATTACGACCCCTCGCTGCCCTCGACCTTTGTCGACCCCGATCAGTTGATGCAGGTGTTCCTGAACCTGATCAAGAACGCGGCCGAGGCGGCGGACCACCGCGGCGGCACCATCCGGCTGCGGACGTTTTATGACCTGGGCCTGCGGCTGCGGCGTCGCGACGGCACCGGGGGGGCTCTGCCGCTGCAGGTGGAAATCATCGACGACGGCCCCGGCCTGCCGCCCGACATCGCGGGCGATGTGTTCGAGCCGTTCGTGTCGGGGCGCGAGAATGGTACCGGGCTGGGACTGGCGCTGGTATCCAGGATCATGTCCGACCACAACGGCTGGATCGGGGTCGAATCCGTTCCCGGCCGCACAGTGTTTCGTCTGTCGCTGCCGGTGGCCCCCCGGACGCCCGACCCGAACTACCCCGGGCCACAGGACCACACCCTGCCGGAGCCCGAGGTCAAGGACGCCAGAACCCCGGACGCCAGAACCAGAGACTTCAAGCCGAAAGACCCAAAGAAGGAGACCCGCTGATGGATGGCACTGTTCTGGTCGCAGACGACGACCGCACGATCCGCACCGTTCTGACGCAGGCGCTGACCCGGGCCGGGTGCAAGGTGCATGCCACCAGCAGTCTGATCACGCTGATGCGGTGGATCGAAGAGGGCAAGGGCGATCTGGTGATCTCGGACGTCATCATGCCGGACGGCAACGGGCTGGAAGCCCTGCCGCGGATCGGCCAGATGCGCCCCGGACTGCCGGTGATCGTGATCTCGGCGCAAAACAACATCATGACGGCCATTCAGGCGGCAGAGGCCGAGGCCTATGACTATCTGCCGAAACCCTTTGACCTGCCCGACCTGATGAAGCGGTCTGCCCGGGCGCTGGACCTCAAACGCCGGGTGCCCAAGCCTGCGATCGTGGTGCGCAACGGCGGCGACGACCTGCCGCTGGTCGGTCGTACGGCGGCGATGCAGGCGCTGTACCGCCTGGTGGCGCGGGTGATGAACACCGATCTGGCGGTGCTGATCACCGGCGAATCCGGCACCGGCAAATCGCTGATCGCCCGCGCGATCCATGACTTTTCCGACCGTCGAAGCCAGCCGTTCATCGTGGCGCAGGCGGGTGATCTTGCGGGCGTGGAAGGGATTTCCAGCATCTTGTCGCGCGCCCGCGGTGGCTCGCTGGTGCTGGATGAGGTGGCCGATTTCGACGAGGACGGGCAGGCCCGGCTGGTGCGGATGCTGGACATGCTGACCGACCATGCACCGCGGATCATGGCAACGTCTCAGGCCGATCTGGCACAGCGGATCGAGGCGGGTCGGTTTCGCAAGGACCTGTATTACCGGCTGGGCGGCGTGACGATCGCGGTGCCCTCGCTGCGCGAGCGGGTCGAGGATATCCCGCTTCTGGCCGAGCATTTCCTGGCGCGGGGCGAGCGCGACGTCGGCACCCTGCGCCGTCTGTCTGCCGATGCCCGCAACCTGTTGCGCAACTACGCCTGGCCCGGCAACGTCCGCCAGCTGGAAAACACGCTGAAGCGGTTGCTGGTCACCTCGTCCGAACCCGAGATCGGCGTGGCAGAGTTGGAGGCCGCGTTGGGCGGCGCCCAGACCGCGATGCCGGTCCGTGGCGCCCCGGCTGAGGGCGAACGGCTGTCGGCCTCGGTCCGCCGCCATCTGAAGCGCTATTTCGATCTGCACGAGGGCCAGTTGCCCCCCCCGGGCATCTACGACCGCATCCTGCGCGAAATGGAGCTGCCGCTGATCGAGATCGCGCTGGACGCCACAGGGGGCAATCAGGCGAAATGTGCCGATCTTCTGGGAATCAACCGCAATACTTTGCGCAAGAAGATCACCGACCTCGATATCAGCGTGACACGCCGCCGCAAACTGATGTAAAACCGCCACAGCAGGCGTGGCAAGCCGGCTGGTGGAATCACGGTCATCAATTGTGGCGGGCAGGACGCAAAACCCGCCCCGAACCAGGGCAGGGCAAGGTGCTGGGCACCACACGGGGCAACATCTGGCTGGTGCGTCTTTCGCGCTTGCGGCGGCAGCGAAGGGTGCAGGCCGGCATGACGCTGGGGCTGGTGTTTCTGGGGCCGTTGCTGGCCCTGGCCACCTTCATGGCCCTCGGGCTGTTCAATCAGGGTGCCTCGTCACCGGCGCTGCGGTTGATTCTGCTCGCGGATTTCGTCTATGTGCTGGTGGTGGCGTCGCTGGTGCTGGCCCGGGTGGTGCGGATGATCGCCGACCGCCGCCGGCAGTCGGCGGGCTCGCGCCTGCATCTGCGGCTGACCGGCGTGTTCGGCATCGTGGCGCTGATCCCGACAGTTCTGGTCGCGGTGTTCGCGGTGCTGACGGTCAATGTCGGGCTTGAGGGCTGGTTTTCCGACCGGGTGCGGCAGGTTCTGGGCACGTCGCTCGCGGCAGCCCAGGCCTATGAGGCCGAGCACCGCCGCAATCTGACCGACGATGCCGAGGCTCTGGCCCAGTACCTGAACGTCGCCAAGCAGAAGACCTTTTTCCTGCGCGACGGCGATGTGCGTCCGCTGCTGACGCAAGGACAGGCCGCCATCCAGCGCGGTCTGCGCGAGGTGTATCTGCTCGACGGCACGGGCGAGTTGATGACGCGGGGCAGGAAAACCTACCTTTTCGATTTCGAAAGACCGTCGGCTGCGGAACTGGCCCGGGCCGCAGCGGGCGAGATCGTGGTCATCGAGGATTGGGCGAACAACGAGTTCCGCGCGCTGGTCCACCTCGCGGCGTTCGCCGACCGGTATCTGTTCGTATCGCGCACCGTCGATGGCTCGATCTTGTCGCTGCTGGATGAGACCCAGCAGACAGTTGCGTTGTATCAACAACTGGAATCCGAGCGCGGGCGAATTCTGTTCAACTTTGGTCTGCTGTACCTGGGCTTTGCGGTGATTCTCGTGCTGGCGGCGGTCTGGGGCGGGTTGTGGTTTGCCGAACGGCTGTCGCGCCCGGTCGGGCGGCTCGCGGGGGCGGCGCAACGGGTGGGGCAGGGCGATCTGGACGTGCAGGTGATCGAGGAGGAAGGCGACGATGAGATCGCCATGCTCGGGCGCCTGTTCAACCAGATGACCCGGCAGTTGAAGGGTCAGCGCGAGGCGTTGATGGACAGTCACCGGCAGACCGAAACCCGGCGGCGGCAATTCGACAGTGTGCTGTCGAACGTGACCGCCGGGGTGATCGGTCTGGATGCCGAGGGCCGGATCGACTTTGTCAACCGCGCGGCGGAAAAGGCGCTGGATATCTCGGACGGGATGACCGACCGGCTGCTGGTGGACTCGGTGCCCGAATTTGCCGACCTGTTCGACCGGCTGCGCGACAGTTTGGGCCTGGCGGTGCAGGACGAGGTGCGCCTGACCCGCAAGGGCAAGCTCGAAAGCCTGCTGGTGCGGATGAGCGGGCGGCGCAGCGAAGCGGGGCATCTGGAGGGTTATGTCGTCGCGTTCGACGATGTGACCGACCTTGTGTCAGCGCAGCGGATGGCCGCGTGGGGCGACGTGGCGCGCCGGATCGCGCATGAGATCAAGAACCCGCTGACCCCCATCGCGCTGTCGGCCGAACGGATCAAGCGCAAGTTCCGGGTCCAGGTTACCGACGTCGATGATCTGGAGCAGTTGACCGACGTTATCGTTCGCCAGACCAATGACCTGCGGCGCATCGTCGACGAGTTTTCCAAATTCGCCCGGATGCCCGAACCGGACCGGCGCGACACCGATCTGACGGCATTGGTGCGCGCCGCCGTCATGCTGCAGGAGAACGGTCAACCGGACGTCACGTTCCGGCAAACGCTGCCGAAAGAGCCGTTGGTTGTCGAACTTGATGGCACGATGATCGGTCAGGCGCTGATAAATCTTATCAAGAACGGCGGAGAAGCCATTGAGGCTTATCAGGAAAAGGCCCCTGCGGGCTTTGTGCCCGAGATCCGCGTGGCCCTGTCGGTCAGCGATGCCGAGGCCCTGATCACCATTGCCGACAACGGCACCGGCCTGCCGCCCGACCGCGCGCGGCTGTTCGAGCCTTACGTCACGACGCGCGAAAAGGGTACGGGCCTTGGCCTGCCCATCGTCAAGAAGATCATCGAGGAACACGGCGGAACGCTGGTTCTGACCGATGCACCGGTTTTTGAAGGCAATGCTCACGCGGGGGCGCTGGCGGAAATCCGTCTGCCGCGCGCGACCCGAAAACGGGCGTTGCGACAGATGGCCACTGCCGGCCAAGGGGGTTGAGTTGAGCATTCTGATTGTCGATGACGAGAAAGACATCCGCGAATTGATCGGGGATATTCTGAAGGACGAAGGCTATGCCATTCGTCTTGCAGGCAATTCGGATGATTGCATGGCCGAGATCAACGCCGAGCAACCCAGTCTGATGATCCTCGACATCTGGTTGAAGGACAGCCGGATGGACGGCATCGACATTCTGAAAGCTGTAAAGCGCGACAACCCCGATGTGCCGGTGGTCATCATCTCGGGCCATGGCAACATCGAGATTGCGGTCGCGGCGATCAAGCAGGGCGCTTATGACTTCATCGAAAAGCCGTTCAACATTGATCAGTTGATGGTGGTGGTGGCGCGCGCGATGGAAACCAGCCGTCTGCGCCGCGAGAATGCCGATCTGCGGCGCAAGGATACCACGGCGACCGAGATGATGGGCGCAAGTCCGGCGTTCAAGGTTTTGAAGTCGCAGTTGGAAAAGGTGACAAAGTCCAACGGCCGGGTGATGCTGACCGGGCCTGCGGGGTCGGGCAAGGAACTGGCGGCGCGGTTCATTCACACCAATTCCAACCGGGCGATGGCGGCGTTCGTGTCGGTTTCGTCGGCGACGGTGGAGCCGGACCGGATGGAAGAGGTGCTGTTCGGGCGCGAAACCCCCGACCGCGGGATCGAAAAGGGCCTGCTGGAACAGGCACATGGCGGCGTCGTCTATTTTGACGAAGTGGCCGACATGCCGCTTGGCACCCAGTCCAAGATCCTGCGGGTTCTGGTCGAACAGCAGTTTGTCCGGTCGGGCGGTGCCGACAAGGTCAGGGTCGATCTGCGGGTGATCTCGTCCACCACCCGCGACCTTCGGTCCGAAATTGCGGGCGGGCGGTTCCGGCAAGAGCTGTATGACCGGCTGAACGTGGTGCCGATTGCGGTGCCGAGCCTCGAGGACCGTCGCGAGGATGTCCCGGCGCTGACCCGGCACTTCATCGAAATGTTCCATCGCAGTCAGGGCCTGCCCCTGCGGACCGTGACCGCCGAGGCCGAGGCGATGTTGCAGACGATGCAATGGCCCGGCAACGTGCGGCAATTGCGCAATGTCATCGAGCGGGTGTTGATCCTCGGCGACGGCGGCGGTCCTATCGAGGCGCGCGAACTGCCCGGGCAAGATGCGCCGGCCACCGATTCCGGGGGCCGGATGATCCTTGGCGGGGCGATGGCGACCCTGCCCCTGCGCGAGGCGCGCGAGGTGTTCGAACGCGAGTATCTCTTGACGCAGATCAACCGGTTCGGCGGCAACATCAGCCGGACTGCGGGCTTTGTCGGCATGGAACGCAGCGCGCTGCACCGCAAGCTGAAATCCCTGGGCGTGGTGACCACGTCCAAGGCCGGCGGGCGCGGCAGCGACGATGAGGACAACGCAGATTGATCGACCTGCCGCAAGATGACCATCGCCCAAGGTTGGCCGCCGTGACATTGACCGCCCCCCCGGCTTCTGCCAAGCAAGCAGGGACCGGATCGGAGGCGCCTTGTGAAAGTCATCATTTGCGGGGCGGGGCAGGTCGGCTGGCAGATCGCGCGCCACCTGTCGAGCGAGCGCAATGCCGTCACGGTGGTCGACATGAATGCCGATCTCGTGCGCCGCGCGACCGAAACGCTGGATGTGAAGGGGGTGACCGGCTTTGCCTCGCACCCCGACGTGCTGGAACGGGCGGGCGCGCGCGACGCCGACATGATCATTGCCGCGACCTATTCTGACGAGGTCAACATGGTGATCTGTCAGGTGGCGCATTCGATCTTTTCGGTGCCGCGCAAGATTGCCCGCATCCGGGCGCAGACCTATCTGGCGGCCGGATATTCCGACCTTTACGGGCGCGAGCATCTGCCGATCGACGTGCTGATCAGCCCCGAGCGCGAAGTGGCCGATGCGGCTCTGCAACGGCTGGCGGCCCCGGCGACCTTCGACACCGAAACCTTCATGGATGGGCGGGCGCAACTGCTGGGGATCGCGCTGACCGAGGATTGCCCGGTGCTGAACACCCCTTTGCGCCAGTTGAACGAGTTGTTTCCGACGTTGCGGGCCATCGTGGTGGGCGTGCGGCGCGAGGGGCGGATCTTTGCGCCCGACCCGGCAGATCAATTGTTCACGGGTGACATGATCTATGTCTTCGCGCATGCCGAGGATGTCGGACGGGCGCTGGAGATCTTTGGCAAGCAGATCCGCAAGCAGGACCGCATCGTGATCGTCGGTGGCGGGAACGTCGGTCTGGCCGTGGCGCAGGCGCTGGAGCAGCGGGCCGACCGGGTCCGTTGCAAGATCATCGAGAAGAACCGCGCGGTGGCCGAAGCGGCGGCGGATGCGCTGAGCCGCACTATCGTTCTGCATGGCGACGGCATGGACATCGACTTGCTGATGGAGGCCGCCATCGACCGCGCCGATGCCGTGCTGGTCGTCACGGATGACGACAAGACCAATCTTCTGGTGGCCGTACGGGCCAAGCAGGCGGGCTGTGCCCTGGCGATTGCGCTGGTCAACGACCCCACGCTGACGCCCCTTATGGGCGCGCTCGATATCGACGCCTACATCAACCCGCGCGCCACGACGGTCAGTTCGATCCTGCGACACATCCGGCACGGCAAGGTGCGGGCGATCTACTCGATCGGCGATGGCGAGGCCGAGATGATCGAGGCGCAGGTTCTGGGCACGTCGCAGCTTGCGGGCAAGCTGATCCGCGATGTCGAGTTTCCGGCCGGCGTTCTGGTAGGGGCCGTGATGAAGGGCAATCAGGTGCTGAAACCGACCGGCGACCTGCGAATCGAGGCCGGCAATGTGATCGCGCTGTTTGCCATGACTGCTGATGTGCCGCAGGTCGAACAACTGCTGCAAGTCACCATCGACTTCTTCTAGCCCATGCTGCGGCTGGCGGATTTGCCGATTCTTGTGGTGCTGATGGGGCTGGCGGCGCTCGCCATGTTGTTGCCTGCAGGCCACGCCGCAGTTGCCCGCGACTTTGAGGCGGCGCGGGCTTTTCTTTACGCCGGGCTGATCTTGCTGACCGTGACCGGGATGATCGCGATCGCGACGGCCAACCGCCGCCACCGCCTTTCGGCCCGCAGCCATCTGTCGGTTCTGGTCGGGGCCTATGCCGTGATCCCGCTGGCGCTGGCGCTGCCGATCCTGCAGGCGCAACCCGGCGTGACGTTCTGGCAGGCATGGTTCGAGATGCTGTCGTCGTTCACCACAACCGGTGCCAGTCTGTTTCCGCCCGCCGATCTGTCGCCGACGCTGCATCTGTGGCGCGCCATCGTCGGCTGGCTTGGCGGGTTCTACATTCTGGTGATGGCCCTGGCGGTGCTGGCGCCGTTGAACCTCGGCGGGGTCGAGGTCGCGACGGGCCGCAGTCCGGGGCAAGGGCTCGGCCGGGCCACCCCGATCACCCGGATCGCCGATCCGGGTCGCCGGATCACCCATTACGCGTTGATGCTGTTTCCGGCCTACGGCGGGCTGACGCTGGCCTTGTGGATCGCGCTGCTGATGGCGGGGGAAAGCGGTCTGGTCGCCCTTTGTCATGCGATGGGCACTCTGGCAACTTCGGGCATCTCGCCGGTCGACGGGCTGGCCGATACCGCGTCGGGACGGCTGGGCGAAGTCCTGGTCGCGGTCGTTCTGCTGGCGGCGGTCAGCCGCCGGGTTCTGCAGGGTCTGTCGGGGCTCGAGCGGCGGCTGTGGACCTTTGACCCGGAACTGGCCACCGCCGGCGTGATCCTGCTGGCCGTCGTGACAGCGGTCTTTGCCACGCAGGTCGCGACGGCCTTCGCACCGATGCAGATCGGGGCCGCGGTGCAAATCCTGTGGGGTGCGCTGTTTACCGGGTTGTCGTTTCTGACGACAACCGGCTTTGTCTCCCCCGACTGGTCTCGCAGCGAGGCGTGGTCGGGCCTGCCGATGCCCGGGCTGGTGCTGATGGCGCTGGCGTTGCTGGGGGGCGGGGTTGCCACCACGGCGGGCGGGGTCAAGCTGTTGCGGGTCTATGCGCTGTTCCGCCACGGCCAGTACGAGCTGGAAAAGCTGGTCGAACCGGCGTCGGTCGGTGGTCTGGGGCAGGCGGTGCGCCAGATCCGCGGCGAGGGCGCCCACTATGCCTGGGTGTTCGTGGTGTTGTTTGCCATGACCATCGCCGGGGTCACCGCCCTGCTGACCCTGTGCGCGATCGAACTGGAACCGGCCCTCGCGCTGACGTTGGCGGCCTTGACCTCGACCGGGCCCCTGAGCGCTGTTGCGCTTGACGAGCCGGTTCTGTGGTCCGATCTCGGTCCGGCCCCTCAGGCGATTCTGGCGGTCGCGATGGTTGTGGGGCGGCTGGAAACGCTGGCCGTGCTGGCCTTTCTTGCGCCTTCGTGGTGGCGGCGCTAGGAAAGCCGCCGCAAGAGGCTGCTTTTGGGCTGGAATCCCATGCCGTTGCCCTTCATAGTCGCGGCGGGTTGCCCGGCCCATGCCGGGCAACGGGGACTGGTCATAACGAGAAGAAACAGGGCAAAACGAAAATGGCTGCCGACAAACAGAATTTGCAGGATGCTTTCCTGAACCACGTCCGCAAGGCCAAGGTTCCGGTGACGATATTTTTGATCAATGGGGTCAAGTTGCAGGGAGTGATCACCTGGTTTGACAACTTCTGCGTGCTGTTGCGCCGTGATGGACAATCGCAGCTTGTGTACAAGCACGCGATCTCCACCATCATGCCGGGGGCGCCGATCAACCTGTACGACGGGGAAGATTGACCTCTGACCTGCCCGACGAGGACGCGGACGACGATCCGCTTTGGGATCGCGCGCGCGGTCGGGTCGCGCATGACACGGCGGCGGTCGCGACCCGAGCCTTTGTGCTGCATCCGGATCTGAAATCGGCACGCAGCCGCCGGTTGCCGGAACACGGGCTGGCCGAGGCGGTGGCGCTTGCCGCAGCCCTGCCCGGGTTGCAGGTCATCGGCGGCGAAGTGGTGCGGTTGGCCAAGCTGTCGCCGGCCGTGCTGTTCGGCACCGGCAAGGTGGCCGACCTCAAGACGCGCTTCAAGGCCGACGAGATCGCCCTTGTGCTGGTGGACGGGCAAGTCAGCCCGGTGCAGCAGCGAAACCTGGAAAAGGAGTGGGGGGTCAAGCTGCTGGACCGCACCTCGCTGATCCTCGAAATCTTTGCCGACCGCGCCCGGACCCGCGAAGGGGTGCTGCAGGTCGATCTTGCGGCGCTCAGCTATCAGCGGACCCGGCTGGTCCGCGCCTGGACCCACCTTGAACGCCAGCGCGGCGGGTTCGGTTTTGTCGGCGGCCCCGGCGAAACCCAATTGGAGGCCGACCGCCGGGCGATCGACGATCAGGTGATCCGGCTGAAACGCCAGTTGGAGCGGGTGGGCAAGACCCGCGAGTTGCACCGGGCGGCGCGGCGCAAGGTGCCGTTCCCGCTGGTGGCGCTGGTCGGCTATACCAACGCCGGAAAATCCACCCTGTTCAACCGGATGACCGGATCCGACGTGCTGGCCAGGGACATGCTCTTTGCCACGCTGGACCCCACGATGCGCGGCGTGGTTCTGCCGTCGGGGCGCAAGATCATCGCGTCAGATACCGTGGGGTTCATCTCGGATCTGCCCACCCAACTGGTGGCCGCGTTCCGCGCCACGCTGGAAGAGGTGCTGGAGGCCGATCTGATCTGTCATGTCCGCGACATCAGCCACCCCGAAACCGCCGAACAGGCCGCCGATGTGGCCGATATTCTGGCCTCGCTCGGGGTCAGGGCCGACACCCCGCAGCTTGAGGTGTGGAACAAGCTTGATCTGGTCGATCCCTCTGCGCGCGAAAGTCTGACCGTGCAGCAGGCCAACCGCGAGGGTGTCTTCCCGCTGTCGGCCCTCACCGGCGAAGGGGTCGATGCCCTGCTTGCCGCCATTTCGCTGGCCTTTGAAGAGGTCCGGATTCACGAGGTGCTGGACCTGCCGTTTGCCGCCGGGCGGGCCCGGGCGCGTCTGCATGCGATGGGGGTTGTAGAGGCCGAGGAACAGCGCGAAGATGGGACTGCGGTCACGGTCCGCTGGACCGAACGCCAGAAAGCGCAATGGCAGGCGGACTGATCCCGCACCCCACATCTTCCCGAAAGGAGCCGTAATGGCCAAGGGCAACAACACCAAGAGCAACAAGGAAAAGAAGAAGCCGAAAAAAGAGGTCGCCAAGCCTGCCACCACGGCAGCCTCGACCCGCAGCGGCACCGAGATTGCGGGCAAGAAGCTGTAAGGTCAGCGTCCCGCCACGATCCGGTCGTCCATCAGCCGCCCGATCTGCCCGGACCCCAGCCCCAGCACATCCGCCAGAACGGCCTCGGTGTGCTGGCCAAGCAGGGGTGCCGCAACCACTGGCAAGCGCGCCAGCAGGGACGAGGTGACCGGGCTGCCTGCCGCCGGATAGCGCCCGACCCCGGGCTGATCGAGCATGTCGATCATCGGGTTGGCGGCTGACAGATCGGGATCGTCCGTCACCGCCTCGGCAAAGCTGCGGAACGGCCCCCATGTCAGCCCCGCGGCATCGAACAGCCGGGCAACTTCGGCCAGCGGGCGCGCCGCGAACCACGGGGTCAACAGGGCGGAAATCCGGGCGCGGGCGTGCCAGCGGTTTGCCTCGGGCGTCAGATCAAGCCCCTGTGCCTCCAGCGCCGGGCCGATGCCCGTCACCTTGACCAACCCGCGCCATTGCCGGTCGGTCAGACCGATCACCATGATCCGACGGCCATCGCTGCAGACGAAATCCTGCCCGTAAGCGCCGTAAAGCGCATTGCCGAAGCGCGGCCGGTCCACCCCGTTGACCGCAACCTCGGCCACGATCCCCAGATGCCCCAGCATGGCCGCCGCCACATCCTTCAGCGCCAGTTCCGCCAACTGTCCCAGCCCGGTCCGCAACCGGTGCCGCTCGGCCGCGAGCAGGGTGTTCACCAGCATCTGCCCGGTGATGCAGTCCCAGGCGGGCAGCACATGCGCCACCGGACCTGCCGCATCCTGCGGCCCTGTGGCGGTCGGAAAGCCAACCGCCGGATTGACCGTGTAATCCACTGCCGGTTCACCTCGCCGGGTGCCTTGCAGCGACACCATGATCAGATCGGGGCGCTGCGCCGACAGGGCAGGATAATCAAGCGGGCCACGGCCGCGCAGGTTGGTCAGGAACAGACCCGCATCCGGGCCGGGGGCGGTGATCAGGGCGGCGATCAGTTCGATCCCCTCGGGACGCGTCATATCGACGGCAATCGAGCGTTTGCCCTTGTTCATGCCGGCCCAGAACAGGCTTGCGCCGGTCGCCGCCACCGGCCAGCGCGCGGCATCGAGCCCGCCTTGCAGCCGGTCTACCCGGATCACATCCGCCCCCATCTGCGCACAGGTCATCCCCGCCAGCGGAGCGGCGATGAAAGCCGCACTTTCGATCAGGCGCAGCCCTGTCAGCGGGCCGACCTGCGGGCCGACCTGCGGGCCGACCTGCGGGCCGACCTGCGGGCCGACCTGCGGGCCGGTCCGCTGGCCGGTCTGCGGGCCGACCTGCGGGCCGGTCTGCGGGCCGGTCTGCGGGCCGTTCGTTGCCCCGGTCATGCCTGCCACCCGATTTCGGCCTGCATGCAGGTCATACCGTCGGGCAGTACGGTGGCCAGCGCCTGCGCCCCTGCGGCCTCGGGCCACCCCACGAGCCGCATGGGGTCAAAGTGAAACAGCGGCCGCACGCCGCGAAACCGGAACCGGGCAGGCTGGGCCATCCCCCGCAACCGGCAGGCTGCAGACATCAGGAGCAGGGCCTGCAACGGACCATGCACCACCAGACCGGGATATTTTTCCACCCCGGTTGCGTAGGGCAGGTCAAAGTGGATGCGGTGGGCGTTGAACGTCAGAGCCGAAAAGCGGAACAGCAGCACGGTGTCGATCGCGGCGGCTTCGGTCCACAACGGTTCGGGCGCGGCGATCACCGGCGGTGGTGGGGCAAAACGCTCGGGCATCGCGACATAGACGATGTCCTGTTCTTCGGTCACCGCCAGCGTGCCGGCGTCGTGCATGCGGTGGGAAACGGTGACGAACACCATCCGCCCGGTGCTGCCGGTCTTTTCCGACACCATCACGATTTCGCTGTGCCGCTGCAAGGCCGCCCCGATCCGCAGCGGGGCGTGAAAGGTCAGCCGCCCGCCGGCCCACATCCGCCGCTCCAGCGGCACCGGCGGCAAGAAGCCGCCGCGTGCCGGATGACCATCCGGCCCAAGCCCTGCCGCCGGCGTTTCCGGCAGCCAGCCCAACCAATGCCACAGCGGCGGCAACGCACAGCCGTCGTCCAGCGCCAGCCCGTCGACGCCAAGCGTCGCCGCCATCTGCCGGGCCTGCCGGGGGCTGACGACATCGGTTGCGGCCTCCCGTCGCCCGACCCAATCTTGCAGCGCTGCAGACATCATCGGTCCCTGTGGGTCGGCCTGTTGAAACATTCTTGCGCCATGGTCACGGCCTGCAGGGAAAGGTCAAGCCTGCCTGACGCAGTTTCCGGCCCGGCATCCGCCCGGCACCCGCGACAGACCGGCGCAGCGCCCGGGCTTTGACCCCATAGAAAAAGGGCCGACAAGCGACCCTTTCCCCGGTACTTTTTTTGCTCCCTGTCGGACTGGCCGACTTCTGACCCTGACGCTAAGGCGGTTTCATACAGGCGTCAACAGGGATTCTCGGCTGCGGCAAAGGCCGAAAGCACCGCAAAAAAACCGCGCCTTTTCAGGGGCGCGGCAAGTCTGACAGGGAGGAAGTCACCGCCGGGCAACCCCCGGCAAGACAACTCTGGCACAGAAGGGTTAAAGATGTATTTTGCCCGCAGGGCGGGTCGCAACCGGGCGGGCCCCGGGCGTGGGGCAGGCGATGGCGGACAGCATCTTTGTGGGCGGCGGCGGGGCAGGGTACGGCGTGCCGCAAGAACTGCTCTTGAAATTCGGCAACCGGCACGGCTTGATCGCCGGGGCAACCGGCACCGGCAAGACGGTCACGCTTCAGATCCTTGCCGAAGGCTTTTCGGCTGCCGGGGTTCCGGTCTTTCTGTCCGACGTGAAGGGCGATATCTCGGGGTTGGCCGAGGCGGGCTCGGTTGACCACAAACTGCAGGGCGCCTTTGCCGAGCGCGCGGCGACCATCGGCCTCGATCTTGCCTACCGCGCCTTTCCGGTGACATTCTGGGATCTGTTCGGCGATCAGGGCCATCCGGTGCGCGCCACTGTGGCCGAGATGGGGCCGTTGTTGCTGTCGCGCCTCTTGGAACTGACCGACCCGCAGGAAGGCGTGCTGAACGTCGCCTTCCGGCTGTCGGACGAAGAGGAACTGCCCTTGCTGGATCTGAAGGATCTGCAGGCACTTCTGACGTTCATCGCCGAGAATGACGCGGCCATTTCGGCGCGGTACGGGCTGGTGTCGTCCGCCTCGATCGGGGCGATCCAGCGGCGGCTTCTGGTCCTGGAGAATCAGGGGGCAGCGTCGATGTTCGGCGAACCGGCGCTGGATCTGGCCGATCTGATGCGCACCGATGCGACCGGCGCCGGGCGGATCAACATTCTGGCCGCCGACAAGCTGATGCAGGCGCCGCGGCTATATGCGACCTTCCTGTTGTGGCTGCTGTCCGAGTTGTTCGAGCAACTGCCCGAAGTGGGCGACCCCGACAAGCCTGGGTTGGTGTTCTTTTTCGACGAGGCGCATCTGCTGTTCAGCGATGCGCCACGGGCCCTGATCGCCAAGGTCGAACAGGTGGCCCGGCTGATCCGGTCCAAGGGGGTGGGGGTGTATTTCATCACCCAGAATCCCGGCGACGTGCCCGAGGTGATCCTGGGCCAGTTGGGCAACCGGGTGCAGCACGCGCTGCGGGCGTTCACGGCGAAAGACCAGAAGGACCTTGCCAAGGCCGCGGAAACCTATCGGCCGAACCCGGCTTTCGACACTGCCGAGGCGATCCGCGATGCGGGCACCGGCGAGGCGGTCTGTTCCTTTCTGCAAGCCAGGGGGGTGCCCGGCATCGTCGAGCGCACGCTGATCCGCCCGCCGTCGTCCAGGCTGGGCCCGGTTGCGCCGGAGGTGCGGGCGCGGATCATCGCAGCGTCGGACATGGCAGTGAAATATGCCGTGGCCGTGGACCGCGACTCGGCCCATGAACGGCTGCGCGCCCGGACGGAGAAGGCCGCGCGCGACGGGGCCGACGATGCGGCGAGGCAAGGCCCGGCCGAAGACGCCGCTGCGACCGGGGCCGAACCCGAGTTCCGCAACGCGCGGCGCTATGACCAAGGGCAGCCCGAGCCGGTGGCGCGGCGCAGGCCCGCCAGCCGGTCGGATTCGGTCGGCGAGGCGTTTGCCAAGAGCTTTGCCCGCCAGTTGGGCAGCCGCACCGGGCAAGCGGTGGTGCGCGGGGTGCTGGGGTCGATCTTCGGGCGGCGCTGAGGTCTTGCGGCCGGCGCTTGCGGCGCGGTAGCCGGGGGTTTCACACCCCCGGACCCCCGTGGGATACTTGCGCCAAGCTGAACAGGGGCAGAAGCGCGTTTGGTGGATGGTTGACCGGGTGGGTGGGGCCGTGCCGGGCGGCGTTCGGGAAAGTCTGGCGTCGATCGGACAGGGGCGGGATCCCGGCGGGCGGGTCATGGTTTGCGGGTCATGGCTTGCGGGTCAAAGGGGGACGGGTCAAAGGGGGGCGGGTCGAAGGGGGGCGGGTCGAAGGGGGGCGGGCC
>Ga0105044_10003606_pt1 | contig 21262 bp, 21 predicted proteins | sample MAT01_FD_78092 | JGI IMG/M metagenome (GOLD analysis project Ga0105044, IMG submission 78092) | Freshwater microbial communities from Lake Fryxell liftoff mats and glacier meltwater in Antarctica - MAT-01 | ecosystem: Environmental > Aquatic > Freshwater > Ice > Liftoff microbial mat | place...
CATGTGCCAATGCTCAAATCCCAAAAGGCTGGAGATGCGAGCGGCAGCGGAATCCCACCGCAGCGGATTGTAGAATTCAATGATGGTGGCTCCCGGACGAGCAAAAAGAAGATTGTAAATTCCTGCTCCATGTGGGCCAGCAATCATCTCTGCGGAACTGAAAAGCGAGAGCTGCTCGTCGAATGTAAGTTCCTCGCAGAGCACCTTTTCAAATCCATGGGAGCGAAAAATAGCGAATACTTCCTCCTCATTGACGACGCGCCGGGAGGAGAGTTCGCGGCTCACGTAGAGACGACGGGGAGGGGTGTTTGCGGCCGAGTTTTCGCGAAATTTCTGGCGAAGGCGCTGAATAAATTCAGCTCGAGGAAAGCCCGTTCTTGAGGCGGCTGAGACGCATCGTAGCTTTTCGACTGTTACGCAATCAGCGGGCATTTCGATAGCCTGCCGAATGCCTAGTGCTCGCAACGAATCGTAGTGGAATGCCTTAGCTCCACGCGGGAGGAGGACAGGCATCTCAGATAATTGAAAATCAATTGCCGCCAGCCGGGGTAGCGAGTCCATGAGCCAATGGGCATAATTGAGGCTCCACGATGCAACGAGCGAAAACGCCCCAGGCAGAGAAGCGATTGGTGTGGTGAAACCTGCTGCGGCTACCGTCGTGTTGACAAGGCTCGATTCAGAAATCATGACCCCTCCCCGAGTTCGCACACACCCATGCACCGTTTCTAAGTCTACGTCGTAGAGAGCCACCTCGAAAGCGGAGGCAAAACGCTTCGCGCTTACGCTGTAAAGTTCGTTAAAGTATTGTGTCGCCCAACGTCGCTCACCGGAAGAGCGCGTGACATCATGCCTAGCGATCCAATCTTCAGAGTGGGCGAGCATGTGCCCAAATTGGATTGGAACTGTGCGCGAGGGGAGGCGAGTCTGTTGTCCCTCCGGTAAAATCTGTCTCACGGAGCAACCGGACGACAGAGCGAGTTCTGCGACAGTTTGCGTCGGTCCACTAGGCGAACGCTCTGGCTGCGCCGCAGTGAGCCCAGTAAAGCCAAGTATTTTTCTCAGACCCACGCGGAATCCCATTGGTTCTGACATCGTTCGTAAGAATGTTCCTGCCGCAAAGCGGCACGGTAGAGTTTTGAGTGGTTAGGTTGATCCTTGGCAATGCGCCGGACAACTTTGAGAAGGCTTTCGGGATCTCCATTGATGATGAGCTCCGGAAGTCCAGATTTGGAAAACATCTGGCAAAGCGACGAATACTCTGGGCCGTCGGCTAGGATGCAAGGTGCCCACGCGAGGTATTCGAGAACCTTTGAAGGGAAAGACGTCCGCACGCTGTGCTCCATGGCGGGGTCGAAGGAATATGGCGCGTAACACATCAAGCTGCTGGCAAGCAAATCATGAAACGCAGACTCCCCCTCACATGGTTGGATGACAACGGACTCCAGCGAGCCGAGCAGTTGAAGAACTTGCTCGGGCTTTGCAATGGTAAATCGCAAAGTGAGGTTAAAACCATCTTCTCGGTTGATCTCTCTAACCACTTTGTGCAAGCAAACCAAACGTTCGGCGTAGAGAGCATTCAAGCTCCCAAGAAAAAGAATTTGTGAACTCCGCTGGGGACTTATCTCCTGTTCAGGCACTTCGTAGGGAAGGTTCAATAGCCGACAAGAAACTCCATACCGTTGTTGCCAGACGGCACACAGCGTAGGCGTCAGTGCAAATATCCGGTGCGCATCAAGGAGGTCTGAACGGAAACTCGGATAGGCCCCACCCATAAGTTCACAATCATCTACCGCATAGATTACGTAAGGTATTCCAAGTTTTTGAGCGAGCCACCGGCCACGCATCAAAGCCATGTCGTCTGACCCAATTGGCACCAAAAGCATGTTTGTGCCGCTCAACCTTTTCCATGCTTTTAATAGAGGAAGCCACAATGCGAGGCGTTCGCCTTGAGATCCCAATCCCATCGGTGCAAACAACCGCGCGAAGCGCGACAAGACAGCAGGCATTAATAGCCTCCAACAAATACCGCGCAGGCTCGGCCGCAGGCGCGTTGTGGGGCTCCACGGAGATGCCTCGTTAACGATTATTCCGGACACTCGGCGGCCAAGTGCGTCTGCGAGTCGTCCATTGACTCGCTCCAGTCCAAAGCCGACGCACTCCTCCGCAATTGGGGCATTTTCCAAATAGAGAAACGTCTTCAATCAAAAACGCGCCACGCTTGTTTGCTGTGGTCGAAGAAAAATCCCGCTCCACCCATCGGTGGTAAACCAAACATCGCATTGCTAGCGCGAGCGATGACACCACGATCGCCTGCATCCCAGCGTGCGGTGATTCGTTCGCGCCAAGTCGCTTTACGGCAGATTGAGTGGACCTCTTGGTGATACGCGGACTGGTTCTCGGAAAGCTGGCCGCGATGGATGCGGTGCGCACCAAGAAAGGCGTCCACCGTCGTCACTTGTGCCACACTCGAGAAGCACTGCCAGAGATAAAAATCTCCAGCGAGCCGAAAGCTGCGGAGCTTCTTAAGATCCACCGAGTCATGCAGGGATCGTCGCCAGAAGGTAGATTCTTGCTGCACCGTCGGCAGCGGACCACCGGCATAGATTCCGTTCTCAAAAAACGCGCGGCGAAAAGGCCTCTGCAAGCGCACATCGGTGACCTGCGAGGCCTCGTTCATGCCGACGCGGAACCCTGTGAGCCACTGTATCTCGGGCCGTTGGAAAAGCTCGGCGACCACATCAAAAGCCCCCGCGTGGTAGGTATCTCCAGCGTTGCAGTAAGCCACGACGTCGCCCGTCGTGGTGAGCATTCCTTTAGCGACGGCATCGTAAAGGCCCGCGTCCTTTTCGGAAAGAACACGCACGCCGCTTCTGCGCGCTAGGTCTTGTGTTCCATCATCCGAGGCCCCATCCACAATTACGTATTCCAGCTCGACACGTCCCGAGAGGACCGCACGCTGATTCAGGATGGAATCCATCGTTTCTTCGAGCGAACGAATGGCATTCCGGCAAGGAGTGATGATGGAAATCTTCACGTTCCTAAGCCTTTCTCAGGACATCTTTGTAAAGTTTGTGATACTTCTGTGCTTGCGTTGAACTCGCAAATTCCGAGACCGCACGTTCACGACTCCTTGCACCGAAATGAGCGGTCATGTTTGCATCTAGAACAAAGGCTTCGATCTGTTGAGCAAGAGCTTGGACATCGCCGGGCGGCACGAGCAAGCCGTTTTCTCCGTGCCGCACTGCTTCCGGAATGCCGCCTACGGCAAATCCCGCCACAGGCAATCCACAGGCCATTGCTTCCAAGACGGTGTTGGGAAAATTATCCTCGAGCGATGGGATCACAAAAAGATCGCATGCCGAGTAAATCACCGAAAGTGAGAGGTCATCCTGGAAACGTCCCAGAGCGATGCAAGGCAACGCCATGGGGGGCGCTACCGAATCTCCAAACACCACGGCAACACACCGCTCGGCTATTGGTGCAGGTAGCGTTTGCAAGGCTTGGCACAATTCCGCGAAACCCTTGCGCTTATCCGTGGTGGCAGCCACAGCCCCAAATAGAATGAGGAATCTATCCGGCGGCAGACCAAGAATCTCTCTCGCCGCTTTTTTATCTCTGGGTCGAAATACTTCCGTATCGAGGCCATAGGGAATGATGTCCACTGGCTCGTTTTTGAAGAGCTGGCTCGACTGAATTTCTCGGGCGAGCCATGCCGAGGGGCTAACCAGAGAGAAGGTCCTCTTCGGCCATCGTGCATTTTTGAGGTTCCAGATCCGATGGCTAAGGTCATTTTTTGCTTGGAGTTCAGGAGGCAAAGCCGGGCAACAGCCGCATGCCACCTCAAAGTTGCGGCATGTTCCGGGATAGTGACATCCTCCTGTCGCAGCCCAAGCGTCGTGTTGCGTCCAGACGATTGGAGCTTCAAACTCCGCAATAGATTCGATCGGGACGAAACCGTCGCCAATCCAGTGGAGGTGAACAATGTCGGGTCGATAATTCCTGACCTGCTTGGCGAGGTGGCTTTGCTTGAGATTTGTGGAAAAATACCTCGTTGCGGGAACCTTGTTTTCTTTTCTCCACGTCCATTTAGGCGTCTGTGCAAGTGCCCGCGCTTCGGGATGCGGTTCGCTTGTGAGGAATACGGACTCCGTGCCAAGGCTTTTCAATCCGCGGTGCAATCGCAACGCTGCCACACCAGCCCCCCCTCGCGCATAGGTACAGAGTTGGACAATCCTCACGGTGACGCGGGCTCTCGAAAGGCAAAGATGTTAAGTTGGAGGTCCATGCCGAGATGTGTGGTCACATGCGAGAAAGGCTGGCGCGCCGCAAAGGCGGGGTGGACAACATAGCGAAATCCCGTTTCCTTGAGCAAAGCGAGCAGCTCCGAGAGCTCCTGCGGCTTATCGGCAAAGGAATGATACTCGACGAAGAGTCGCTGCACATTTCGGAGGTTCGAGCGACAGCTTTGCAACACGCGCACTTCAGCGCCTTCGATATCCATTTTGAGGAAATCCACGCGCGACTCCAGGTATTCACTGAGGGCGCGCGTCTCAACCGTTAGATCCGATCCCGACTCATCAAGCCTACCAGCATCCGCGCCCTCGCGGCAAAAACTCAACGTCCCGTTCTTGTCCCATACGGCCGATTGGATGAGATCTACGTCTGCGAAGCCTGCCGAGAGAACATTCTTTGTAAGCACAGCGAATATTACAGGATCTGGCTCGAATGCGGTAATGCGCGCCTCTGGGTGCTGACGCCTGAAATTCAAGACGCTCAGTCCCACATTTGCCCCGCAATCAATGATCCGTGGCTGGTCGTGCGGGCAGGTGAAAGCATAGATATTTTGGACAACAATTTCCTCATAGCCATGCAAAAAAGAAGCAGCGTCGGGGATACTAAACGGCGCACCGAGGAGGTTGGTGATTGTTTCGGAATGTCGAGGTCTTCGCCGAAGGCGCCTAAGCTCGCAGTGAACGACAAATTTTCGGAAAACGTCTCTCACCGAGGGCCATTTTATCGTCGTTTGTATATCCATTTCCTCAAGCGTGCTATTGCCAACTTCGCTTGTCCGAGGGGCGTCCACCCCAGAATCTTGCGAAGTTCGGTGGGCGACTTCTTGTGCGCTGTCCCCACCAAATAATTTCCCCACTCGGGCCGCACTTCCGATTGCTCCGGGGGCACGAAAAGCCATGGCAGGCGAAGGCGCGTTGCCGCTTCGCTGTAGAAGCTAGCGCACGAATCCAATAACTCAGGATATGCTTTGAAAAATGGCTCCTCGCTCCACTCGCTCGCACTTGGAGAGTGAAAAGGCTCATGTAGGGAAACACGACAGCCCGCACTTGAGGCGTAGGCGAGACCCGATACAAGGCTATTCGCACTGACGCACTCAAAGGAATCAAAAATCATCCTCATCCTTACTAAGGAATTGGCGTCGTCAATGCTAGCCCCCGCGACGTAGCGGACACCTCGGCGTTTGAGGGTTTCCGTCCAGAGGTTTTTCTGAACGCAGCTTGCGTGTAAACAAAAAACAACGAGGTCAAAGCGTCGCATTGTTGGCAGCAGAGCCTCGATGTAAGCGTCCTCATTAGTTAGATAAGTCGAGTGGTGAGTCGAGTGAACGGGCATTACCAAGAGGCTCGAGGGAATTCGTGGGGCCTTGGATGGCCTGGCATAGGCGAAAGGCATACCTACAGCCTTCGCGTTGTAAAATCCAAAGCGACCTAGTGCTTCAACATGAGCATCCCGCGCAACCAAATGGAGATCCTCTTTTCCGCCGTAATGAACGAGCTCTCGCAGGTATCGGATTTCTTGATCCTCTATTATGCCGTGCTTCCAAGACTTTGCGCTGATGGCCCGTGGTGAAGTAAGTCCACAATGTCTGGCTGCTGTGTGAAGCCCCCCATAGAAAAAGGGTTCGGAGTCAACAGCCACTACTCTCCGTGGAGGGAGGAGGCTTTCGGTCAAGTTCCAAGCTTCCGATGGTTTAGCCACAGTTCCTTAGCCTAAATCTTCTGCCTTGATCGGAGTGCCAAAAGGAATAAGTCTGCGCGCCTGCCTGCCGAGCAGTTGATTGAGAAATCGAGTGTGCAGACCATGCGCTGGTCTGATGGATCGAATGTTGTCGTTGGAGAACAAGTCGCCAACTGCGATATCTTGGGTGGCAAAAAGCGAACGTCTATATGCCCGCATACCTTCCTCTTTTTCAGAGCCTCCATAAAGCACACGTCCGCTTGCTTTTTCCGCAAGCCGAATAAAACGTACCATCTCGGCGAACTCGTCCGGCTCAAGCGAAAAGGAGCTATCTGGCCCAGAGATCTCTCGCGAGAGGGTAAGGTGTTTTTCGATGATTCTTGCACCCAGGCAGACCGCTGCCACAGGCACCAAGGGCTCCATGGAGTGATCACTCAGACCTGTCACAACATCGAACTGATGACTGAGATCCATGATTGTTTTGAGATTCATCTCCTCAATCGAAGCGGGGTAGGCACTTGTACATTTCAGCAATGCCAAATCTCCGCCTCCCGCATTGCGAAAGGCGCCGACGGCCTCTGTGATTTCTGCCAATGTCGCCATACCTGTTGATAAAATGAGGGGCTTGCCAGTCCTCGCTACGCATTCGATCAGGGGAATATCCACCAGTTCGAATGACGCAATCTTGTAGGCGGGCACCTCAAGTGTTTCTAAAAATGCTACGGCAGTGGCATCAAAGGGGCTTGAGAAGCAGTCCATACCAAGCGATTCCGCCTGCGTTTTAATTGTGCCCTGCCATTCCCAAGGCGTAAAAGCCTCGGAATAAACATCATGCAGTGTACGTCCAGACCACACGGTTCCACTTTGAATCTGGAACCACTCGTTTGAGGAGTTTAGCGTGAGGGTGTCCGCTGTATATGTTTGCATCTTGACCGCATCGGCACCCGCACTCTTTGCCGAAGCTACCCATCTCAGGGCATTTTCTAGCGAACCATTGTGGTTCGCAGACATCTCCGCAATGACATATGCGGGGGAGTCGGCATCAAGATTTCGTTTGCCGATGTTAAAGCGGGCCATGACTTTTAGTTGAAAGCAAATATTGAGAAAGATTATCGAGTCCCAAGCAGCTAAAAGCGTCCGGGAATGCGAGGTGGCCTGTTGTTTCGATAGAGTCTTGCAACTGGCTTGGAGTCTCCCATAGCTGATATTCCCAGCTTATCTCGGCGGACTCGAAGCGCGGGCGCTCATCTTCCATGTAGGCGCGAGATCCCGCATTGCACCGATAGTGCGTAGCTTGTAGTTTTTCCAAGATAGCAAGAATGAGATCTGTCTTGTTTCCAGCCACGCTCATTTCCGACGCTCTCACAAAGCGCGTCGTAAGACCGAGGTTTCTTGCGGCGCCTGTGATGAGCGAGATGTTCAGCTCGCTCAAGTGGGTGTGCTTTTCAAGAAGTACTGGCTCTAGTATCGCCATCGTGTCGTCGAAAAACGGCATTTTGGCAAGAACTGTCTGAAGGGACTGCAAGTGCTTTCGTGACCACTGGCTTTTGTTTGGAGCAATCTGGATTTCGCAAATGGGTGTGGCGAGCGGGTGCGTCGCAATGGGAACAGAGAGCCAAAACGGCATATTGTCAGATCCCTTGAGGCGATTTCGACTTTGCCATGACTGCTTCTCAAACTGCACAGTATCTAAAAACACAAAGACATCGGCCCTGGCTATCAGATCAAAATATCCAAGCCAAGGAAGGTAGGTCGGTTGTGCAATCGAAACGATCATTCTTCCTATTCGTATTGTCTCAACGTCCTGCTGTGGTGGCTACTCGGATAGACGATGGTGGTGAACTCAAAGGGAACGGTACCGGCCTTGACTTCATAGTCGTGCCGTATGGTGACGCATGGGCTCAGGTGTTCTTTACAAAAATGAAATACCGCAGCAGGGTCGGCATAGAAGAGCCCAGGGTCGGTGAAATCCACATATCGGCTTAGCAAATTGAAGGCCATCGCCTTCTTGCAAGACTTAAAGAGGGTCGTTAAGGCGCCGCAAATAAATCCCCAGTTATCATTGATACGGTTGTTGAAGACACCACTCACGAGCACGTAGTCAAAAGACGATGAGATCCCCTCTGCAAAAATATCTCGCTTCTGAAAGGTGGCATCCGGGTAAGCCTCTCTCGCAAGTTCAAGCAAGCGATGAGAAATATCGTAGCCAGTATATTCACCTGAATATCCCTTCTCGCGGCGCAGGTAAGACAGAAGGTATCCCGCGCCACAACCGAAGTCTAAAATGCTCGCAGCAGGATCAAGCACCACGTCTGAAAGGATTTTCAGCCGGGCTTCTTGAGTTTCCAGCGAGCTTTGTTGCACAGCAGCTGGAGTATTTCCATGCTTGAAAGCAAGAGTATCGTAGTGAGCAGCAAGCTGCCGCAATGCTTCGGGATCGGGGTTCATGCGAGTGGTTTGTCGGGCCTCCAGGTAGTCACTAGCCATTCGAATTGTTGGTACTTTTTATTTTCATAAGTTGTGGTGTATTCATCTATCCAGCAGTTTTCAGCGGAGGAGGCAAAAACCGACGCAACTTCATCACGGGTAAAGCCTTTAAGCATGAACGAATTTTCTCCCTGCAATCGAGAATCCTGTTCGCCCGCAAAAAGAAAAAAAGCTCTGCCTCCAGGAGCAAGGAGTTTCGGCAGCCTTAAAGCGGTTTCTTTCGCAGTAGCTAGCCCAGCAGCTTCAAGGACGCCGATACACACGATAAGATCGAAGGTTTCGCCGTCGAAAACATCCGAGGCTATCGAAGCCTCAATGACTCTTGCTGTCAAATTTTCGCTTCGCAAGCGCTGCAGTGTTCGCTCGACTCCAATAGATGAGATATCGCACGCAGCTACCGAGAATCCCTCGCGCGCGAGAAAAGCGGTGTGGACACCGCAGCCGCAGCCTAGATCGAGCGCACGCGCTGTTCTTCGGACTTCCCGTGAATAATTGCGAAAGCAAAATTGCACCAATTTTTCGTGAGGATACTTAGGCCCGCCCGATTCGTTCCAGCGATTCCAAAGGGACAGATGGGAAACTATTTGGTCCATAAGATAAGTTGTTTCGCGAGTGCTTCGGGAGCGTCTGCCGGAAAGGTCTGGGAGCCTTGGTGGCTAAGGCACTGCCTGAGTAAGCTGTTCTCGCAGAAATCCTTGATGTTCTGTTTCAAGAGATCCTGCTCGCATCCGTTTCCCAGATCATACCCGAGACCTCTACTAGAAAAAAGAACGGTTTCCTTTTGTTGGCTGGGATTGAGGGAGATGATACCAACCGGCAGCCCCAAATACGCGCATTCGTATTTGATAAGACCTCCTCCTGAGATACACGCATCGGCCCAGTGAAAATGAGGCACCAATGAATCGCAAATTGGGAGAACCGCTTGCCGCCGGGTGGATGCGCTAATCTGAGCTGTGTCCGCAGCAGGTGCCAGCAAGCGCACTTCGCAGTCGGGAAGAATTTCCGCCAAAGCGAACAATACCAATTGAAGGAGCCTCGGAGATGCTGTTCCTCCTAGACACACAAGGAGTCTCTCTGGTCGTGCCATCTTGCGGTATGGCTTCTGCAAGCGCAACTCAGTAAGCGCCTTGCGGGCGGCGAAGAAGCTTGGGCCGAGAAGCAGCTGTGACGCCTCCAGTGGCGCGTAAGAAATCTCCGATGCCCCGACGGTGAAGTTCACGATACCTCGGCAGAGTGAGTAGTCGCCACGAGTCCCAAAATCATCTATGAGCACTGGTGCAAATACCGCATTGCTCAAGCGCCGCAGCCATTCCGTATCGAAGCGATATCCATCAACCAAAATACCTACGGCATTGTTATCCACTGCTCGTTTTTCAAGAAATGCCGAGTCTTCCTCTGGTGTCATCTCTCGCTGCTGGAGGCTAAAGGCAAATCCGCTGTTAGCCAAGGCCGCAGCAAAATCTGCCTCGAAGCGACCCACAAAAAGCGAGTCACTGCCAGCCTCTCGGAGTGCTTCAGCGACAGCCAAACAGCGGCCTAAGTGTCCTAGCCCGACTTCGGCATTGGCATCGCAGCGAATAAGCCAAAGCGGTCTCAATCGGGAGATTTTTGCGGGATATGGCTATTGATCAGAGCGAGATCAGGCTCACTCTCTAGGATCCCATAAACACTTTCCCAACGAAAGTCGCTTGGATTAAGCCTTTGTAAAATAGCCTCCACAAATCGCATATCACTAGGGGTGTCTACGGTCCATCGCCATTCGGACAGATCTACCCCGCCCTTTGTGACTTCCATAATCCGATGGTCCTGAGGACGCCGATACAGTCTCAAAGTAACATGTTCACGCTCTGCCAAATTGCTCGTTTCTTGATGTGTGTCCAATAGAGCCTGAGCGCGGATGACTTCTGTGTCGAGCCCTCGAGGGTAGCCTGCTGTTACAGCATAGTCCACGGAGGGATCGGACGCTTCGAACTCCTGCAAAACACGGGCGCAAACATTCGGGTCAAGCAACGGACAGTCGGCTGTAATGCGGACGACGACATCACATCCCAACTTCTCGATGACTGCCACGTACCGACCAAGCACATCGTCCTCAGAGCCTCGAAAAATAGGACGCGACGTAGATTTTCCCCAATTAGCTATCGCATCGTCTGCAGCGTTTGTGGACGTGGCAACCACAACGTGATCCACCCCACAGATTGCAGATGTGCGCTCGAAAACATGGTCAAGCATCGGTCTTCCGGCAAGGGCTCTCAATACTTTGCCCGGCAAGCGACTGCTACCCATCCGTGCTTGAATGATTGCTACAGTGCTCATATCCGGTGGAGTTCGTGTTACTTCCGCCTTAACAATAGAAGTTCGGAATGGCTGACATCTTTGATACTTGCTGCTGATTCAATCCATTCCCTCGGCTGCCAAACGTGGGGACAAAATAGTCGAGCGGTGTAGGTAGCCGTCGAAATCCTTCCAGTCCTTCTCTATTTATCTCCTCAACGATCTGCGTGGAGGCATCGTGCCAGAAAACGCTGGGGCGATACAATGCGCTTTGAAGTGACATGTCATGAAGAGAAACTTCTAAATCAGGATGGCGAGTGGCAGGCGACATTAGGAATTTATAGCCTCGGAAAGCATGTTTCTGACAAAGGAGACGTCTCCATCTGACATCGTAGGAAAGAGAGGCAACGTCATACACTCATCGTAGTAACGCTCCGCCTCGGGGAACATGCCTCTTTGGAAACCAAATTGCTCAAAGTCTGGCTGCAAATGAATGGGAATGTAATGCACGTTAACGCCGATGTGCTGTGCGCGCATCGCTTCAAAAATCTTTCTTCGTGAGGACTGGATCTCCTTAAGATCAAGCCGGATTACGTAGAGATGCCACCCACTTACCCCCCGCGTATCACGTTCTAGACCACGGACGGGCAGACCGGCAAGTTCTTGGTGATAGAGGTCGGCGAGTTCCCTACGGCGAAGCGAAAACGAGGCAAGTTTGGTCATTTGGCTAGTGCCCAGCGCGGCCTGCATGTCCGTCATGCGGTAGTTATACCCAAGATCAATCTGCTCATAATACCAGGGGCCGTGAGAGGTATTTCGCATTTTCTTTTCGTCACGGGTTACTCCATGCGATCTGAGCAATGAAATGCGCGAAGCCAAATCCTCATCGTTTGTTGTGATCATTCCTCCCTCGCCTGTAGTAATGATTTTTACAGGATGAAAACTATGTGAAACTGCATCCGACCAGTGGCAATTTCCAATTTTCTGGTCGGCATAACTCCCCCCCAAAGCATGCGCTGCGTCTTCGAGAATGCGAAAGCCATACTTTTGTGAGAGGGCATGAATGCGTGGCATGTCGCAGGATTGGCCTGCAAAGTGTACCGGAATGACAATTTTTGGAAGCGTGCCATGTTTCTCCGCCAGTTCGAGTTTCTGCGCAAGCCGGTCGGGGCACATAAGCACTGTCCCAGGGCTAACATCCACAAAATCTATCTTCGCGCCACAATAGCGGCCTGCGTTTGCAGAGGCGACAAAGGTGATCGGCGACGTCCACATCCAATCTCCGTGCCCCAACCCAAGTGCCTTTGCAGCACAGTGGAGGGTTCCTGTTCCATTTGACATCGCAACGCCGTGCCGTGCTCCGCACCAATCGGCTACGGCTTTCTCAAAAACCAGTGTAGATGGACCTTGGGTAAGGAAATCCGATTTTAAGACGTTTGTGACGGCATTAATGTCCGCTTGGTCAATACTCTGACGGGCGTAGGGCAGGTGAGCGTGCGTCATTCCATTGCATGCCTTGGCGTCGCATAATGCTCCGCGAGCAGCCCACGAATAGCCTCCACGCTTAGCCACTCTGTGTTGTTGCCGCTGCTGTAATTGAAGCCATATTCCTGTGGCTTGCCAGCGAAGGTGTCACAATAGGCTCGGGCATCCCATAGGGGCATGGCGGGTTGGATTACAAAGTATTTCGAGAACTCTAAGGTGTTGAGACCATCGGTTTCGGTGATCATTTCTTCGTGGAGTTTTTCACCGGGGCGAATACCAACAATCTCAAGGCGACATTCAGGGGCGATGGCTGCGGCCACATCTGTGATGCGGTAGCTCGGGATTTTTGGAACGAAAATTTCTCCCCCCCACATGTCGCGTAGAGCTTGGAGCACGAGTGCCACGCCCTCGGAAAGCGTGATATTAAATCGCGTCATTCGAGCATCCGTAATCGGGAGCACGCCGGATTTTTTACGTTCCATAAAAAATGGAATCACACTTCCTCGACTCCCCATCACATTGCCGTAGCGAACGACGGAAAGCTTAATATCGCGTGCGCCGCGGTAGTTATTTGCTGCGACGAAAAGCTTGTCGGAACAGAGCTTCGTTGCGCCATAGAGATTGATCGGTGCGGCAGCCTTGTCTGTGCTGAGTGCGACGACACGCTGGACGCCCGAAGCCAGAGCGGCCTCAATGACATTCTGTGCGCCGAGAACGTTTGTCTTGATGCATTCGAAGGGATTGTACTCAGCAGCAGGAACTTGTTTGAGAGCGGCGGCATGGACGACAGTATCAACACCCTCCATGGCTTGGCACAGGCGATCCTTATCCCGCACATCGCCGATGAAATAGCGGAGCCCGGGATGTTCAAAATGGGCCAACTCCTGCTGCATCTCGTATTGCTTGAGTTCGTCGCGCGAAAAAACCACGATGCGATGGACGTCTTTGTAGTCCTCTAGGATTGTGCGGATGAACTTGCGCCCAAATGATCCGGTGCCGCCGGTGACGAGGAGTGATGAGACTTCAGAAGATGGCATAAGATTTTTAGAGTGATGTGAGGAGAGTTTCGAGGCGGGTGGCATATGTGCCGGGTTTTGTGACGACAAAGAAATCGAGATTGGTCGCTGTGGACTTTTCTTTCATCAATTCTTGAGTTGCTTCGACAAGCCTCGCGGCTTCACGCAGCACGAAGACGGTGGGTAGGTCGTAGAACTCTCGAAAGTGCAACATCGCCCCGGCCTTGTCAGGACTCCAGTAGTGGCGTCCATCGCCAAAGTTCAGGGCAAGGATAGGTAGGTCGAAATGCATGGCTTCGAGGAGCGCGGTGGACATCGGGCTTATGAGCGCATCCGATGCGCGGTAGAGACGAGCTAAGTGGTCAAGGTCAAATCCGGAGTCCGCAGCCGTTCCGGCTTGGCGAGTGGCGTTGTAGCTGGCCTGCATCGCGCCGTCCATAGTCACATTTTTCCACGCGATCGAATCGAAGTGTTCCTCCTGCCGATGCATGCGCCATGGGTGGGGACGGTAAAGAATGTGGGTATTTGGCAAGAGCCCATCTTCTACCGCTTGGTCGAGCGAACGAAGCATCGCGGTCTCGTCAATCTCGCGGAAGCTTCCCGCAAAAAGGATGATTTGTTTCCCCTGCGGTAATCCAAATTCTTCGCGCAGAGCTTCGCGTGATTCCTCGCGATGACGCAAGAGATGGTCAAAATGAGGAGCTCCTAGGGCACTCACATTCTCGATCGGCATTCGTTGAATATCACGGGCGTGGGCCCGAGTCTGTTCACCCCAACACGCCATGTGATTTGGTAGAAAGGTGAGAAGTCCTTTGCTGGAGAGATTATCCCAGTTCAAGGATAGCAATAGGCTTGGTATGTGGAGCTTTTCGCAGGCGAGGAGAATCTCGTCGGTTATGTTGTCGAGCAATGCAGAGGGGATCACTACGCGATCCGGACGTATCTCTGCAAGGAGCCGGCGCAGCGAGGGGAGGGGTTGAAGAAAGCATTTGTAGGCCGCTCGCCGCAGTTCATAGACGCCGGGAAGTGCGCGAAGTCGGATAGACGTGTAGGCGACGCGGCCGTGACGTTTAAACGATTCTGCTCGCACATCGAACGAGGGGCTTATTTTTCGATACCTCATGCACGAAGCGTCGAAATGCCTCTTCCACAGTTGCGCACGGGTTGCGGGAATCACAATGCGGTGAACCCTCTCATTCCCGTTCATTCCTCGAGAGGTCAAGACTTCCACGAGCTCGTTGAAACAGTCTTCTGTCGTCGCAAAATGGAGGTCGAATTTTTCCCTCGGTAAATCAAGCGCGCCGGATGCGATAAAACGCATCACGGTTTGCTTCGAGTTAATGGGGATGAGGAGCTTCAACGACGATCTACGGCGCACACTTCACAAGAAGACACTGGGCAGTCAGCAAGTGCATGCGGAACACCGAGGGCGTTGAAAGGCAGAATTCATCCACAGCGAGCTTCACGCCTGGGCAAGTCTCGTGGCCGTAGTCATCCACAAGAATGACCCCACCCACGACCATCTGCGGAAGAAACATCGCGAGACCTGCCTTTGTCGCACCGTAGAGGTCAACATCAAGGTGGACGAGGGAAAAAGTCTCCGAGCTTATTAGGTCGCCAAAGCCTTCGATCCTGCCTTTGTGAACCTGAGTTTTTGGCCACGGAGACAAATACTGGCAGACATCTTCGAAAGAAGTTTCCCCAAAGGCACCCGCGAGTTGCTGGCCGTCCTTCTGGTCGAAGTCGTCAGGAAATCCCTCAAAGGTATCAATGACATGGAGCCGGTTGGTGTAGCCAAGATCTGAGGCGACCGCTGCCATGAAGTGGGCACCCCCCCCGCGATACGAGCCAACTTCCGCGAAGCTCGAACTTCGGGAGTGTAGATCTCGGTTCTCAAGCACGGAGAAGAGTGCGTAAAGCCTATCCCAACTCATGAGGCTTCGTTGATTTCCCATGACTTCACGGGCTCGCTCCCGGAAGATTGGAATGTAGCGAATATCGGTTTTTTTCCTGAACTTCGCGGAGTAATACGCCGGTGCGTATTGGAAATCTTTCTCGATTTCCGAAAGTTGGATGCCTCGCGTTTTTAGGACGGAGTTAATGGGATCGAGCAGGAAGGAGAAGTTCATAGGCTGAGCGTTCGAACAATGGCAGTGCGATCAAGTCCGTGGGCTGCGAGCACCTCGGGATTCAGACCACAAAGTGGTACGTCATCGAGCCCGAGGCGGGTAATGCGACACGCGAGGCCAAGTTCAGCGATCGTGCGGGCGATCATGTCACCTTGGCCTCCGATGCGGTAGTGGTTGTCCAGGGTAAGCACGCGCGTGACGCCAGCGAGAGCTCCAACCAGCCAATCAGCATCAATAGAGTTGAGCCACGGAAGGTCAATAAGTCGCACGTCTATGCCCAGTGCATCCAGAGCTGCGGCTGCATGCCATGCCTCGGTAAGAAGAACCGGACCATAGCCGATAATGGCGACGGCCGTGCCCTCGCGAAGGGTGTTTCCCCGTCCAAGCACGAGCGACTGCGTGCTGGCGGGGAAGGGGACATCCACTGGAATGCTTGTGAGCCGGAGATAGCTGCTCCCGCAATTGCCCTCCACCGCCCACGCTAGGGCTGCTGCTGCATCGGCTGCACAGGCTGGTTCAATGAGGGTGAGACCGGGAATTTGTGCTAGAATGGCGATGTCGCGAACGGATTGATGCGAGTGGCCTGGCCCGCCGGGCACGAGGCCGGCGAGCGAACCGACGTAGATGATCTTAGTTCGCTCGGTGGCGTTGTTGTAGATTTGTTCGTTGGCACGTGGCGTCAAGAAGCAAGCGAAGGAATGAACGATCGGAAGCTTCCCATGCAGCGCAAGTCCACTCGCTTGTGACACCATGTCTTGTTCGGCAATTCCGCATTCGATGAAGCGTTCTGGATAGGCTTCTGCAAAGGGCAAGAGGCCACAATCTACCATGAGATCGGCATCGAGGACGACGAGGTTCGGGCATCTGGCTCCTTGCCTAACAAGCTCTTCGCCATAAGCCGAGACGAGTCGCTGGCCGACTGGGGGAACACGATCTGGGATCGTTTCGCTCTCGATGCAAAGGGCGTCGCCTCCGAGTCGTTTCGCTTCGCCAATAAGCTCAAGCAACGCGTCGTCGAAAACGCTCGTCGCGGGTGCGCCGCTATGGAATTTATAAAACTCAAATTCGCCCGCCGCAGAAGTTTCTTCCATAAAACTCACGCCACGTCCCTTGGTCGTATTGGCAATGAGCACCTTTGGCCGAGAGGAGATCGAGTCAAAGCGCGTGAGGATCGTATCCATAGCGGCGAAGTCATGACCGTCTATCGCAGCAACCTCCCAACCAAAAGCCCGGAACTTCGACTCAAGGTCGCCGAGGGGTGAGACTTTCTCTACCCATGTGTCGGATTGGATTTTGTTGTGATCAACAATGACTGTTAGTTCGCCCATGCAGGCATTCGCTGCCCCTTGAAGGGATTCCCAAATTTGGCCTTCTTGGAGTTCACCATCACCCGTCATGACAAAAATACCTCGACGGATCCCGTTCAAACGGTCCGCTCGGATCATGCCCTTGGCCTTAGAAATTCCCATTCCAAGAGACCCCGTGTTACAGGGGATTCCCGCAGTTCCGATATCGGGATGGCCCGGTAATCCATCGAGCTTTCGGAGTTCGTGAATCTTGTGAAATGGGAGGTCGCCGAGTGCGGTGAGCACGGCATAGAGGCCGGGCGCATCGTGTCCCTTGGATGAAAAATAAATACTCGGAGCGTGCCCGGCAGGCGGCTTGCTCAGGACTTCGAGATGAAGCCAGACCATGATGTCCATCGCGCTGAAGCTAGAGCCAATATGCCCCGAGCCGGCGCGCATGATTGCGTGGAGAGTGTTGATGCGACACGCCGTTGCAAAGGCGCTAGGCGAGACCATGCGGAGGCGGTCGCACTCGTGTTTAGGAACCCAAGAGAGCTTCATAGTTGGGAGAGAAATGGTTTTACGACGCCTCTTTCGACAAGAGTCTCAGCGAAGAGGAAGTCGTCTGGTTGGTTAATGTCAAAGCCTTCGTAACCTACGGTATGGAAGCCAAGAATACGCCGGCCGGCGATGGTGCCTAAAACTTGCGGAACGTGTGACCACGCGATCTCAAGGCTGGCATTCTGCACCAAAACGGGGGCAAGGCTTTGGGTCGCAGAACTGTGCCACGGCGGCATAGCTCCCCCATCGTCGAGGAGCGGCTTGAGAAATCCATCGCTTCCAGCAGTCCACATTTTTGCAGGATGTTGTCGGCAAGGTTCCACAGCACGAAGGGAATCGGCGTCGCTAGCTCCTTGAAACGTTTCGAGTGCGCGGACGAGTGTCGTCGGCGTGCGGAAGGGACTCGTTGGACGGAGGATCACGAAGGCGTCGTAGCTTTCACCAGCCGCTTCGAGAGTCGTCAACGCGTGGATCACCCAACCAATATCGGGAGCACTGTCCGAGGCCAAGTCGAGTGGCCGCAAAAAGGGAACCTCAGCACCATATCGCCTCGCGACTTCTGCGGTATGCGCACAATCCGTCGAGACGACAACGCGATTCATAATTCCAGATCGTATGGCCGGCACGATCGTATGCGCAATGAGCGGGTGTCCCGCGAGTGGGCGGAGATTTTTTCCCACGACGCGCTTCGAGCCACTACGGGCGGGGATGAGACCGAGCAACTTCATAGCTGCGCCGGGTTGAGATTGAGATAAATATCGCGCAATTCGGAATACACCTCAAGGGCTTCTGTGCCTGGCTCGCGTGTGCCATTGCCAGATAGCTTGGTGCCCCCAAAAGGCATATGGGGCTCGCTCCCAAAGGTGCCACCATTCACCGTCACCACACCGACATCCGCTTGGTCCGCAAAGATCATGGCGCGGTGGACGTTCTTTGTATGGATTGCGGCAGTGAGTCCATAAGGCGAATCGTTGGTCATAGCCAGAGCTTCAGAAAAATCGGACACGCGATGAAGGCAGGTGATGGGGCCAAAGAGCTCCTCGGTGTTCAGCGGATCATCGTGGGCCACATTCTCGAGAATGGTTGGAGCCATGAAGCAACCGCGATCATACATGCGCTTACCGCCAAGGAGCACGGTCACCCCGCGTTCGCGGGCCGCATCAATGGCTGCCACCATTCGATCGAGTTGGCGGAAGTTGATGACGGGCCCAAGGTCGTCTTCGTCGCTCGCTCCTACCCGCAGAGCTGAGGTGCGGGCGAGGAGGCGCTTTTTAAATTCCTCATACACTGCCTCAAAAACAATCAAGCGACTTGCTGCCGCGCAGCGTTGTCCTGCATTGCTGAAAGCCGAGAGCACGGCCCAGCGCACTGCTTCGTCAAGATCGGCATCGTCGCAGACGACGAGCGCATTTTTTCCGCCTAGTTCGAGAGAGACACGGGCTAGGCGAGAACAAGAAAACTCTAAGATCCGCCGTCCCACTGCGGTGGAGCCAGTGAAAGAAATGACCCGCACACGACTATCACACACGAGCGGCTCGCCCGCCTCGCTTCCGCGGCCTTGTAGGATCGCAAGCACACCACTCGGTACGCCGGCTTCCGCGGCGAGTTTGCCAAAGAACCACGCGACAGCAGGCGCGTCTTCAGACGCTTTGAGAATGGCGGCGTTTCCACAAATGAGAGCAGGGAAGACTTTCCACGCGACATTTGCCAGCGGGGTATTGGCAGCGATGATGAGCGCTGCGATTCCACGTGGCCGGCGCACTGTCATCGCGAGACGATTCGGCTGTGCACTTGTCGTCGTGCGTCCATAGAGGCGCTGACCCTCCGATGCGTAGAAGAGCGCGACCTGCACGGCCGCAGCGACTTCGCCTCGTGCGTCTTTTACGGATTTTCCGGTTTCCTGCGCGATGACACTGGCAAATGTCTCCCCATACTGCTGCAGGAGATCTGCGAGCCGATGGAGGATGAGCCCGCGCTGCACTCCGGGCATTGCGGCCCACGCCGATTGTGCAGCAGCGGCCGTATCAACCGCAACTGTGACTTCTGCGTGCTGCGAGGCCACAGCGTCCCACAGCTTGACTCCCGTGACCGGCGAGATTTTTTCAAATGTGGCTAACCCGAGTTGCTCGCTGTTAGCAATCCAGTTTGGAATTGTGTTAGGAATCATTGAAAAATTACCACGCTGTCCAACCGCCATCCACCACGAGGTCGGCACCAGTCATGTAGCAGGAAGCCTCGGAAAGCAAAAACACCAAGGGCCCGGTGTAGTCACTCGCATTGGCCATGCGTCCCATCGGCATACGCTGGCAATAGCCATCGAGAAACTCGACGTCTTGGTTGTCAAAAACCCCCGCAAGCGTGAGCGTATTTACGCGCACGTTCTTCCGAGCCCAGTATGTGGCCACATAGCGTGTGAGATTGTAGAGAGCGGATTTTGATGCGGCGTAAGCCACTGGCTTAAAAAACTCTTCACCACGCTTCCGGCGATATTCGTAGAGGCTTTGGACGGGTGAGACTTGGCCGTAAATGGAACTGACATTAACAATGCTCCCGCCGCCGGCCTGCGCCATCGCACCCCCAAAAACTTGGCAACTGAGAAATACGCCCTTCACATTCACATCCATCACACGATCCCACGATTCTTCGGGATATTCCTCGAAGGGACCATTCTCCGATGCAGGACTATTGGGCGGAGAGTCAAGACCAGCATTGTTGACTAGGCCCACAATAGGTCGGCCCCATGCTGCCTGAATCTTTGTGAGCGCGCACTCCAGCTCCGCGCGGCAGGTCACATCAGCGGCAAAATGGTGCATCGTTTCGCTGTCATCCTCGACCGTCCGGTCAATCGCCGCTACGAAAGCTCCGCGCTCTCGAAGTGCTGCACAGTATGAACGTCCGAGTCGGCCCAAAGCGCCAGTCACGACGACCACTTTGTCAGTAAGAGAAAAAAGAGGATCCATCACAGCTTGGTTCCCTGGCGGGCAATCGCAATGAACTCGCAGAACTCTCGAACTGCGCCATGACCTCCGCGACATTGGCCAACCCAGCGAGCGACTTGGAGGACAGCCGGGAACGCGTCCTGAACGGCGGCCGGAAAACCGACTCCGGATAAGACCGCGAGGTCGTTCACGTCATTGCCTAGAAAAGATGTCTCAGCCATTGAGATACCTTCCGCAGCAAGAAACTCGGAAAGTGCGGCTACCTTGTCATCGCAATTTTGACGAAACTCGATCCCGAGTTTGCGACAGCGCGCGGCAACGACAGGATTTTTTTCTGTCGAAATAACGACACAGCAAATCCCTAAGGCTCGCAGCACCGCAAGGCCAATCCCATCGGCGCGTGAGCAACGAACAAACTCTTCGCCAGTTTCCGACACATAGACCGAATTGTCGGTAAAGACCCCGTCGAAATCAAAAGCCGCGCATCGTAGGGATGGCGCAAATGCTTCGAGTGTCTTCACGGAGTAAGGTCACCCAAGGCGATGATTTCGTCGGCTTTGAGCGCGCGATTCGTTGCTCGGCCCAACAACCCATCTCGCTCGAAAGGCGGTATCCCTCCAGCTGGGGATTTGATTGCGAGATCCGGCTCAGTGAGAATGTGGCCAGAGGGAAGGTCACGCGCAGCAAAGAGACTTTTTCCCATTTTGGTGATGGCTGGACGTTCGATGTCTAGGAGCACTTTTTCTCCTGAGCCCATTGCCACTGCACAGCGCTGGATGTCTCGAACCATTTTATGCATTCCGATCGGTTCAAGGGAAAGCGCGTGATCAGTGCCTTTCCACGTGTGGTTCAGCGTGAAATGCTTTTCAAAGACACGTGCTCCAAGGACATAGGCGGCGACGGCCATTGAGATCCCGTTATAGTGATCGGATAAGCCGACGACTAGCTCTGGAAACTCTGCGCGCAATGTTGTCAAAACACGCAGGTTCATATGTTCGGCCTCCGTGGGATAGGTAGCCGTGCATTGCAACATGCAGATCGGAACGCCATAGGGGCCGACCACATCAAGAGCCCTCCGAATATCGTCAATTCCTGCACCACCGCTACTCAGAATC
>Ga0105044_10003609_pt1 | contig 21254 bp, 19 predicted proteins | sample MAT01_FD_78092 | JGI IMG/M metagenome (GOLD analysis project Ga0105044, IMG submission 78092) | Freshwater microbial communities from Lake Fryxell liftoff mats and glacier meltwater in Antarctica - MAT-01 | ecosystem: Environmental > Aquatic > Freshwater > Ice > Liftoff microbial mat | place...
GAACGAGGCCATGATAATTGGCCCGCTACAGAGTATCAGACGCCAGTTTTCTTTGAATTCATCCTTGATCAGTTGATGATATCTGGGACGACACATATTAATCGACATAAGAAGCAGCATTGAAATTACAAGAAAATAGGTAAAGTGTAACGGTGAATAATTTTTTACTCCAGACTTTTCAGCAATCGAACCGATCGAGTAAATGAAACCGGCTGCCAGCGAAGATTGTACTGATTGACTGCGTATATTCCGGAAAGGTCGCAACATATCCATAAACGACAAGCGTTGTAATTGAACAGAGTATGTGCCTAGAACAACTAAAAAAATTCCGCACGCACCGGTTAGGGTCAGTCTTTCATCAAGCAGGAGCATTCCCCAAATTGGTACGTAAATTATGGACGTCTGGGTAAGCGGATAAACAACAGAAAGGTCTCCGGTTCGGTAGGCCCTGCCGTTTAGAATATGATAAAGAACAAAACAGGTTGCACCGATTGAAATCATGCAAAAGGTATGCAAGTCAGGCATGTGAAACGTGGCATGAAAAAACGGCAGAGTAATGGAAAACAGCAGGCTTGATGCAATAAACATCCACCAGATAAAAACGGTTTTGTGGCGGCTTCGTTTAACCAGAAGATTCCAGATAACGTGCATTAGGGCTGAGCAGGCTATCAGGGTAAATGCAAGATTTGACATGGCGGCATTATAGCCGAGTTTTGGTTTTCCGGGAGAGTTTTTTTGAAAATTTAAATCAATTCAGATCAGCAGCAGCGAGCCTGTCCGAAGCAAATGAAATGTATTGTTGTTGCCCGGATAGTGCTTGCCGTCTGCATGACAAGGTCAGGCAACCTGCTCGTCTTCGAATGGTTTTGCAACTGTGCAGATATGATCGACACTGGTGGCTTTGGCACCGCAAATACCGCATTCAAAGGTTTCCTTTCCTACCAGGTCGTCAAGTGTCAGGCATTGCCCATGAGCCTTCAGATAACACATATGGGTCTTGTGGTCGGGGTGCTCACATACCTTTTTCTCTTCATTCATAACGTAGCTCCTTTTCGCAAATGTTAATAATTACTTAGTATTAAAATTCTATACCGGCAAAGGACAATGTCAAGTGTCAGGCAAAAACTATTTTAAAAATATTCCGGCAGGCCGCTCTCGATATTTTCATAACGTGCGGTGAGCTGCAGGTGATGCCCAGATATGAGTGTCTCTCTTTCAATCGCGGATAACTCCATTACCGGTGTCAGAGGTCTTCGTTCCAGGTACAGCGGGTGGCCTGTTTCCAGGAGTATTTTCTCGAAGGGCAGCCGGTAGCTTGGATTCTGCAGGATGGCCGCTTCGCTATAATTGACTCCGTTCTCGGTCAGTGTGCGCAGGTAGCCTGCAGTTGTAACTGTCTCATCTGCCTTGCAGACGGATAGAGCTGCCCGTCGACGTGCCGCCGCATGCTGAAAACGTCGTTTGTAGGCAAAAGAACAATAGTTGACAGGCAGCTTAATGCCATGTTCGATTCCGAATCTGACCGTGCGCAGTGCACAGAGCTCCGACTCTAGCACGGTCACTTTTTCTCCATGCAGGAAGGTATAGTTATGTTCCAGCAGTGGACCGAAGTTATGTTTGGTCAATCGCATCTGATGCAGGTTCAGGTGATTGACGCCGGACTCCGCCATTTCAACAAGTTTAAGCCTTAGCTGCGCTTCATCCTGAGGAACAGCCGGAATTTCTACTGTTACAGTCGGTATGATGCCGACAGCCAGCCGGAGTTTTTTCAGGTTGTAACGAACTGCCCCGAGATCAAAACGAATCTCGTTCAGGCCTGCTTGATGAAGCCGTTGGCACAGATCGGCAGTCAACAGGGTTCCGTTTGTATAAAGCCAGAGGTGAATGTCATCGCCGCATCTTTTTCTGACTGCACTCAGATATGAGATGGTCAGATCCGGTGTCATCAGCGGTTCTCCGCCACTGATGCTTACTCCAGAAAAGTTTAGTGCAGCCACATAGGAGGCATAATCACCAGCATTTTTAAATACCAGTCCATTTGTGACAGGTGGTCCATCTTCATCCTGAGGAGTCGGGCAATAAAAACAGCGGCCATTACAGCGGCCGTTGATGAACAGGCAGGACCAGACACCGTCACCACAACGCTGACATCCCGGAGAGAGACCGTTACAATCAACTTTGGTATTGCAATAGCCGAATTCGGCATTCTGACTTAGCCATTCCAACAGCTGATTCCTTTCAAGCATGGCAGTCTGAAGCTGAGCGGGTGTGCCGAATGTGAGCAGGTCGTATAGACGGCCATACTCCTGCTGGTTTGATTCTATCAGGCGTTTATGGAGGTCGATATCAATAACGTTCCGACTCTGCTCGTTAGTTGCTGCTGGTTTGATTGACACGGTGTAGAGTCCTTTGGGATGATGAGCTGTGAAAGAAAACAAAATGCCCCTGCCGGTACGTCGGAAGGGGCTGCTATCAGATTTGTGAATAAATTTCCTGAACTTTGCCAAATCCTGCATCTGCATATTTTTAACAACTGTTTTTAATATTTTTATGAAGCTATATGTGTTGCGGATGAAATCGAGATCACGTTACCATGATCAGGCCTCCTTTTGGTTACTTGTTAATAAGATGCAACGATTTCTTTCTGCTACCAGCTACGGTTACATTTAATTTTAGTCACCATTGTCCGTTTAGCTTTTTGCAGCCTATGTCCCTCCCCCTTCCAAGGGGGAGGTTAGGAGGGGGATGGGGTAGCTTTTCGGGTTAGCAGCAGCTAAACCCATCCCCACCCTAACCCTCCCCTTGAAAGGGAGGGGATTTTAGACCAATGCAATTACCAAACCGGACAACGCTGAATTTTAGTAATTATTATACCATAAATAGCCATTTACATATCAAAATTCGGGTATACAATTAAACGTTACTTAATCTGCTTTTGAAGAGCTCACAAATGGTACATTTCGCGCACAGCCAAACCTCAAAATGCCAAGTCATACGGGCGGAATTATTCCAAATTGATCAACTTTAAGCGCACGCAGCGAATGTGGCCGAGCGTAGTTTTTTGTCTCCCGCGCTAGGATAAATCCATGAAAACAGTCCAACCAACCGAAACAGGCTCACTGCGCAAACGTGCTGAATAAAAGCTGAAATGCCGCCCTCCATTCACTGTTGAGTCTCTGTCAATCGATGATATGCTACGACTGCTCCTCGAACTGCAGGTGCACCAGTTAGAGCTGGAGATGCAGAATGAGGAGCTCCGGCTGGCATTAGATATTGCAAGTGAGCAGAAACAGCTCACCACCGCCATCGAAACCTTCATGGATGGCTACCAGAGTGGCAAGCAGACTTATGAATCGAAAGTGATCTTTGCTTCAGATAATTTGCTGTACGACGTAATCTTTTATAAAGCCGTGCCAATGTCGCAAGGCATACGCAGTGTGATGGCAGGTGAGGCTGATGAATTCTCACTTGAATATACACCCTTGAAAGTGAGGGAGAAAAACAGAGCAGTTTCTGTTTTAGTTAGTGCTTATACCCGCCAAGGGAGGGGAGGATATATCCATGAAATTACTTCCAATAGACGAAATCATCCCTGAGCTTCTCAATACGGTTCAGACTCATTCCAATATACTGCTGCATGCCCCACCAGGTGCAGGCAAGACCACCCGAGTACCATTGACGTTACTTGATATTATACCTCCTGAAGCGGGACGTATTCTCATGCTTGAGCCGCGGCGACTAGCTGCCGTATCTGCAGCCCGATGGATGTCATCATGCCTGGAGGAGGAGGTGGGTGAAACTGTTGGATACAGTATTCGTTTTGACAGTAAAACAACGTCTAGAACACGTATTGAAGTAGTAACTGAAGGAGTTCTGACACGTCGTATTCAGCATGATCCGTTGCTGGAAGGTGTGGCAATGGTTATCTTCGACGAATTCCACGAGCGGAGCATTCAGGCCGACCTGGGGCTGGCACTCTGTCTGGATGTGCAGCGACAGGTGCGAGGCGATCTGAAAATATTGGTCATGTCGGCTACACTGGATGTGGAGCCTTTAGCCAGGCTGATGGATAATGCACCTATAGTGAGTTCTCCTGGGCGTTCATATCCGGTTGAGGAAATATATCTGGAAGAGCCGGGGCACAGCCGTTTACCACAGAGGATGGCATCTGCCATACAGTTGGCCTTGAGAGAAAATCAAGGTGATATATTGTGTTTTTTACCTGGGGCAGGGGAGATCAAGTCTTGTAGTGTCCTTCTTGATGCTGCTGGTTTGAGTGAAAAAGGTATTCAGGTCCATCAGCTATATGGAGATTTACCTTTTGACCAGCAGCAGCGGGCTATTCAGTCGGGAAAAAATCGTAAAATTGTGCTTGCCACCAGTATTGCCGAAACCAGCCTGACTATTGAAGGAGTGCGGGTCGTGATTGACTGTGGTCTGTCGCGTCGAATGAGGCATGATCAGGCCAGTGGCATGAACCGATTGGTCACAGTACGAGAGTCAAAGGCATCAGCTGAGCAGCGCAAGGGACGGGCAGGACGCGTTGCGCCTGGAGTCTGCTATCGCCTGTTCAGCCAGCACACCTACAGCGCCATGACAGCACATACACCTGCGGAAATCATGGATATGGATCTTTCGCCGCTTTTACTTGAAGTGACCACCTGGGGTATCAGCGATCCATGCCTATTGACCTGGCTTGACCCGCCTCCTGAAGTAGCTTTGACTGTCGCCCGCAAATTGCTGATAGAACTGAATGCGCTGGATAGTAGAGGTGGATTGACGTCTCTGGGCAGATCGATGGCTGGACTTCCACTGCACCCCCGGCTCTCTTGTCTGCTGGTTCGGTCTCAGGAGCTGAACTTGCCTCAGATCGGGTGTGACCTGGCAGCACTTCTTTCAGAACGCGATATTGTCCGTCGTAGCGGGCCGGACCATTTGAACAGTGGAAGATTCGTTGATGTGGTTTTCAGGCTGGAACTGTTACACGACTGGCGCTCTAAGGGACGTTGTGACGCTGTTGCTGATATTAGTGCCTTGAAAGCAGTTGATCGCATATCCACACTGTTGGCACGTCTGCAGAAAACAACCCTTAAAACTAAACCTGTTGTGCCAGATATTTTAATGGTGGCACGACTGCTGGCAAGTTCCTATCCGGATCGCATAGCCAGACTGCGTGACGGTGCAACAGACCGTTATCTGCTTGCCAATGGCCGTGGCGCTAGGCTTGCTGCGCAAGGTACTATCAGCATCAGTCCGCTGCTGATTGCCATATTGGTTGGTGGTGGTGAGCAGGGTGAGGGCGTTATCTATTTATCGGCTGAGATTACAGAAGAGACTATCAGGGAAGAGCTTGCCGGTCAGATAGAAAAGCATGACAACATCATCTGGGATCAGCGAGAGGGGCGTGTGGTTGCACAGAGAGACGAGTGTATCGGCTCACTAATATTGTCTAGCAGAACTTTTATGCCGACAACAGAGCAACAGTTGCCTGTTGTCCTGAAGGCTGTTGCGGATTCCTCGCTGAATCTGCTTACGCGAGATGAGGCTTTTTTACAGTTGCAGGCTCGAGTCATGCTGATGCGCTCTGCTTTTAAGGAATTGGATTGGCCGGACTATTCAGATAATGCTCTAATAGATACTCTGGGTAATTGGCTGGCCCCGTATATTAGAAATGCAACAACTTCACGCCAAATCTCAGCGATTAACACTGCGGCAGCTTTGTTAAACCAACTTGATTATCGTCAGCGACAAGAACTGGATCTGCTGGCCCCAACGCACCTGGTCGTACCAAGTGGATCAAAGATCCGAATTGATTATTGCACAAGTGATCAGCCGGTTTTGTCGGTCAAACTGCAAGAACTGTTCGGTCTGGCCGAGACTCCTACTGTTGCTGGCGGCAGGATGGCGGTATTGCTTTACTTGCTTTCCCCAGCCGGGCGACCATTACAAGTGACGCAGGATCTAAAAGGATTCTGGGATGGTTCTTATCATCAGGTCAAGAAGGAGATGAAAGGTCGTTATCCGAAACACCCCTGGCCGGACGATCCCTGGACGGCATTGCCAACTCGGCGGGCCAAGCCTAAAGGAACTTAAGTATTTGCTGAAAAAAATGCTATTATCCTACAAACGGCATTTGAACCGCCGAACACGCCGCCAAAAGTAGGCGCTTCTAAGCGATGAACGCCGAGAAACCCAGGTTTTATAGTAAAAAGCTGATTCACCTTTCAGGTTAAACCATGAGGACTTCCAAGCTTTTGATTTATCGGCGTGCATCCGCTTTTATCGGCGGTTAACTGCTTTTTTAAGGATTATATCCCCTATCAACTGTTAAGGAGAAGATTTAGTGGAAGAAAAGACACTCAGTACAACAGCAATTGATACAGGTCTGACTATCGAAGAATTCAGTATTCTTCCTTTCGAAGACAAGCGTATCTATCTAAATGGATTACTCCCCAGCGAAAGACTGGAGATGATACTGGAAGATCATGATGATAAGAAGCTGACCTGGGCTATGCAGCCCCAGGAGGTCTATTGGCTGTTCAAGGAAGTTGGCGGAGAAGACGCCATGGAACTGCTGACTCTGACCAATCCGGTTCAATTTCTTTTTATTCTGGATATGGAGCTTTGGAGAGGCTGGTCTTTCATGGAGGATAAGGCGGTTGAATACCTGGGGTATCTTATAAAAGGCGGCGAAGAACATTTTCTGCAATTACTTCCACACCTTGATTTTAATCTTCTCTCATTGCTATTGTGCAGGGAGATTATTGTTGCCGGAGGTATTGGTGACCTGAATACGGATGAAGAACGACAGACTGACTGGGACCATACTTTTGATGACGTCTTCCTGATAAAATTCAGAAATCCCAAACACTCCCAGGTAATTGGCTCCTTTCTGGAGCTGATCTGCCGTTTTGATAATCAACTCTATACGGCGCTGATGGAAAGCGTTAGCGGTGATATCGATACTGAAATGGAAGAAGAGAGCTACCGCATGAAGTCCGGGCGCCTGGCAGACCTAGGGTTTCCGCCTCGTGATGAAGCCCTTGAGATTTACGCCCGTATCAACCCGGACACATTTGTACCAGACCGAAATAAGTCGCTTTTGCAGACAAAGGGTTCAACCACCCTTCCAGCTACTTTTTTAACCGGTAAAACTTTTCTGGAGAGGATAATTCCTTTGGTAGACTCAGAAAATTTTCGCATGGAGCTGAATTATCTTGTAAACACAGCGTTGGTGGCGGATCAGGCTCATTTGGCAAATACTGAATACATGCGAGCTGTAGTGGAGAGGGTTTACGGATATCTTAATATTGCCCTGGAGCACCTGTGCCATGGTGATGAATCAAAAGGTAGTGAAATACTTAGTGGAGAGTACCTGAAAAAACTTTTTCAGCTTGGATTCAGTCTTGTCCTCGGCCTGAAGTTCAGAGCTGAAAAACTGGATGACTCCAATTACTCCAATGAAAAAGCCCTTTCCGGATTAAAGACAGCCAGACCACTTTACTACCGCGGCCTTGACAGTGACGGTATTGATGGCTACAGGGAATTCAGATCAATTTCTGATGTGGAAAGTATGTCTGCTTTTCTTAAAGAGATGGAAAAAATGCAGTAGAGCTGCAAATCATATTTCTAATAATAAGAACGCCGTGAAACCCTCTGATCAGGTCTTCACGGCGTTTTGCATTGGAGTCTCTTCATAACATTTTGCAAGAGGCTCATTATTATGTTGTTTTTATTCGGAAGGTCCATTCTGAAACATCTTTTCCTGTTGTAACGTCTATGCCTCTGTCAGGGTTAGCGGCCAAATGTCTTAAGATGGTGTAGACGGTTTCTGCTTCTTCCGGTTGTTTGATCGCAGTCGCTACTTGATCTGCTGTCAAGGCACTGCTGCTGCCGTTTAAAACTGATACAACGTCTATTTGCAGGGCAATTACTGCGGTGGCGGCTTTTTTGCCAGCTTCTACTCCCGGTTGATGGTAGGCATTGATATTGATCAGAGTGGCATAAAATCCAACCGCACGTTCAAACAGGGCTATTAATGCCCCTATTGTTGCAGCATCGATGCGGTTTACGGAAATGGTCATAGATTCACGTCCATTATCATATAAAGCTTTTCTGGTCCCCTGAAGAAAACCGAACAGGAAATCACCGCTGGTAATACCGTCTTCAACCTGCATTGAAGTACCTTCCCGATCCTGTAGAACCTCAATGAATGTGACGAAGAAATTGGGTACGCCTTCACGTAACTGCTGTACATAGGCATGCTGGTCTGTTGATCCTTTGTTACCGTAAACAGATAAACCCTGGCAAACAACCTTGCCATCCAGGTCAAGTTCCTTGCCCAGTGATTCCATCAGCAACTGCTGCAGATAACGTGAGAAGAGCAGCAACCGATCCTTGTATGGAAGCAGAACCATATCTTTTTCGCCGCGTCCATTTGTGGCATAATTCCACATCAGTGCCATCAGTGCAGCAGGGTTTTTTCTGATATCGGTACAGCGTGTAATCTCATCACATTTTCGCGCACCCTCAAGCATTGCAATAATATCAACCGCCTGAAGAGCAGCTGGCAACAGACCAACTGCAGACAATACGGAGGTTCGGCCGCCGACCCAGTCCCACATGGGGAAGCGTTCTATCCAGCCTTCGGTCTTGGCAACTCTGTCCAGTTCGCTATCATTGCCTGTTATTGCCACTGCATGACGTGAAAAATCCAGACCTGCTTTCCGGTAGGCTGCCTTTGCTTCAAGCATGCCGTTTCGAGTCTCCTTGGTTGAACCGCTTTTAGATATGACAATTGTCAGTGTTTGTGACAATCGGTCGCCGATCTGGGATATAACGCGGTCAATGCCATCCGGATCAGTGTTATCCAGAAACCATGGTTTGATGGGGTCTGATGAAGTAGCAAGAGCATCAGCAACAAATTGCGGACCTAGTGCAGATCCGCCGATTCCGATAATTAATATATTTGTAAATGGTTTGCCGCTGGCAGCATAGATTTTGCCCGTATGGACTGAATTTGTAAAAGCTGTGATTTTGGCCAGGCAATTTTCTATCTCTGTTCGAAGTTCTGCATTCGGGGCAAGTTTACTGTTTCTAAGCCAATAGTGGCCGACCATGCGGTCTTCATCAGGGTTCGCAATGCCACCATGCTCAAGTGCAGTCATACTGTTAAACATTTTTTGAATTTGTGATTCAAAATTACTAAAATATACATCGTTAAATTTCATGCGACTGATATCAAGGCTAAGACCGATTTCAGGACAACTGCAGAGATTGGATTTGTAACGGTTCCATAGAGTGGAATTGATCATCAATAACTCCTTTGGCGCATATTGACAGACAATTAAATATTTAACCTAAGTATGTCATATTGTTTCTATTATTCAAGCTATTAATATGTCATCACACTGATGAAATATGATGACATGTCAAGCTCCTCCTTTACATCCTATGCATTTAATTGTATTAATTATGCTTACTTCACACTTTAGGGAGAGTTTTTCATGCGTATTGCAATCAATCTAGGAAGCTCATTATTAGGCAGAGCTTTACAGGAACAGCTTAAAAAACATCCTGATATCAGTGATGTTGTGATGTCTTGTGACGATTTACTCACTTCAGGGTTTGAACCGGATTTTGTTATTATTGACCCACATACAATAGGAAATGAAAAAACTGACAGTCTGGTCCGCGCCAAAAATGTAATGCTTGATTACGGCTTGAGCGAAGAAGCTTTATCATCTTTGATAATTTATAACAAGATTGATGGAATTATCGCAACAGATGTGGATATTAACCTGTTAGTCAGGGCTTTTAAGGCTATCGGTAATGGACAGATTTGGATTGATAATAACAAAATCAAGGCATTGGTGAATTTTGCTGAAAATTCTAAAGAAACGATAGAAACAGGAACTTTGACTACAAAGGAACGTGAAGTCGTCATTCTTGTTTCAGAAGGTCATACTAATAAACAAATCGCTGCTACTTTAAATGCTAGTGAGCAAACCATTAAAACTCATCTCAATAGTATTTTTAAAAAATTGAATCTTGCTCGACGTACACAGTTGGTTCCGCTTGGCATGAAACTTAAAACCTCAAGATTCTTCTAAGTTACATTTCTTTAGTTTTCATATCTTTACGCAATATATCCTTCCCTAAAATATCCTTTAGTTGTAGTCCTTTTTACTATCAAAAATGACCTGTTGACTGATTGTTACCTTATTTATGTCGTGCTATAACCTTAACTCATAAATAAGTACTTATTAATTTATCATGTCTAAAATTTCGGATCAATTTGAAAGAGGTAAGTAATGGAGTTAAAAAAAATAAATAATATTGACAAGTTGCGTGCAGCACTTTTGGATGTTGAAAAATTGAGATCGGCATTATTAAATATTGGTGAGGCAGGAATGGATCAGACAAATGGTCAATTTGACGAATTTGCACAATCCGGTCTGCAGGTTGAGGCGATCATAGTTGGAACATACAATAATATGTTGATTCTCCAGGTTGCAGGAAGTCAGGCCAGATATATTTCGGTGATTTGTGATAATTGCCTGAAGTTCAGAATTGGTGAACGAATTAATCTCGATAGTTCGGAACTTAGAAGAGCTGACGCCAGTAAAAACATTTATACATATTCAAAAGAGATATCATATGAACATACCAATAAAAACAGTCAAATAGATTGTGAAGACTTATCTGAAACTTTAAATAATCCGATTGGCTGCCTTGATGTGAAGGAGGTGAGTCGAATGTGATTCTCAGCAATCAATATATTGGAAATTTCACGTAGCAAATATTTCAATAATTTAAATACAAAAAGGAGTTACAAGAAATGAAAAAGTTAACAGTATTATTAATGATGGGTCTGTTTATGTTGTGTTGCGCTGGAAATCTGATGGCAGCAAATCAGGGTAGTAAAGATGAAGCTCAGGCACTTGTAAAAAAAGCAGCTGACTATATCCAGAAGAATGGCAAAGAAAAAGCAATTGCAGAATTCAACAACCCAAAAGGTCAATTTATTGATCGCGACCTCTATATTTTTGCCTATGATTTTACCGGAACCAATGTAGCTCTGGTTACCAATCCGTCATTGGTTGGTAAAAACCTGATCGACATGAAGGATGCTGACGGTAAATTGCTCATTAAGGGCCTGATTGATGTGGCAAACAAGGGCGGAGGCTGGTATGACTACAAGTGGTCACACCCTGTGACTAAAGAAACCAAAGCCAAAGCATCCTATGTTATCAAAGTCGATGACAATCTCTGGCTTGGATGCGGTGTATATCTTTAAACCTAAGTAACTAAAAAGTTTATACAAAAAAAGAGAGATGGGAAATATCCCAACTCTCTTTTTTTGTTCATGTAGAAAAGATTACTTTTTCAGATTGTAAAAAACATCATGTCCCTTGAACTGGGCGGTGTCGTCCAGTTCATCTTCAATACGCAACAACTGGTTGTATTTGGCAACTCGGTCGGTACGACATAATGAGCCGGTTTTGATCTGGCCGGCATTGACAGCCACTGCCAGGTCAGCCAGGGTTGTATCTTCGGTTTCGCCAGAGCGGTGCGAGATAACTGTTGTGTAACCGGCACGCTTGGCCATTTCAATGGCTTCCAGTGTTTCAGTCAATGTACCAATCTGGTTGAGCTTGATCAGGATTGAGTTGGCAATCCCTTTTTGAATGCCTTCTTTCAGGATGGCTGGGTTGGTTACGAAAAGATCATCGCCAACGATCTGGATGCGCTTACCAAGGCGGTCGGTCATCAATTTCCAGCCATCCCAGTCGTTTTCAGCCATCCCATCCTCGATGGAGATAATCGGATATTTGTTGACCAGGTTTTCGTAGAAATCAACCATCTCTTCTCTGGTTTTTTCTTTCTGTGTTTCATTTTCCAGTGTGTAGATACCCTTTTCCTTGTTAAACAGTTCGGAAGAGGCGACGTCCAGAGCCAGAAGAACGTCGTCACCAGGCTTGTAGCCGGCTTTTACGATGGCTTCCATGATGACTTCCAGTGCTTCTTCGTTGGATTTCAGGTTCGGAGCAAAGCCGCCTTCATCACCAACAGAGGTGTTGTAGCCTTTGCCTTTTAGTACGGTTTTAAGTGCGTGGAAAATTTCTGCACCCATGCGCAGTGCTTCAGCAAAGGATTTTGCCCCGGCAGGCATGATCATGAATTCCTGGATATCCACATTATTATCGGCATGTGCTCCACCGTTAATGATGTTCATCATCGGCAACGGCAGTTCACGGGCATTTGCTCCACCTATGTATTTATACAGTGACTGACCGGCTTCCTCGGCAGCAGCCTTGGCTACGGCCAATGAAACTCCGAGAATGGCGTTGGCGCCCAGATTGCTCTTGTATTCAGTACCGTCCATCTGCAGCATTTTCATGTCGATACCGACCTGATCGCTGGCATCCATGCCGATTAATTCATCAGCAATGATATCATTTACGTTATCAATAGCCTTGAGGACACCTTTACCTTGATAGCGTGTTTTGTCGCCGTCACGCAGTTCAAGTGCTTCGCGTTCACCAGTGGATGCCCCAGATGGCACTGCGGCGCGGCCGAATGCACCGGACTCAAGATAAACTTCCACTTCAAGGGTTGGGTTGCCGCGTGAGTCCAGAATCTCTCTGGCATAGACATCGGTTATTTCACTCATTATCGCCTCCTGGTTGATTTTTGTCTGGTTATTGTAGATCATCTTGATCAAATTAACTTAATTCCTATAACACAGAATTATCAAAATTACAGCCACCGTAACAAAATAAATGATAAAATTTTTATTCACACAACTTGTATTGTAAACTATTCACATAATTTCATGTTAGTGTTATGAAAGATCATGTCACTGTTCTGCAAAGTTCGTAGAATTTCAGGTTCCGCTTTAGGAGTAAACAAAATGCCTTCAGACTCACTTAACAAGCTTTCGATTGATAAAACAATGCAACTTGGCACCTCTGGTAAAAAAAAGCGAGTTGGTTTAATTATTACTATTGCCTGTCTGGTTGTGGTTGTTATCGTTTTTCTACTGTTCAAAGATCGTAAAATTACTATTGAAACCATCTCGGTCTCACAGGTATACCCATCTCAGTCTTTTACAATACTGAATGCCAGTGGTTACGTTGTTGCCCAGCGCAAGGCCTCTGTTGCTGCCAAGACAACCGGCCGCCTGGAATGGCTAGGTGTTGAGGAGGGGAGCCGGGTTAAGGCAGGACAAGTCATTGCACGCCTGGAAAATAAGGATCTGGAGGCTGCCGTTCGTCAGAGTGAAGCAGCTGTTCAAAGCAGCAGAGCTTCTCTGGCGCAGGTTGTGGTTGAACGTACGGATGCTCAAAGAGCTTTCAATAGGCAGAAGGAGCTTTTAACGCAGGGTATTGTGGCCCAATCTGAATTTGATATCAGTGAGGCGCGTTACAAACGTGCAGTAGCCGCAGTTGCCGGTGCAGAAGCCGGAGTTCGTTCGGCACGGGCTGCTCTGCAAAGTTCCAATGTTAACTATGATTACAGTATGATTCGGGCCCCGTTTGATTCTGTTGTGCTAACTAAAAATGCTGATGTGGGAGATATCATTACACCTTTAGGAGCTGCGGCCAATGCCAAGGCAGCTGTAGTAACAATAGCTGATCTGGATTCGCTGATGGTGGAGGCAGATGTGTCAGAGTCAAACCTGGCCTTGGTAAAAAGCGGGCAGCCATGTGAAATCTTCCTTGATGCTCTGCAGAATATTCGTTTAAAAGGTGTTGTGCATACAATTGTGCCGACTGCTGATCGTTCCAAGGCCTCAGTCATGGTAAAGGTTAAATTCATAGACAAAGATAGCCGTGTTTTGCCCGAGATGAGTGCCAAAGTTGCCTTTCTTGAACGGGAAACAAAAACAAACGAGCAAAGTCCACGTATTGCAATTAATCCGGCTGCCATTGTCAAATCTGGCGACAGTGAAGGTGTTTATCTGCTCAACGGAGACAAGGTCGTTTTTACACCTGTTAAACGCGGTGTTAAATTAGGAGATATGGTTGAGGTCAGCGGAGTAAAGTCTGGAGACAGGGTTGCTATAAAACCACTGGATAAGTTGAAAGATGGATCCAGAATTTCACTGCCGGAAAAGAAGTGATGAACATGGACTCAAAGCAGATCATAGTTAATATCAATAATGTATCCAAATCCTATACGCGTGGAAGTCAAAACATCCTTGTACTGGACAGCATCAATTTCGAAATTGAGAAAGGTGAATTTCTGGCCCTGATGGGACCTTCCGGATCAGGCAAAAGCACATTACTCAATCTGATTGCCGGTATTGATACGGTTGACAGTGGATCAATTTCCATCAGCGGTGTTGATATTGCCACTCTTTCTGAAAGCGATCTGGCACGCTGGCGATCAGCCCATGTCGGTCTTATTTTCCAGTTTTACAATCTGATTCCTGTTTTGACCGCATTTGAAAATGTGGAACTGCCGCTGCTGCTGACCGCGCTGTCAAGAAGCGAGCGCAAGGAACATGTCAATACAGCCCTTGCTGTCGTTGGACTTGCTGATCGTATGGAACATTATCCCTCTCAACTTTCCGGCGGTCAGCAGCAGCGTGTCGCCATTGCCCGGGCAATTGTCACCGATCCAACCATTCTGGTAGCAGATGAGCCTACAGGTGATCTGGACAAGGTATCAGCCCAGGAAATTCTTGATCTGATTTCGCGCCTGAATGCGGAATTCGGTAAAACTATTATTATGGTTACACATGACCCAAGGGCAGCCGAGGCTGCTCATCTGATCAGACATCTGGACAAGGGTGAACTGAACAATGTATCTGCTTAAGATTCTGTTCAGAAACGTTTTCCGTCACAAACTCAGAACTGGGCTGACAATTCTGGGAATCACTATCGCCATTCTTTCTTATGGACTTCTGAGTACGGTAGTTACTGCATGGTACGCCGGAGTAAACTCCTCTTCCGCCAGTCGACTGATTACACGCAACTCTATTTCACTTATTTTCTCCCTACCGATTTCCTATCAGGATCGAATAAAACAGGTTGAGGGTGTTAAATCTGTTAGTTACGCCAACTGGTTTGGTGGTGTTTATGTAAGTGAAAAGAATTTCTTCCCCAACTTTGCTATAGAACCCAAATCCTATCTGGATTTATACCCTGAATTTATATTGCCACCGGAGCAAAAGCGTATATTTCTGACTGATCGTAAGGGTTGCATTGTCGGAAGAAAGTTGGCTGATCGTTTTGGCTGGAAAATTGGTGACAATATCACTCTTAAAGGTACCATCTTTCCCGGGAACTGGGAATTTGTTCTGCATGGTATCTATGAGGGTGCCGACAAGTCCACGGATGAAACCCAGATGTTTTTTCATTGGGCCTATCTGAATGAAACCTTGAGAAAAACAGTGCCGCGCAGGGCTGATCAGACCGGAATATTCCTGATAGCTCTGAAAAGTTCTAAAGATGCTGCAGAGACCTCTCTTGCCGTTGATAGATTATTCAAAAACTCACTGGCCGAAACACTTACTGAGACAGAGAAAGCCTTTCAACTAAGCTTTATTTCCATGACCGAAGCGATAGTGGTTGCCATACAGATTGTTTCTTATGTAGTCATTCTGATTATCATGGCTGTAGTTGCCAATACCATGGCTATGACAGCACGCGAACGCATCGGCGAATATGCCATATTCAAGGCCATGGGCTTCCGTTCCTGGCATATTGGTGGTATGGTTTTCGGCGAATCAATGCTGATTTCACTGTTCGGTTGCTGTATCGGAATACTGCTGACCTTTCCGGTAGCACAAAAGTTCGGTGATGAGATGGGGGCATTTTTTCCGGTTTTTCAAGTTGAAATGACCACTTTGTATATGGATGTGATTTTCGCAATTATAATAGGTTTAGTTGCCGCCATCTTTCCGGCCTGGCGGGCTATTAATATTAAAATTGCTGATGGATTACGAAGAATCGGTTAAATTGAGTTGGTTTCTGCTTAAATTATTTTATAATCATAAATACGGAATTTGAACCGCCGAATACGCCGATAAAACCAGGAGTTGTTTGAAAAACAGATCCACCATTATGGTTAAACTGTTGTTTTACTTAGCCTTTGATTTATCGGCGTATATCGCTTAGAAGCGCCTACTTTTGGCGGCGTTCATCGGCGGTTAACTGCTTTTTTTAGGATAATTTATCTGGGAGATTTCATGAACACCAGAATATTGATTGTAGATGATGAATTGAGCATGCGGGAGTTTTTGGCCATTCTTCTTGAAAGAGAAGGGTATGAGGCTGTCATGGCTTCCAGTGCCAACGAAGCTCTGGCAATGCTGGAAAACAATCTGTTCGATCTTGTTATATCTGATGTGCAGATGCCTGGACTAAACGGAATTGAATTGCTGGGTCGGATCAAGGCCAAGTCACCTGCAACCGCTGTCTTGATGATGACGGCCTTCTCAGCTGCAGAGCAGGCCGTAGAAGCCATGAAACTCGGAGCCTATGATTATATTGCCAAGCCGTTCAAGATCGATGAAATCAAAATTCTTGTGCGTAACGCCCTGGAAAAATCCAACCTCAAGCGTGAAAATACTATTCTCAAGCAGACCGTCCAGCATAGAGATAGTTTTTGTGGAATAATCGGCAACAGCCCTAAAATGAGGGAAATATTCGACCTGATCCAGAAGGTTGCTCCCAGCAGCAGTTCTGTCATGATTCTGGGGGAAAGCGGTACAGGTAAAGAACTGGTCGCCAAGGCAATCCACGATAACAGCCCAAGACGTCTAAAACCATTTGTAGCGGTAAACTGCGGAGCTATTCCGGAATCGCTGATTGAAAGCGAACTGTTTGGTCACAAAAAAGGCTCATTTACCGGCGCTGTTGCAGATAGAGCCGGACTTTTTGAACAAGGGGAGGGTGGTACTCTTTTTCTGGACGAGATCAGTGAACTACCGCTGCTGATGCAGACCAAGCTGCTACGTGTGCTTCAGGAAAAAGAATTCAGGCGTGTCGGTGGAACACAGGTCCAGAAAACCGATGTACGAATCCTAACCGCCTCCAACCGTGATCTGCTCAGCAATGTCAAGGTAGGTGCTTTCAGAGAAGACCTTTTCTACCGCGTCAATGTTGTACAGATAAATCTTCCAGCTCTGCGAGAACGAATTGAAGATATACCGATTCTAATCGAGCACTTTTTTAGAAAATACAGTAACTCCGAACCTCAAGGTGATGTAATTACCACCGGAGCCCTCAAGGCTTTGATGAATTACTCATTTCCAGGAAATATCCGGGAACTGGAAAATCTGGTAGAACGCAGCCTGATACTTGACTCTTCAATGATTACGGAAAACAATCTACCTGCTCAAGTAAAGGCGTTTTTAACATCATCTATATCTATTGAAGTAAATATTCCGGATGAAGGCATGGAACTGGAATCGTTGTTGGAAAATCTGGAAAAGCAGTATCTGCTGAAAGCACTGGAGAAAACCGGTGGCGCCAAGAAAAAGGCAGCTGAACTGCTCAGTATGTCGTTTCGGTCTTTCAGGTACAGACTGGCTAAGTTTGGGTTGGATAATGGGGAGGACTAGTAAAGTGAGTGACAAAAAACGGCACTTATAGTGACGTATGATTGTATAAAAGTTGTTCCTGATTGTTCACAACAAAAAATAACTAAATAATCATAGTCACTTAACTCTATGCTTGACAATGGCTTGTATTTTGCTACTGTAAAAACATAAATTAATTGACATTGCTAATAACAAGCAACAACAAATGAAAGGAGAATAACATGCTTAACAAATTACGTAACAGAAAAGGCTTCACCCTGATTGAGCTGCTGATCGTTGTTGCGATCATCGGTATTCTGGCAGCAATTGCTATCCCACAGTTCGCTGCTTACCGTGAGAAGGCCTATAACAGTGCTTCTAATTCGGATGTAAAAAACTGGAAAACCGGTCAAGAAGCATTTAATGCTGACTTCCAGACCTATCCTGCAGCTTATGATGCTCGCTAAAAAAAAATACACACTAACATTGGAGGAAAATATGAAAAAAATAATTTCACTGACTCTTGTAATGCTTTCTTTTAGTGCTTCAGCCTTTGCTGCTGCATTAGCAACAAATGCACTTCCAGCTCAATCAGGTTTTGCAATTTATGGCGGCACAACTGCTGCTGAAGCTGCCGCCGCAGCGAATCCACTTGTAAGGTGTTCAACTGGAGTATGGGGGGTTGTAAACTTCGTTGCAGCTGCTAACCTGAGTAATTCTTATGTAATTGCTACCAAACATACAAAAGGATCCAAGATCTTTGCAACTGCAAATGATTCAACCAATATTTACTGGAAGGCTAGCCCTCCTGTCGCTACAGCTCCTTATCTTGCCGTTGCTGATATTGGAAGTGAATCTACCAACACCAACTTTGCGACCGGTTGGACTGCATACTAATTTTAATCGATATATCACATTAAATGCGGGGTGTATTTACATCCCGCATTTTTTGATGCTTAACGAGGATTCTGTGCTAACTATTATTGGTGCTACTTTAAGGGGAATTTTTAGAGATCGTGTTTTTAAAGGGATTATGGTCTTAGCATTGCTTTTCCTGTTTATTCCAGCCACTGCCTCTTTGTCTATGAGACAGGTCACAGAGTTGTCAATTACCCTCTCTCTTTCGTTAATTTCCTTCATTCTTTTTTTGTTGGCGGTATTTTTGGGTGCTACTTCCCTTTGGAAGGATATGGAACGTCGATATACCTTCAGTGTACTCAGTCTACCTGTCAGTCGCTGTACTTATTTGTTGGGTCGTTTTTTTGGCATTGCTCTTTTCCTGGTTATGACAACGTCATTTCTTGGCGTTGTGGCATCTCTGGTTATTAAGGTCTCTTCTGATATGTATCCTCCAGACCGTCCGATTATATGGAGTATTTTGTTTGTTTCGCTTCTTTTTACCACTCTTAAATACATTTTAGTGGTTGGGGTTGCTGTTTTGTTGTCAACGGTTAGTACTTCGTTCTTTTTGCCTATCTTTGGCACAATTTGTATGTTTTTTGCTAGTGGTATCACCCAACAAGTGTATGAATACGTAACTTCTCAAGCAACAATAAATGATACAGCTTTAGTAAAACCAGCAGTTTCACTCGTCTATTATCTATTACCGAATCTTTCAAGTTTTGATCTTAAAGTGAATGCTATATATGGAATATTGCCTTCAATTGAAGGTTTGGGGCTGACACTAGCCTATTTTATTTCATACACTGCTATAATAATGGGTTTTGCTACATTGATTTTCAATTATAGAGAAATGAAGTGAAGATAAACATATCGTTTACAATGATTTTTATTGGACTTTTGATTTATGGTTTACTCATTGGTCCATTTACACAATATATGCGAAATAAGCCTATAGAGGAAAAGTTAGGTTATGTCCCAAGTATCAGAATATTGAAGCCTATGAGTGCCGACCAGAAAGAGTTGGTCGGGGTCTCGTTGATATTGAAAGTAATGATGTATTATGGTGGTCAGATTGGCCAAGTTCAGAAACAAGCTACTATTACTGAATCACCAGATTTGCAGGGCATGTCTAGGTTGTTACACGGGGCGGTACAGCTTGATCCATATAACATGGATGCCTATTATTTTGCACAGGGTTTTCTGACATGGGATGCCCGTCAGTACAAGATAGCTAATGATCTCCTGGAATATGGCATGAAGTATCGGACTTGGGATTGGCAGCTTCCATATTTTGCCGGTTTCAATAATGCATTTTTTCTAAAAGATTATAAAATGGCAGCAGAGCACTATAAAAAAGCCGGTGAACTTAGTGGTTATGACCTCCTTATTAAGCTTGCCGGACGATACTTTGCAGAATCAGGACAGACTGAAATGGCCATTTCCTATTTATCAGGAATGGTAAAAACTGCTAAAAATAATTCTATCAAGCAGGCATACGAAACGCGTTTAAAAGCTTTTATAGAAGTGCGAAAAATTGAGCTAGCTCGAGATACTTTCATAAGATCAGGCGCTGGAGGTGTTTTAACAATAGATACATTGATGAATTCAGGTTATTTGAATTCTGCTCCAATTGATCCATATGGTGGAAAATTTTATTTAGAGTCAGATGGCAAGGTCTCAACAACTAGTAAATTTGCTTTTTCTGCTATTAAATGAGTTAAACTTCCAGAGATTTTTTGTTTTTTTAAAACTAATTAGGCTGCTATTATTCAGGTGATTAATGAATGCTATTGAGGTAGATCAGTTATCTAAGGTTTTTACAGGTAAAAAACTAACCAAAGTAAATGCCTTAAAGTCTGTTTCTTTTACTGTTTCCCAGGGTGAGGTTTTTGGTTTTCTTGGGCCTAACGGGGCAGGCAAAAGCACAACAATCAAATGTTTGATGGGGCTGATAAGACCTTCTAGTGGTTCTGCGACTATTATGGGCGAGCCGATAGGTAGCGTGTCCTCTCGTATGAAATTAGGATTCTTACCTGAAAACCCTGCTTTTTATGACTATCTAACAGCTGAGGAATATCTCCACTTTGCAGGAAAACTGTATAAAATGACTCAGGACTTGTTGTTCCATAGAGTAGAAGAAATGCTCAAAAAAATGGAACTTTGGGATGCCAGAAAACGTCCAATAAGAGGCTATAGCAAGGGAATGGTACAGCGTGTCGGTATAGCTCAAGCTTTGTTACATGAACCTGATGTTTGTATATTTGATGAACCAATGAGCGGGCTCGACCCGCTGGGTCGTGCCCTTGTAAAGGACATTATCATAGACTTAAAGAAGCAGGGTAAATGTGTTTTTTTTAGTACACATATAACCGATGATGTTGAAAAAGTGTGCGATCGTGTTGCAGTAATTAATAAAGGGCAACTAATTGTGGTTGACAGCGTTGATAGCGTATTACAACGTGGAATAGAAGGATATGCTGTCTCCTTAACAGACTCTGAAGGTCTGAAAGAAGAGTTGTTTGTTACAGTTGCAGATTTGCAAATTTTTATTAAACAAACAGTCTACAATAGACAAAACATTGACAAAATTGAGCCCCGACGGAAAAATATGGAGGCTTTTTTTCTTGAGATTGTGGCTCAGTAATCAAAAGCTGTGCAATCCGCTTATTATCCCGCTATTGCTGTTTTCTGTTATCCTGGCAGTATATTATCCTGCTATGTTGAGTGGTATTCACTTAATAGATGATCCTGGCATTATTTCACTTTATTCTACTTCCCCTAAACTTTTACATATTCTAAAGCCTGGTAACTCCTA
>Ga0105044_10003610_pt1 | contig 21254 bp, 19 predicted proteins | sample MAT01_FD_78092 | JGI IMG/M metagenome (GOLD analysis project Ga0105044, IMG submission 78092) | Freshwater microbial communities from Lake Fryxell liftoff mats and glacier meltwater in Antarctica - MAT-01 | ecosystem: Environmental > Aquatic > Freshwater > Ice > Liftoff microbial mat | place...
CACATCACCGACGCCGAGGCAAGTGCCGCCAAAACAGAGACAATTCGCCTGCGCCCACCGAACCAACGCATCGCCTCCGGAAGCTACGTCTTGCAGACGATCTACGACCTGCTCGACGGCTACCTCTCGGAGAGTGAGATCCAAAAAGGTGGCCTGAAGATCTTTACCACCATCGATGCGAAGTTGCAGGCGTCGGCGGAAAAGGCCCTCGACGCCCATCTCACCAAGATCGAAACTCAGTCCGGCTTTCGGCATCCTGCCCGGGCCGCTCACAAGGAAGGCACCTCCACCAAATATCTCCAAGGAGCGGTGGTTTCGATCGACAACCAGACCGGCGGCATCTTGGCCATGGTCGGAGGACGCGACTTCGGGGAGAGTTCCTTCGATCGCGCGTATCTCGCGAAGCGCCAGGTCGGCTCGACTTTCAAGCCCTTCGTCTATGCGGTGGCCTTTGATCGGGGACACCTCCCGGCAGGCGCCTACGTCAGCGACAATGCCATTAGTTTGCCGATCGAAGGTGGTGCCCCATGGACGCCGGGCAACAGTGATGGTGCCTTCACCGGTCTCCAACCCGCCGCCATCGGTCTAATCAAGTCGCGCAATACCATGTCGGTCCGGGTCGGTCTGATCGGGGGCCTGGGCAACGTGCGGGGCCTCGCCGCAGAGCTCAAACTGGGCGAGATCCCGAACAGTCCGGTCTCCTTCCTCGGAGCCTTCGAGGCCTCGCCGATGAGCCTGACCAGCGCTTATTCGACGTTTGCCTGCGGCGGGGTAAACCGAGCCCCGTTTCTAATTGCCTACGCCGAAAACTTTGAAGAAGAACGTATTTACGAGCAACCCATCATCGACACGCCGATCCTGCCGCCCGGCGTGGCCTGGGTCACCGCCGACATTCTCTCGCTCGCCCTTGATGAAGGAACCGGATCCTCCGCCCGCAACTCCGGATACAAGGCCCCGGCGGCCGGCAAGACCGGCACCACCAACGACTATCGCGATGCCTGGTTCGTCGGCTTCACGGACAAAATCACCACCGGAGTCTGGGTCGGACTAGACACTCCGGCGACGATCATGGACCGCGGTTACGGCAGCACTCTGGCTCTCCCAGTCTGGACCGAAGTCATGAAAACCGCCGAGACGGCCGGGTATGCCGCCGCCCGAGTGCCTCCGCCTCCCGGCACGACGCTTCAGAAGCTGTGCCGCGAGTGTGGCCGACTTTCCTCCGGTCGCACCAACTATCCCTTCCAGATGAGCGTGCCGCCGGACTTGATGCCCCGCGGATCGTGCCAAGGACACGGCGGCGGGCTTCTCGCGGGCGGTGGATCCGGTCCGATCCCATTTCCGATTCCCGGGTTTCAGGAAACGATCCACGCCACTCCGGTGGCTGAAGAAGGCGGTTTTGAAAAAACCCTGCGCGGGCTCGGGAGGTTTCTCTTTGGCGGCAAGAAGCAGTGAACCCTACCGGCCTTGACCACTTGCCAGCTGTGTCTTTCTCAACCAGAGAAGACGCAATTCCGCCACCCAAATGGATCGACCGCCCTCGTGAATTGTGTCATTTTGCGCAAGTTGCCGAAATGAATACAAGCCGCGAGCCCTTTTTTTCCCTCGTTCCCGATGGCTCGCCGCATGATGTCTTGGGCGAACGCGAGGTCATGCTGCCCGGCTTTTCGCTGGAGATTTTCGCCACTCGCAAGATCCGGCTGCAACGATGGACCCTCAAGAATTTGGTTGATTCCTATTGGCGCCTTTACTGCCCGGTCGAAGGCCGGGCACTCGCCCGCTGCCAGGGCGTCACCACGGAACTCGAACCGGGAAGCGTTTATCTGATCCCCCCGCGGACCACCTTCAGCGCGGAGCTTGGTGAGCCGTTCACGAAATGGTATGTGCATTTTATCCTCGGTCGCGCCGACCTCTTGGCCGTCCCGGGGATCTACCGCCTGGAGACCGACTCCCTCACCGAGTCGGGCCTTGGCCTGTTGGCGGAGGGCGATTCTGAGAAGTCGTCCTGGGAGGCCGCCGTCCTAGTTCTCCATTCACTCAGCCGTCTGCCCAACTCTGCCTGGACCGATCAAAAAATCGACCGCCGCGTTGCCAAGGCGATGGACTACCTCCAGTCCAATCTCGCCCGTAAAATCAGCGCCGATGATGCCGCCCGTGCCGCCGGAGTCAGCGTGCGCAATCTCAACCATCTCTTCCGCGCCCACGCCCGGATGACCCCGATGAGCGTGCTGCTCGATTTTCGGCTCGACCGGGCCTGTCATCTCCTCCGCCAGACCGATCTCTCCATCGAGCAAGTGGCCGAGCAATGCGGCTTCCCGAACCGCTATTATTTCAGCCGCATGTTGAAACAGAACCGGGGCATTTCCCCCGCAGCCTATCGAAAGGGGCAGCTCTATTGATCTCGATGGGCCGTCCGACCGAGCATGATCGAGTCCTCGCCCGGCGACGTCCCGCAGGACCTCCGATCACGCATCCGCGATGGCCGGATTCGATTTCGGAACAAGAATCCCTGATCATGCCCTTTTCTCGCGAGGGGTTTCCGTGGAATGGTTTGGCTGAATCCCCACTGGACCTCCCCAGCCATGAACGACCTCACCACATTCACCCCCGGTTCCTTCGTTCACGCGCTGACTCTACTTTTTTGCCTCGCGATCAGCGCCTGCGTGTTCTGGGCCGGTCGGCTCAATGAAGGGCACTTCACTCCGACGCACCGCTTGCGTGTTGCCATTGTGACTGCCTGCGTGCTCTCCTGGGCGCTGAGCAGCGGCTATCTCCTGCAGCCTTCCCAGTTTCGCTGGGACCTCTCTCTACCCCTGCATTTCTGCAATCTCGCGAATCTCATCGGAGCATGGGCGGCCTGGACCCGCCACCGCGATGCCCAGGCGATCTGTTACTACTGGGCACTTGGCTTGTGCAGTTGGGCGTTTCTGACTCCATCGCTGGAGGTCGGACCGGCCCGGGTGTGGTTCTGGTTCTTTTGGTTTTACCACCTCATGATCCTCGTCGTCCTGGTCCAGGTGTTGTTGCTGGATCACTTCCGCCCGAACTGGCGGGATTTCCGTCGTGCGCTTGCTGTTTCGCTCGCCTATATGGCCTTGCTCGCCGTGATCGATGCGATTTCAGGGTGGAACTATGGCTTCGTCGGACGCGGCAAACCTCTTCAGGTGAGTCCCATCGACGTGTTCGGCCCCTACCCCTGGCGGGTTTTTGTCATGGCCCTCATCGGTAGCGGCGTCTTTGCAATCCTGACCTTGCCTTGGGTGATCCAATGGCGCAAACTCCGTCGCCCCTTCTAATTATCTCCCCACTCACCCCCAGCGACCATGTCCGACTCTGTTGAACGCGAATTAAAGGCCTTCATGAAAGGCCTCAGGAATCGCAATCCTTATGAAACCGAATTTCAACAAGCCGTCCTCGAAGTCGCCACATCCATCATGCCGTGGTATTTGGAACAAGATGCCTATCGCCACGCGCAGATCCTCGAGCGGGTCACCGAACCTGATCGTATCATCACCTTCCGCGTCACCTGGGAAACCGACAGCGGAGAGATTCGGGCGAACCGCGCCTGGCGGGTGCAGTTCAATCACGCCCTCGGACCCTACAAGGGCGGACTGCGCTTCCATCCCTCGGTGACGCAAAGCGTGCTCAAGTTCCTTGGTTTCGAGCAGATCTTCAAAAACAGCCTGACCGGTCTCCCCATGGGCGGGGCCAAAGGAGGCTCAAACTTCAATCCCAAAGGCAAAAGTGATCGCGAGATCATGCGCTTTTGCCAATCGATGATGATGGAACTGCATCGCCACATCGGTGAGGACATCGACGTTCCCGCCGGCGACATCGGCGTAGGCGGACGTGAGATCAGCTATCTCTTCGGCCAATACATGCGCCTGGAGAACCGCTGGAGTGGCGTGCTCACCGGCAAGGGACTCTCCTTCGGCGGCAGCGCTGTGCGGACCGAAGCGACCGGATGGGGATGCGTCTATTTCTGCGATGACATGTTGCAGGAGCACGGGATGAGTCTGGAAGGCCAACGTGTCGCCGTCAGCGGCAGTGGCAACGTGGCCATCTACGCCGCCCAAAAGCTGATGGATCACAAGGCCAAGGTCGTCACGCTGAGCGACTCGGGAGGCTTTATCCACATCCCCGACGGACTGAGCGAAGACCAGTGGCGGGAAATTCAACACCTCAAGGAAGCCGCCCGTGGCCGTCTCGAAGACTACCGCAGCACCGGAGTCACCTTCCACGCCAATGCTCGCCCATGGAGCGTCTCTTGCGATATCGCGATGCCCTGCGCGACGCAAAATGAGATCGAGGGAGTTGACGCCAGAGAGCTCGTTGGGTCAGGGGTCAAAGCCGTTTGCGAAGGGGCCAACATGCCCACCACCTACGAGGCCATCGAAGTCTTCCGCGCCGCCCAAGTCCTCCACGCACCTGGCAAAGCTTCCAATGCTGGAGGCGTCGCGGTAAGCGGACTTGAGCAAAGTCAAAACGCCATGCGCATCAGTTGGGATCGCGAAGAAGTGGACAACCGTCTGCGGAAAATCATGCGCGACATCCACACCCGTTGTGTCAAAGCCGGAAGGAAAGCCGACGGCCGGATCGACTACATCGACGGATCAAACATCGCTGGATTTCAGAAAGTAGCCGAGGCGATGCTGGCGTATGGAGCGGTGTGAGGGATTTTAGCTTTTTAGCTTTTTAGCTTTTTAGCTTTTCAGCGGGCAAGCGGGTAAGCTGGTAAGCTACCGAACTTCACTGCGATTAGCCCATCTCCCCTCACTTGCTGAACCGCTGAACCGCTGAACCACTGAACCACTGAACCACTGAACCACTGAACCACTGAACCACTGAACCACTGAACCACTGAACCACTGAACCACTGAACCACTGAACCACTGAACGACTCCTCCCTCATGCCCATCCCCTTCGACAACACCTACGTGCGACTGCCAGCCCAGTTGCACGCCCGGGTCGATCCAACACCCGTGACGAGTCCAGAACGCATCGCACTGAATCGCCCCCTCGCTGAATCACTCGGGCTCGATGTCGCCTATCTTGAGTCGGACGAAGGGCTCGCCTTTCTCGCCGGAAATGCGATTCCCGCCGGGGCAGAGCCATTGGCGATGGCCTATGCGGGGCATCAATTTGGCGGGTTCTCACCGCAATTGGGTGACGGAAGGGCCATCCTCATTGGGGAGGTGATCGATCAGGACGGAAGTCGTCGTGACCTGCAATGGAAAGGCTCGGGACCCACTCCCTTCTCCCGACGCGGCGATGGACGGTCGGCTCTTGGCCCCGTGCTGCGCGAATATCTCGTTTCAGAAGCCATGGCCGCTCTTGGAGTGCCGACGACCCGAGCTCTCTCGGCGGTGAGTTCCGGCCAACCGGTCTATCGTGAGGAAATCGAACCAGGCGGCGTCTTCGTTCGAGTGGCAGCGTCTCACCTGCGCATTGGAACCTTTCAGTATTTCGCCGCGCGACAAGATCACGAGTCGCTCCGCGTTCTGCTCGACTACGCCATCAACCGGCACTATCCCGCATGCGCTACTAAGGACAATCCCGCCCTCGCCTTCCTTGAGCAGGTCTGCCTCGCTCAAGCCCGGCTTGTCGCCCGCTGGATGCAGATCGGTTTCATCCACGGCGTGATGAATACCGACAACACCAGCATCTCCGGTGAGACGATCGATTACGGTCCCTGTGCCTTCATGGACCACTATCGATCCGACCAGAAATATAGTTTCATCGATCAAGGGGGACGTTACGCCTACAGCCAACAGCCCAACATCGCCCTGTGGAATCTGACCCGGTTGGCGGAAGCGCTTCTGCCCCTGATCCAAGAGGATCCCGCCCAAGGAGGGCCTGCTGCCGAAGCAGTCCTGAGCCGATACCCCGAAGCTTTCCAAGAAGCACTTGAGAGCGGCTTCCGCCAAAAAATTGGATTCCCTCACGAGAACGCCAATAGCTGGCCGCTCGTCCAGAGGCTGCTTGGGATCATGGAAGAGAACCGAGCCGACTTCACCCTGACATTCCGACATCTTGCTGAAGCGCTAACTCCGGGGGGTGAATCCTCCCTTTTGTCACAATTCCCTCAATCAGCAGACCTGATCAACTGGCTGTCCAACTGGCGTGACCAGCTTCGCGAGAGCGGCATCACACCGGAGCAGGCTACTGCATTGATGCGGCGCACCAATCCGATCTTCATCCCTCGAAATCACCGAATCGAAGAGGTCATCCTCGCAGCCAAGGCTGGAGACCTTGCCCCCTTTCACCGCCTCCGCGAAGTCCTCCGGAAGCCCTATCAGGAACAACCGGACTTTTGCGAATACGAAGCGGCTCCTATGGAAAGCGAAATCGTGCCGGCTACATTCTGCGGCACGTAGTTAGACCGGACCTAGCGTGAAGAAGGCATGCCAAACCTCATCAATGACGGCTTTGAAATCCATCGGGGGGTGATCGACGCGGCAACGCTGCACGCCCTTCGAGACGAAACGAGCGCCGTAAGCCGAGGAACTGGATCATCCTCCGTTCGGCATCTGCGGCGGCGCTCTGCCATGGTTGATGAGTGGCTCCGTTCCCCCTCCCTCCGTTCCCTCCTGCCGGTTTCAATGCGCCCGGTCCGGTCGATCCTTTTTGACAAAACGCCGCAGGAGAATTGGCCAGTCATTTGGCATCAAGATCTCACCATTGCCGTGCTTGAGCGCCAGGAATGCGCAGGCTACGGACCGTGGTCCATCAAAGAAGAAACGCCCCATGTCCAGCCGCCCCTCTTCTTGCTTAAACAAATGGTGACCTTGCGCCTGCACCTCGACGAGACCCCCGAGGAAAACGGAGCGCTCCGGGTGGTGCCGGGCTCGCATCGACTCGGTCGCATCACCTCCGACCAGATACCCGGGCTGACCTGTGCCGCTGTCGTAACCTGCGCGTGCCAAGCCGGAGATGTCTTGCTGATGTCGCCTCTGCTTCTGCACTCTTCCTCCCGGAGCCAGGTCCCGCATCATCGCAGGGTCATTCATATCGAATTTGCGCCGACAGACGCGCTTGATCCCCGGTTGCAATGGTATGAACCTGAGTAAGATGCACCTTCAGAAATACCATGGGACGATCAACTTGATCGCCCTCCTCTCAACCCTGCTTGCCGCTCCACTTCGTGCGAATGAGCCACGCACAATTCACCTCGCTCCGGACTCTCCCGTTCTCCCGGTGGTGGCCGTGCCGCTTTTGCACGAGAAAGTTCCCGAGCTCCCTCTCTCGGGAGACGGACTCGCCCTCACCCCAAAGGAGTCACCCTATCAATGGACGAAAATCGGACCTACTGAGGAGCCTATCATCCTCAAAATCTCCGTAGATGAGGCACGCTTTGACTTCGGCACCCTGACAATTTGGAATTGGCATAACTTCGCCGTTCACCAATCCAAAGTTATCGCCGGAGCGGATTCCGAAATCGAGATCCATGTGAACGGCCTGGGAACCTATCTGATGACTTTCGATGGTTTTCGCGACGGGCGCTATCAGGAGCGCCTCATCCGCAACATCGCGGTCACGGCGGATGGCACAACGGCTCGTGAGGCATGGAAAACTGACGAGTTCTTCGTCGGTCTCTGCGCCTTCCCCGGCCGTTATCACTGGACGCCCGGAGGAGTTCCCACGTTGCCCGTCGGACTCACCCAAGAGGAGGCCCGCAACCACGAAGCCGAACTCATCGCTCGCCTCGGACTCCAAGTTGCGCGCGTCGATGAATCCATCGAAATGGGACGCAAGGAGAGCAAGCACGGCGAGACCTACTTTTTCGACTTTGCCCGCATGGATGCCGCCACGTCTGCATGGACCTCCCGCGGTTTCGAGCTCGCCCTGCAAAGCATGAGTGCCTCCGACTGGGCGGTGCTGCCCAAGTATGCCGACCAAGGCAAAAACCGCTGGCGTTACCCCCATCAGGAAGGGCCACAAAGAGCCTATCTCGCCGCCCTGGTGACTCGCTACGGCAAGCACAGCCGCTTCATGCAAATCTCCAACGAGCCCGATCAAATCGGCTACTGGTCGGGAACGAACGAGGAGTTCGTCACCCAGTTCACCTTCTCCCAGGATGAAGTCCGCCGGGTCGCGCCGGACCTGCCGCTCACCTATGGCGGCTACACCGTCGTCGATGAGGCGAAATGTGCCTACTTCATCAAACACATCCACCACCTCGCCGACTTCCCCGCCTACAACGCCCACGGTAACCTCACGGACTACGCCCGCAGCTTCGCCACCGTGCGGCGGCTCCAAAGTGAAGCCGGCGACCACTCAAACCGGTGGGTGAATACCGAGACCGGCTACAGCGCCTGGCGGCTTGAGCAAGAGCGCCGTCAGGGCCAAATCGATGTGCAAAAGATTCTCTACTCCTGGGCCAATGATCATGCCGGAGTCCTCCTCTTTTGCTCTCGCATGACCCGAGGACCCGGGCGCGATGGAACCCCGGATTTCGGACTGCTCGATTACCAGTTTTGCCCTCGCTTCGTCTATGGTTCCGTTGCCGCCCTGATCACGACGTTGGGCGGAGCGTCCTTTGAGAAGACTCTCTCCGAAACAGATGAGGCGCACCTTTACACGTTCCGCCGTGGTTCTGATCTAATCCTCGCCGGATTCACTTTGAACGAAAGCGCCATCGCAAAAGTTGCGAGCGACGCGAAAGAAATACTCGCAGTCGATGAAATGGGCAACCAGCATCCGCTCGATCCGTCCACCACCCTGAGCCTCTCCCTGGACGGATACCCGCGCTATTGGGTTCTCAAGGAGGCGTCCGTTTTACAAATTGAAAGGTAATGCCTCATGCGGTCAGCCTTACTAACGGAAGCAACTGTGAGGAGGCAAGCTAAGATCCCGCCGGCATGGCGCGAGCTTTCGACACCGGGAAGAAGACGCAGCGCACGAAGCTTGTCCCTATTTTCCGCGCGAACGAAGGCTCGCCAGCGCCGCCTCAGCCTTCCGGGTCGTCCAGTAAGGCCTGCAACCGGGCCTGCAAGGACGGGGGAACCCGCTCAAGCCAGGTCGCGTCGATCTGGCCGATCTCCATCATGTCCCGAAGATGAACACGATCCTTGTCACGATACGACGTCAACTTCATCGTCACCAAAGCCTCCAGATTCAGTAGTCGGAAATCCTCGTTCGTGGGATCGATTCGATCCATTTCTGGCGAAGGTTCTAGCGATTCGGACTCCACTTTTTCCCCCGAAAAAATCAAACGCACCGCGTCGCGAACCTTCGCATCGGGACCGTCGAGAAACATTTCGATGTGGCTCTTGCCTCCCAAAATGGAAACCGAACGATGCAGGAAACCCGCCGCCGCCAGAGCTGTGGTGGTCGCCGGCATATCTTCGCGCCGCACCAGCAAATCCACATCACGCGTGTTGCGGACGACCGAGTTATCGACCCGTGACACCCAGGCGGCCACCGCGTTTCCGCCGCTGACCGCATCCGGAATACCCGCCGCCTCGAGTGCCGCGGTGGACCGCAGGAGGCGGTCTTTCACTTTCTCGATTCCCTCACTCATGCGTTCCCACGATACCTGACCGATGGGTGGTCCGGAAGTTTGCATAGATTCGCAATAGACCGGTCAGTGGAGATTGCGAAACGAATCGGAGGGAGATCACCGGCTATTTCTTGCGGGCGAACAGACACCACCATTGCTTCCAATATCCCAGAGGAACTAATTTTCCGTTGATCCCTGCTCCGCGCAGACCCGCCATTTCAGCGGTCCCGAATACTCCGGGAAATCGCATCACCAGGACCATACCTATGCTGGCGATGCCAAGGATGAGCCCCGTGACCCCACTGATCCAGCCGCTCCCGAGACGCCTCAGAAGAGCAGGACACTCCAGTTCTTCGCGAATCAGGATGCGGGACTTTTTGACAAGGCTCATGAAACGATGAGTTTACGTAACTTCGACGAAATTCTCCGATTTGCGTGCTCCGTCTTCAAGACGGGCTGAACCCATCTCAAGAATGACGGAAACCCCTTACTCCACCTTCACTCCCCCACAAACCATGAGCTCATTGCCGTCTCTCGCCGTTCTCACCCTGACCCTACAGACAGCCCTCCTCGCTGCGGATGCGCCCAAGATCACCTATACCTATCACGACCTCGCGCCACTCGCTCTGGAAGGGCAAGGTTGGCCGGCGGACGCCTTGCTCTCCCGCTATGACCGGCTTCCGGCGAAGGCCGAGCACGTGGTGCCTGATCCGGTGTGGAACCTCAGCAGACACAGCGCGGGACTGAGCTTTCGTTTCGTGTCCGACGCCACCAGCCTCAGCATCAAGTATCAGGTCGGCAGCAAAACCCTCGGACTCACGAACATGCCGCCCACCGGGGCCAGCGGAGTGGATCTTTACGCGCTCGCTCCCGAGGGCAAGTGGAAATGGGTCGATGTCACCAAGCCCAAAGAAGCCGACACCACTTACGACATCACCGGCATCGACCCTGGCAAACGCACTTATCTCGCGTATCTCCCGCTATTTAATACCACCACGTCGATCAGCATCGGCGTGCCCGAGGGCAGCAGCTTCGAAGCCCTCGTGCCACGTTCCGAACTTCCCATTGTGTTTTACGGAACCTCCATCACGCACGGGGCCTCAGCATCGCGTCCCGGCATGACGCATGTCGCCATCCTCGGACGCCGTCTGAATCGTCCGGTCATCAACCTCGGCTTCTCCGGCAATGGAAAAATGGACGCCTCGGTAGGTGCCTTGCTCACCGAAATCGAAGCGGCGGTCTATGTGATCGATTGTCTTCCCAACATGTCGGGATCGGACGTGAAGGAGCGAGCCGAACCGCTGGTTCGCCAAATCCGCGAGGCTCGTCCCGACACCCCCATCGTCCTGGTCGAGGATCGCTCACATGGGGGATCCTGGGTCAAGGCGGCGCAACGCAAGCGCCATGCTGACAATCGGACGGCCCTTGTCCGCGCCTACGATGCGCTCGTGGCTTCGGGACTCACCGGCCTCTACTACCTCCCCGGCGAAGGACTCCTCGGCGACGATACCGAAGGCACGACCGATGGATCGCATCCGAACGATCTCGGGTTTGTCCGACAAGCCGATGCCTTCGAGCCGGTGCTGCGGAAAGCATTGGAAGCGAAGTAGCGGCACTGGTCTGCGGGAAACATCAGGACTTCCGGACCGATCCTCTCTACAATTACCCGAGCATCGTCCCCATCCACGCCGGCGCGGTCTTGCCTAACACCAGCAAACCGGTCAATGCGATCAGCAGGCTAGTTCCCATGACAAACACGGCCTCGAATACCACCAGGGCCGCCAAGGACGCGGGTTCCGCGCCGAGCAGCCGAAGGTGGGCGAACTCAGCTCGCCGCAATCGATAGGATAACAAAAATACCAGAACTCCGATTGCCACGGTCGCCAACCCGATACCGGCCAGCAACGCCATCACAAAACCCTGGACCCGGAATACCGTGGCAAACAACTCCTGAATCTCTCCAGCCGGTTCGACCAGGAGAAGGTCCTCGCGTCCATCCAAGCGCCCTTTGAGCAGCGCCTGGCTTTTGGTATCACGAGGAACCACCACCACTGCGGTGATCGGCAAGGCATCGAGATCCCCATGGAAGTGAAAGGTGTTTCGATTCTCCGGGGTAATCTCATGATACGTCCGCACCGAGGCGTTCAGACGGATCGCCGGATCATTTCCCTCGGTCGCTAGTCGCTCATCCGCGCCTGCCAGAGCAGCCTCCTCATGACCGTGGCCGAGGCCTTCGATGATCCAACAGGTCCGGAGATCGGTGAAAATAGCCGCATCGTCCGGTGACTCATTCGCCCCCAGCACTCCGACCACCGTCATCTTCAAAGGATACACCCCGGCCAGGTCGAAGAGAGCTTCCGGCGAGGAGATCACCGCATCGCCGACCCGGATACCATGCCGCCTCGCCACCTCGGCTCCGACGACGCACTCTCCGGTGCGAAGCAAGCTACGGCCATTGGCGATCTCCAGCTTCCGAAATGCAAAATAGTCGAGACTCGTTCCCACGATGCGATGCTCGCCGGAAGCGAAGCGGGCATACAGCGGAATCGCGAGGGCAAAATCCGTGGATTGGATCTCTTCGACCACCTCGAACGGCAGCTTCGGAGTTTTCGGCTTGGTGAAATAGAGACCATTGAAGACCAGCTCCAACGGACTGCCTGGCGCACCAACCAGCAGTGGCGTGCTTGCCGCTCTCGCCTGCAAAACCTGCTCGCCAACCCGCACCAGAATCGCCACGGACGGAGGCAAAAACCAGACCAGGCTGAAGGCCGCCACCAGCAGAATGGTTTTCGCTCGGGAACACCGCAGATAACGAACGCCCAAATGCCACACGCCCGCAAGGTTCATACACCCACCTCCTTTTTGCACAGGTCGCGCAGGTCCAAGGCCCGGTCGAAGCGCGGGAGCAGGCTCGGCTCATGGGTAACCATCACCACGGTGGCATCAATCATTTTCGCCTCATCGAGAAGCAAGGCGACGATACGATCCTGATTCTCCGGATCGAGATTGCCGGTCGGCTCGTCTGCGAGGATCAGTTCAGGCTGTCCGATCAGCCCCCGACAAAGGGCCGCCCGCTGGCGTTCCCCTTGCGAAAGTTGCCCCGGATACTTGGACAAATGACGCTCGATCCCAGCTCGTTCGGAAAGAGAAAGACACCGCTCCTCCCGATCGCGAGCCGCCCCGAGAGCGGAGCCCAATCGGCAGGGCAGCAGGATGTTTTCGCGCACGGTCAGGTAGTCGAGCAATTCAAAATTCTGCGGGACCAATCCGATCCTGCCCAATCGATGCGCTTGCCGGGCGGCACGAGTCATCCCACTCCACTCCGCACCGGCGACGGTCAGCGCGCCCGACTGCGGAACTTCGACGCCAGCCAGCAATTGCAAGAGGGTGGTTTTCCCGCAGCCGCTCGGACCGACCAGGGCGACGGTCTCCCCGCGACCAACCTGCAACGCTGAAATCTCCAACGAGAAAGCCGCTGCAGGATAGGCAAATAAGATGTCGCGGGCGTCGATCATTGGGGTATCGGCGAGGGTGGTGCGGCAGCGTCATCTTCCCTCTGAGGCGCTTCCGTGGCGAGCTGTCGCGAAACCGTCTGAACTCGTTCCTCATCGCGCAGCACCAGATCTCCCATACGCCATCGCCCGTCTTCAGCCACCAGACGACAGTCGGCCTGGTAACGATTCGTGCGAAGATGCGAGTGCCCCCAGTGACTCACCTGACCAACCGCGACCCACTCGATCGTTTGCCAAATACCGTCACGGGAAACGCGGGGCAAAACCTCGCACCGCCGCAGGGCCACGTCGGTGACGCGGACGCGGGCACCGCCTTCCTTCTCCAGATCAAGAGAGGCGTTGATCTCCAGATAGACCCGCTCCAGAAGCGGCCCGGAAATGCTCGCGGCCAGCGTATCGTAGATCGCCGACTCGTCGCGATAGTCAAAGGAATGATAAATATTGCGCAGCAGCGTGTAGGTTACTTCTTCCGCCTCCTCAGCCGGAAGGCTCAGTTCTCGGGAGGGAACCTTCACCCAGCCTACGATGATCAGGATCACCCCCGCGGCGGCGATCCAACCCACCCGACGGGTCGCCGCGAGGCGTTGCCGCATCACAAGGAAGCCTGCTGATCCTAGCACGAGCGCACCAAGGCCGAGCACCCACTTCCACGGCCCATACTCAGCGAGCCGGGGCTTGGGGAGATCGAGCAACGCGGGAAGGGTGATCGGCCCTTCTGCCTGCCAACTTGCCTCGGGAGATTCCGGGGTCACCCTCCGCGCCGACGGCGCTCCGACACTACTGATCTCCACCACCGCCGAGGTCTGTCCCGGCCCGAACCATCGCCACGAGACCTCAAGCTTGCTCAGGCCTCGCAATCCACTGCTCAACACCACCCCGACCAAGGCCTCCTTCAAAGGGATGCTCTCCCGCTCATCGCTCACGTAACCTTTCTCCGGGTCAGGGCGGATGAAACGGATGCGGGTCTCATCGAAGTTGATGGGGGTTGCCCCAGTAGCCAGACTCACTCCGGCTTCTAATTCCGACTTGGTGCGATCCAAGACTGACGACCGTTCGGCCGCTGTCGTCAAAACCACCGGCAGGTTCCAATCCTCCCGGAAAGGCGCCACGCGCACGATGGCCTCAAGCCGGACTTCAAACGGCTCGACGACGACAAAGCCACGCACGGCATCCCAGTCGGCGGCCTGTCCCCGCGAAATCCCCGAGAGGGCAAACGCGGCGAAAGTTCCAAACCGGACCATCGTGGGGAAATATCGTCGGAATCCTGCGATCATGAAGCGTGTCATTACGAATCCCGGCCCACCCAAGCCTCGATCTCGTCATCCAAATCGACCGACTCGAGCGCCTCGCGTGCCCACGCGAGACTTGGACTCAGGCGGCGCAGCAGCCGCACCGCGACGACTTGCACGACCGGGAGATCGCTCCAAACCATCTGCGCCAACCCGCGCCAATGTTCACCCGCGCGGAAGCGACGAGCATCCTCGACCTGCTCGCGGCACTCCTGACACAACATCAAACACCGCTCGGGATCCGGCACTGTCGGAACGGGCGTGACCTCGAAAATACGAAGAGGCACACCTTTGGCCTCGCACAGTTCACAACTCGACCGGGCCCGCCGGGCGAGATCTTTGCCCAACACATTCACTTCGGCGACGCGCGCCTCGTGCACTTCACGTCCTTTGGCCATGCTCAGCGGGTGATTTCGGGAATCGCGGCGTCAGCTGGGATGTCCTCGCCTTCCCAGTTCGGCACCTTGTTGTCGTAAGTCAGAATTCGATCGGCACTGCCGGGCGCGGGTCGGGCGTTCTTCGCGGGGATCCACTCCCGATGCTGTTTGAGGATGGCTGCAAAGGTATCGTCATTGGCAAGGTTGGTCCACTCGTTGGGATCGATGGCGTGATCGTAGAGTTCCTCCGTCCCGTCGGCGTAAATGATGTAGCGCCATTGCTCCGAGCGGATGCCATGGTTGCCTGAGTTGTGTGTCGTGATCGCCGGATGGTCGCGGGGGGCCTTGGCATCTTTGATTTGTGGCACCAGCGAGATGCCCTCCAGCCCGGCTTTTTCCGGCAAACCGGCCAGCTCCACCAGAGTCGGATAGATATCGAGCAACTCGGCTGGTCGCGCGCACAACTGCCCCGGAGTCACCCCCGGACCCGCGAAGACCAGCGGCACCCGCGTCCCGTCATCCCAGAGGGTATTTTTTCCGGTGATCTCTTTTTCCCCGAGGTGCCAGCCATGATCCGACCACAGGACGACGATGGTATGCTCCGCCGCCCCGCTCGCCTCCAAAGCGTCGAGGACCCGCTGCACCTGACTATCGGCAAAGGCGGTCGAGGCGAGGTAAGAACGCACCAGATTGGCCCACTCGTGCGAGTCCTCGAGGAATTGCAATCTTGGCTCGGGAAGTTTCCAATGGAGATACCAGGAGAAGAAGGGGGTGTCATCCCGGTCGTCCCGTTTGATCAGAGGCAGGATCGAGTCGTCTTTCGGGAACAGGTCATACCACTTCTGGGTCACGTAACAGGGCACGTGCGGCAGGAAAAACCCTGCGGCCAAAAAGAACGACTCATCCTTCGGCATCTGCCCGAGTTGCTCGACCGCCCAGGAAGCCACTTTCCAATCCCCCTTGTCTTCGTCCTTGTGGGGGAATGTGCCCCAATCGACCAGCTTGTGGCCCGACGGAGTCTTCACCAATGGCTCGGGAGGAAAAGGACCACCGCTCGCGCCTGGACCGACGTGATCCCATTCGAGCGGTTCCTGACGCCCATAGGCACCGTGATAGATTTTTCCCGTCATGTAAGTCGTGTAGCCTTGGCTGCGGAAATGCTCGGGGAGCGACTCCAGTGCAGCCAGCTCCGGCACCTCGCGGAACCACGGCTTCAATCCATAGATCCCCGTCGTGCTGGGGCGTTGCGAGAGCATCAGGCTGGTGCGCGACGGATTGCAGAGAGGTGCCTGACAGTGCGCATTCGTAAAACTCGTGCCGCGTGCGGCGAGCGCGTCAATCGCGGGCGAGTGCGACAGCGCATGCCCCCCGAGATGGCCGATCCAATCGTTCTGATCGTCGATCGCGATCATCAGGATATTCGGTCGGTCGGCGGCGTGAAGGCTCAGTCCGCTGAGGGCAGCGCAGAGCAAAATTAGTCGAGGTATGGCCATGGGAGGAAGACGGATCAAACAGGGTTGAGTCCTCGACCAAACAGGGTTAGGTGATGGAGTCAACAGGGTTCGATTGATGAGCATACCCTATCGACTCCCCTCCCCCTCTGCAAGCTCTGCATCGCGCCAATGAAGTCTCTTTTGACCTTGCTCATGCTGGTCGGCCTGACGTCCTCCCGGGCGGCAAACCCGCCGCCTTGGTGCGGAACTTTTTCCATCGTGGCGGTGGACCGGGCCACCGGGGAAATCGGAGTGGCGGTGGCCTCGCGTGTCGTCGGAGTCGGCGCGATCGTCCCCTTCGCCCAAGCGAAAGTGGGAGCGGTCGCGACCCAATCCTTTGCCAATCTCCGCTACGGTCCGATTGGATTGCTCGCGCTTGAGTTGGAGATCGAACCGAACAAAGCTCTCACCTTGCTCACGGCCGACGACCCGCTTCGAGCCGAACGTCAGGTGGGACTGATCAATGTGGACGGTCAAGCCGCGAACTACACCGGCGACTCCTGCCTGGCCTGGGCGGGAGGGATCGTGGGAGATGGCTTCGCCGTGCAAGGGAACATCCTCGCCGGACCGGAGGTGCTCGAGGCCATGGCCCGGGCCTTCGCCGAAACGGATGGCGAATTGAGCGAACGACTCCTCGCCGCCCTCCACGCCGGGGAAGCCGCCGGAGGCGACCGGCGCGGCAAGCAATCCGCCGCCTTGCTGGTGGTTCGCGAAGGCTGGGGCTACGGTGGACTGGGTGATCGCTTCCGCGACATCCGGGTCGATGAACACCCCGATCCCGTGAAGGAACTGGAGCGGGTCTATCGGGCGCACTGCAGGCTGTTCCCGCGGCCGGAACCGTGAGCGCTCGTGGGTCACCATGGCGGGCTTGATCGGCCTGACTCGATCCCTCAGCCACGATCCACCCAAACCTGGCACGAGCCATCCGAATAAAAAGTCTGGTAGGTCACGGTCAACACCCGGTCACATTTGGTTCGGCCCCGTCCATCGACATAGTGATAGGGCTCGAGCCGCTTGCTGACCACGATCGTCTTCACGATGTAGGGAGCGCTCACCACCACATCGCAATAGGGCGCAGCATTGTAGCGACGCCGATCTTCGTAGTGCCGATAGGGCATCTCCTGATGGTAGCGCGATACATGAGACCTGCTTTCCGCAGCGGCAGTCCGGTGAACGTCATAGCCCATCTCGCCCGCTTGAACAGGAGTCAGCCCCGGAATCAACACACAAGCAAAGAGAGTCAGGAGGAATTCGTTTTTCATGCCGCTTTCGTAGAACACCGAGGATCTTACAAAGTTTTCCCGTCTCGTCCAGCATTGATCTCGCCGGGGTCGCATGTCACAGCTTGGCCGACCAGAGATGAAGCTCGCACCTTCCCGATTTCGGTTTCGCACTCAAAACTCCTTCCGAGCAACAACCGGCCAGGCCGATCGCCCGCGCCGTTCACATTCAATCCCGATTTTTCCCGCTTGCACCGTCCCCGAACCAAGGTGTCTGTTGCCGCCCCGAAATCGCGAGGCAAAGTCGGCCAGTAGCAGGCCGCTTGAAAGATTCGTCGTTCCGCCGAAGTAACCCCTATCAGGCCACCGTCCTCGCTAACTCGCTAACTCGCCAAACCGCTAAATCGCTAAATTGCTTCCCCATGTCTCCCGACCAACTCCACATCGCCGTCCTCGCAGGCGGACCCGGCTCCGAACGTGAAGTCTCCCTCGCCTCGGCCAAAGGCGTGGTGGAAGCTCTCACCGGAAAGGTCCGCCAGGTCACCCTCGTCGATGTGCGCGACACCTCGTTTGCCTTGCCAGCAGGAACCGATGTGGCCTTCAATGTCATCCACGGCACTTTCGGCGAAGACGGAGTCCTCCAGGCCGAACTCGAAAAACGCGGGGTCGCCTACACCGGAGCCCGCCGCCTCAGCTCCGAGCTGGCCTTTGACAAAATCCGCAGCAAAGAACGCTTCATCGCCGCTGGAGTCTCCACTCCACGATCAGAGGTGATCATGCTGAATGGCAGTTCCGCCCCGCTCAGCCCCATCGGCCTTCCCTGCGTCGTCAAACCACCGCGCGAAGGTTCCAGCGTCGGCGTCCATCTCGTCCACACGGTCGAGGAATGGAACGCCGCCATCGCCGATGCCTCCCGTTTCAGCCCGGACGTGCTCGTCGAGGACCTCATCGTCGGCAAGGAACTCACCGTCGGAATCCTCGGCGACGAAGCACTCCCCATCATTCACATCCAGCCCCGCTCCGGTTTCTACGACATCTCGAACAAATACCCCTGGATGACCGGGGCCGGTGGGACGGACTATTTTTGCCCCGCCGATCTCTCCCCCGCCCTCACTGCGGCCGTCCAGGAGCAGGCCCTCGCCGCCCATCGCTCGCTCGGCATCGAAGTGTATTCCCGGGTCGATGTGCTGCTCCGCGCCGCCGATGACATACCATTCGTGCTCGAAGTCAATACCATCCCCGGGATGACCGCCAGCAGCCTTCTCCCCAAAGCCGCCGCCGCAGTCGGCATCGATTACGCAACTCTTTGTTTGAAAATTATTACAATTTCGCGTAATTTCGACTAATGCGAAATAAATCAAGCCGAGTCAATCAGCGAAAATCGGTCAAAGGTGGCCATGCTCGCGAGCTCGGCGATGAGTCGGCCTGGGTGATGCTCGAGGCAGATCTCCCTGGTGAGCGAGCGGCCCCACGGCGTCGCCCCGGCGCCCGACGCCGCGCGTGGACCGCGATTTTTGCCATCATTTGCCTCAGCGTGACCATTCCCGTTGGAGGGATCTGGGTCTATCGCTCGATTTTTTATCAGAATGAGGAATTCATCCTTGAGCACCTCACGATCCGCAGCGACGGCACCCTGGGGGAAGCTCAACTGGCCGAAATTGCCAATGTTTCTCCGGGTATGAACCTGATGAAACTCGATCTTCCGGCGATTCGGGCCCAGATTCTCAAACTTCCCCACGTCGAGGACGCCGTCGTGACCCGTGAACTTCCGGACCGCCTCCACATCACCGTGCGCGAGCGCATCCCCGTGGCCTGGCTCTCCTGTCCACCCCTCGGAATCCGCCCCGGCGATATGGAACGCGGTCGCCTCGTCGATGACGAAGGCTATTCCTTCCGCTGCCTCGACCTGACCGATGCGGTAAAAAGCCTGCCCATCATCGAAGTATATAAGATGGCCGAGCCGGTCGAGGGTCACCCTGTCGAGACCGACGGTTTCGCCGCTGCCTTGAAATTGGTCAGGGAAGGCGAGCTCGCGCTGGCGGATCGCGGACTCGTCCTGGAGCAAGTCATCCTTCGGAACGAGTGGTCTCTTCTCGGCGTGTATCGCAATGGCCTTCAGGTGACCTTCGGCATGGGTGAGATCGAGCGGGGGCTGCTGAATCTCGGCGAGGTCCTGACCCGCACCGAGAAGCTTGGTTCACCTCTGCTTACGGTCAACGTGGCAGCCCGGCGCAACATTCCCGTGACCTTTGCCGAGCCTTTGCCGGCAAGATCTCCTGAAGAGAGCGCAACCGCTCCGGCCTCCGCCACTCCGGGCGAAAGCGACTTCGCCCTTCCCGAGGCGGAAGAAGGAAATCACTTGCAGTCTATTTTGCAAGGAGGGTAAACGTTAAGAGTAGCAAGAAGCGAAATGGCTGGATCAAATATTTACGTCGGGTTGGAGATCGGCACTTCGAAGGTCTGCATGGTTGTCGGAGAAGTGCGTAGCGACGGCGCAATCAAGATCCTCGGGGTCGGACAACATCCTTCGGTGGGGGTGCGCAAAGGCGAGATCGTGGATCCCGAAGCCGTGCAAACCTGTCTCCACGACGCCTTCGCGCGTGCCGAGGAGCGCAGTTCGGCGGAAATTTACACGGTCTTTCTCGCCGTCACCGGTTCGCACATCCGCAGCCTGAACACCGATGGCGCCATCCGCATCGCCGACGGCAGCCTGCCCATCGGACCGGAAGACATCGAGGAGGTCAAAAAAATCGCCCGCGATGTCCCGCTCCCCGGCGACAGCGGCCACATCCATTCCATCATTCAACACTACCGAGTCGATGGTCAGGAGCAGGTCCTCAACCCTCAGGGAATGATGGGCCAAAAACTCGAGGCGAACTACCACATCATCTACGGCATCAAGAACCGCATTCAGAATGCGATCAAGTGCGTGCGCGATTCCTCGTTGGAAGTCGAGGACATCGTATTCTCGCCCGTTGCCGCGGCCCAAGTGGTCCTCACCCGCGAAGCCAAGAACGAAGGCGCGCTTCTGATCGATATCGGTGGAGGCACTTCCGACTACATCTGCTTCGTCGATGGAGCCGTCGTCGCGAGCGGATGTGTTGCGGTCGGCGGGGATCACATCACCAACGACATCGCCCTCGTTTTAAAGATCCCTCTGGCCCGGGCCGAGAAGCTCAAAGTGGCCCACGGCAGTGCCTCGCTCCGCAATATCTCGCACGAGGAGATCCTCATCGAAGGGGAGAGCGGCAAGAAGGTCGAGCAGGAATTGTTGAATCAAATCATGAACGCCCGGGTCACCGAGATGTTCAGAGTAATCGCAGAACCACTCCGCGAAGCCGGTATCCTCGCCCGCCTCGGCAAAGGAATCTACCTGACCGGCGGCTCCAGTTTGATGAAAGGATTGGACGAAGTGGTCGAAGAAATCTTCGGCGTTCCGGTCCAGCGAGCTGGTTCAGGTGCCATGAGCGGACCAGTCGCGCTGTTCGAAAACCCGCAATATGCCACTCCCGTCGGTTTGATCCGCTACGCCCAACTCCTCGCCGAACAGCGCCCCAAAAAAGGAACATTTAGCAAACTCGGCCAAAAATTCGAAAAGATATTCGGAGGCAGTCGCTGAAATTTCTGTAAAAATGAGAATGTTCTTTACCTTTGACATTTTTACTATCTTAATGAATATACTCATAAGATCATGATCGAATACCGCGAGTCCGACCAAATTCCCGGCTTTGAAGGAGGGGCCGACGCATCAAACTACGTCAAGGTCATCGGCCTCGGTGGGGCGGGGTCCAACGTCCTCGACCGCATGGCCCTTGAGGGCTGTGACGACGCCGACCTACTTACGCTGAGCACCGACGTGCGGGC
>Ga0105044_10003611_pt1 | contig 21253 bp, 21 predicted proteins | sample MAT01_FD_78092 | JGI IMG/M metagenome (GOLD analysis project Ga0105044, IMG submission 78092) | Freshwater microbial communities from Lake Fryxell liftoff mats and glacier meltwater in Antarctica - MAT-01 | ecosystem: Environmental > Aquatic > Freshwater > Ice > Liftoff microbial mat | place...
ACCTTGCGGGCCAGGAACAAGCCATAGAAACGGTAGGCAATGGCGAATACGCATGCTGCGACAAAAATCAGTGTTAATGAATGCATCTGTTTCCTCCTTTGATGTTAACTACACTTTTGTCAGTACTACTAACCTTATTTGAAGCGTGGCTATCTAGAAAAACGCAGCACGCAAAAATAGCGCTGATTTTTTTGTAGAAAATACTCCCTATGATTTGAAATAGTAAATAAAAAATGCTGAATGGTTGAATCGATAGGATGAATGGTATTTTTTTGCTGCCGAATGGCAGACCGTTTCATTGACTAAGTTGAGGAAGATGGGAATCTAGTACTTAGTAACACTGGATTATTTGCAAATAAAACCTCTAAAACTTCCCTTGACAGGAGGAGCTTAAAGACTTCTCCCCTGACAAGGGATGAGGTGGGTTAGTGCTGTCCAATGGGCTTTTCACCCATAAAATCATTCAATTCAAATGGTTCAATATGGATTGCTTTGTACATTCGTTTGAGGCGATTGAGCTTTAGCTCCATTTTGCGAATCTGTCTTGCTCCAGAATCTGCAATGCCGCGGTATTTGGTTTTCCATTTGTAATAGGTTGTGTCGCTGAAACCATATCTGCGGCAGAGTTCTCTTACGGATGTTCCTGACTCATTTTCCTGGATGATCGAAATTATTTCGGTTTCAGTGAAACTGTGAGCTTTCATGTGAACCTCAAAATATTTACTAGGATACAAATAATAACATCATATCAGATAAATATATTAATGCTGTCGGATAGAAAAGAAAAAAACAATGAAGTGAATGTTCAGTGCGATGAATGGTGGGAAAGAGCGGATGAATGACAATTAAATATCAAAATGACGTTTCAGATCTTTGACGTTGTAGCGGCTGACCGGAACCTCGGTGTGGTTACGATCATCCATAACCAGCTTGTAGCTGCCATTAAACCAGGGTATGACCTCGCTGACATGGTTGATGTTGATTAGAAAACTGCGATGCGGCCTGATGAAACCAGTCGAGGAAAGCTTGTGCTCAAGTTCGTTGAGTGTACAGCGCGTGCGGTATCTACCGTCCTGGGCATACACAAGAACTTCGCCATCTTCAGAGTGGAAGAATACAATGCGTTCCGGAGAGGTAGGAATTATGGATTCTCCCCTATAAAGAGGAATTTTTCGGCAAAAATCTTTTACCTGAGGCGTCTCTGTTTTGACCGGTGCAGGTTCAGCATGGGTAATACGCAAGGCCTTTGCAATAGATTTAGCAAGTCTTTCTTTTGTAAAAGGTTTGCACAGATAATCGATTGCATCAACATCAAAGGCTTGTAGTGCGTATTCGTCAAAGGCGGTAGCAAAGATCAACAGGGGTTTTTCGGGGAGTTCACACAAAAATTGAGCCAATTCTAAGCCGCTCATGCCTGGCATCTGAATATCCAGGAAGATCAGTTCAGGTTTTGTCTCTCTGATACCTTTGAATGCTGTAGTGCCATTGGAGGCTTCTCCAACGATTTCAACTTCGTCAAGCTGTTCCAGAAGATATCTCAATTCTCTCCTGGCTGGTGCCTCGTCATCAATTATGAAAACTCTCAGCTTCATAAAGTATATGGTACCGTAAACGATACTGTCGTCCCTTTGCCAGTTTCGCTCTCAACTCTGAGAGCATGTTCTACACCATAAAGTGCGGTCAAGCGTGCATTAACGTTTTTCAGGGCTATGCCGGCCCCAAGGTGGTCGGAATGTTGGCAATCGTCATCAAATAATTTACAAAGCAGTTGTTGTGGAATACCAACGCCACTGTCACTTACCTCAATATAAACAAGCTCATTTTGACGTTTGGCTGTGATAATAACGTCGCCACCCTCTTCTAGCGGGAGGATACCATGCTTGAGTGCGTTTTCAACCAGCGGTTGAAGAATCAGAGGAGGCAGCCAGACATTGGAAATATCGGTTTCAATATCATAACAGACCCTGATTCTTTCTTCAAAACGGGCAGATTCGATGGCAATGTAGGCTTTGCAGTGGTCCAGTTCAGTGGATAAGGAGACGTTTCTTGCACCCGGATTGATATTGGTACGATAGAAATCCGCCAGTTTTACCAGCAGTTTTGATGCAGTTTCAGGACTGGTTCTAGTGTAGCTGATGATGGTATTAATTGCGTTAAAAAGAAAGTGCGGGTTTATCTGGGCCTGCAAGGCTTTGATTTCGGCGTCCTTGACGAGCTTGCGCTGTTCCTCGATATCGGAAATTTCAAGCTGATTGGAAAACAAATGAGCCAGTCCGTTGGCCAGCTCCATATCCAGCGGCGTTATGCCATTTTCCTTCAGTCGATGTAATTGCAATGTGCCGATGGTTTTGTTCTGTTTTTTCAGCGGAACAATAATGGCAGAACCAAGTTGGCAGTCTGGATGAGAGCACCCTATTTCCTCTCTGGAAATGGGGGCTGTAATACTCCCGGTTGTCAAGGCGGTTTGAGTTGAAGAGTGAAGAAATGCTGTGCCTGGTTCATGATGTTCTTCACCAGCACCCTTGTAGGCAAGTAAATTTGTCTCATCGGTTATTGAAACACCGTCCAGATCGGTCATTTCAACGATGATTCGGGCAGTTTCGGTTGCAGATGCCGCATTTAATCCGCTACGGAGAAAAGGAAGCGTACGCAGGGCAATATTTAGAGCTGTCTGGGCCTGAAAAGCAGCAAAACGTTCTTTCTCACGGTATACAGAGGAGACAAGCTCGACAAAAAGCGCCAGACCAAATGAGTTTATCAGTATCATCGGGAAGGCGATCATGCTGACCAGACTTAGTGCGGCTGTGAAAGGCTTTGCCAATAACAGCAGGACTGCCATTTGCAGTGTTTCCACAATAATTCCGGTTACAAATGCCATGGCTGGGTCAAAAGGCTGGCGTTTCAGCCTGTGATAGATCAAGCCGCCGGTTAAACCTTCCAGAATAGTGGCAACGCCACAGGCCACGGCTGTAAAACCATGTATATCAATCAGATAACGATGACCACCTGCAATTACTCCGGCAGCTGCACCGACCAGAGGGCCGCCAAGGATACCACCAAGAGCTACGCCCACAACCCGGGAGTTGGCAATAGCGTCTTGTATCGGAACGCCCATATAGGTTCCGGCAATACCGAATAGTCCGAACAGAATTGAGAGGTAAAGCTTCTCAAAGTGATTGGCTTTCCCGGTCAGAAGTCTTTTAAATATGTTGAAACGCATGATCAGGATAAATGCGATGGCAAAAATCCCGAGTCGTTCCAGTAGATTTACAAGTAATAAAGACATGGATTCACCATCACATGAGCAGTCGAGTCAGGAAGTAGTCGGCAACCAGGATCATCAGAAATGACAAAACAACTGATCTTGTGGTTGAGATGCCGATTCCGCGAGGGCCGCCTTTGGTTCTGAGGCCAACGTAGCAGCAGATAATGGCGATGATGCCGCCAAAGATGAACGACTTGAATAGCCCCACAGAAATTTCCGAAAATTTAAGCGCAAGCCGTAAGGAATCCGTATAGGTTGAGTAGGAAATGAACAGGCGTGGGTGAAGGTTGCTGATGATCGCCCCGCCGGCAATGCCCACGCAGTCAGCGTAGAGCGTAAGCACCGGTACACAGACAATGGCGGCAATCAGCCGTGGCATGACAAGATAGCGTACCGGATCTATTTCCAGGGTTTTCAGTGCGTCGATCTCTTCATAAACTTTCATGACTCCGATTTCTGCAGCCATGGCAGAACCAGCCCTGCCTGCAACTAGAAAACTTGTCATGACAGGGCCCAGTTCCCGCACCATAGACAGGCCGACGATGCTGCCGATGATTTCCTGGCTTCCATATTTAGCCAGCTCGACACCGGTCTGCAGTGCGATGACCATGCCGACAAAAAAGGCCATAACCGAGGCAACCGGCAGAGATTGGTAACCGATAATTGCCATTTGGGCGAAGATGGAAGGTGAATTGCGCGGGATTTCCCGGCAAGAGAGGATCGTTTCCCACAGCAGTGTCAGAACCTCGCCCATAATGCGCAAAAAGTAAAATATCTTGCTGCCGATAAAATGAAAGATATTAATCATTCGTCCCACCCTCCCAGTGGAATCCAGAAAAGAGACAATGAACTTTTTCCGAATTTGCTGGAATACCCGAAAAGACCCTTGAACAGCCGGAAATCAGTGTTCTTTGCAGTGTAAGTATAGGAAATCAATGGGAACAGTTCCCAGGCCCTTTCGTTGCCGCGTGTTTCACTCCAGTAAAAATTCCAGAATATTGATGTCGCACCGTCTCCCTTGTCATCCCATTTAGTAATGAATATACGCCACAGCGGTGCCAGGTTGCGCTCCACGCCATCATTCCAGATAACCGGTTCGACCGGGGCGGGCATGGTTAATGTTCGCATGCCGTCTTCATCACGTTTCCACGCATATAATGGCCAGAATGAACTGTTGGCCCGGTCCCTTCCCAATTGGGGCCAGGACTCGTCAGAATGACTGAACAGGAAGTAGAACAAGCTGGTTTTATCCTGTTTGAATGTTGTTGAATCAATACTCTGATTTCTGTAAATCGGCCACAATATCCAGTTGCTGGTAGAATCTTTGACCCGTGATGAGGAGTAAAACGGGATGAAGCGCTCGGTGCTGGAATCCTTGCTGCGGGCGGTTAGCCAGAAAGGCCAGAAAAAATCTCGTTCCACCACATTTCCGCTGGCGTCGCGCACAACACCGCAGAATGGCCATGGCGCATAGGTTGAGCTCTGTTGTGGTGAGCGTTGCGATGCAAACAAGGGTAAAAGGTAGGTTTTTTCAATCGGGTTGTTCGTGTTCAGGCCTGATTTTTCACTGATATAGAACGGCCAAAGGACAAAATTCTTTTCATAGACGCCCTGTTTGGAGGACTGTCCGTACAACGGCCAGAGCGCAAATCCATGTTCATTTTCTCCGCTGGTAAAATTAAAGATCGGATATAACAGGTTGGTGGATGTTGTACCATTTTTAACCGTGCGACTATAAAGCGGGAATAGTGTGTAGTGGTATTCATCGCGCCAGAAGCGTTCGTAGATATTTCCGTAAATTGGAAAGACTGAAGTGTAGTCTCCATATTTTTCAGAACGGCCGCTGATGTATAACGGGAAAAGCATGGTTTCGATTTTTTCTTCTGGCGTGCCGGTTCGACTAACGTGTTTTTGAAACAGTTTCAACATTTGAGTGTCCGAGCCGCTTTCACTGCTGCTGGTCGAAGCAATCGGGTAGAGGAAATCTGTTTCGTCGGAGTCAGGTGATGACTGATTGAAAAAAAGAGGACGGATCGCTGTCCTGGTTGTGTCGCCGCTGCGCTCGCGCTTGAAAACTGGGCCTAGGATGGAGAGGTTGCTGTAGTTGGTGGCAGGGCTGGAACGATAGTCAAATAGTGGCCAGAATGTAGTCACAGAGCCTTGGTCCGATGGTTTTGCCGGGGTGACAACATCTGGTCCGCTCGCATTGCAAGGCTGGTATATTGCGGCAACCAGCAGTAACAAGGCAATTTTCAGAACCGCTCTTCTCATTTACGACCTTTTGGGAATTCTTTGAAATAAATAGTTTCCATCCTGTAACTCAAGACGGAAACAAATGAAACATTATTCCTTAACAAGTCTGGCTAGTCAATCAGTAAAGGACCGGATGTTTTACAAAAGTATTACATTAAAAACTGGTTTGGGCTGTTAATATGATCAAATAGAAAATGCTGATGTGGAGATAGTTATGACTAAGCCGTTGCGTATAGGAAAATATACACTTCGCTTTCCCCTGATTCAGGGTGGAATGGGTGTGCGTGTTTCAGCGGGTCGTTTGGCCGGTGCAGTTGCCAAGGCAGGCGGTGTTGGTCTGGTTGCCGCTCCCGGTATCTGCCTCAATAGTCCATTTTATGATGGGAAAAATTATTTTAGCGCCAACTCCGAATCTTTTAAAGAAGAGGTGCGCAAGGCATATCAAATTGCTCCTGATGGCATAGTCGGTGTGAATGTCATGGTTGCCCTGTCCGATTACGAACAGCTTGTAAAGGCTGCCATTGACGGCGGAGCCAAGGTGATAGTCTGTGGTGCCGGTCTGCCGATGACTTTGCCTGAACTAACAGCTGATCACCCTGATGTGGCCTTGATTCCGATTGTGTCTTCACTGCGTGCCGCTCAACTGATCGCAAAGAAATGGTTTAAAACCTATAACCGCCTGCCTGATGCCGTTGTGGTAGAAGATCCGGATACGGCCGGTGGGCATTTGGGCGAAAAGATGGAGCACATCGGTACCGGTGAATATGACCAGTATGAAACAGTGCGTCAGGTAAAAAACCTTTTTAGAAGTGAATATGATACCGATGTGCCCATAATTGCTGCTGGTGGCATTTGGGGTCGCGCTGACGTGGAATATGCACTGGCACAAGGTGCAGATGGCGTGCAGATGGCAAGTCGTTTTGTCTGTACAGAAGAGTGCGATGCTGAAGACGCCTTTAAACAGATGTATATTGATTGCAAACAAGAAGACATCGGTTTGATTATGAGTCCGGCCGGTCTGCCTGGCCGGGCGATACTTTCTAACCAGAATAATATTCGTCAATACGATCTTGATCGGCATACCCGTTGTAAAATGGGTTGCCTGAAGAAGTGTTCTTACAAGGAAAGTGGCGAACGTTTTTGTATTGTTTCAGCTCTTGATCGTGCCCAGCGTGGTGAAGTTGATGCGGGCCTGGTGTTCTGTGGAACCAATGCCTGGAAAGCGCATAGCATCACAACGGTTCAGGCTATTTTTGATGAATTGTTCGGAGAAGTGAAATAGATTCAAAAAAATATATAATTATTTGGTTGATGATTTAAATGGGCCCGGGGATTGTATGATCTTCGGGTCTTTTTTTAAACTAAAATCTGCCGGTTAAGCTATATCAAGAAAAGTTGATGTAATGTTTTGGCTGTTGTTCCCACAAGTTGACGTCAAGTTATAAAATCTTTGAAGCGAATTGTATTATGACGAAATTGAGCGATTAAAACTATAATATTGTGTTAAAACGGTTATTTATAAATATCAAGAAAAGTCGATATAGCTGTTTTGTGGATGAAGTGCTAAATAGGCTTCTTTGTATATGAAGAGTAAAATTGTGCAGATGTTAGTCAGGGTAAAAAACAGGAGTATTTTTTTGTCGATATGCGACTGTTATTATTTTTTCGAAATGGAATTCAGATTTGTGTGGTCGTCTAGAAGCTTGATATTATCTGCAAAAGAATGATCAAATAATTCAAAGTCAGGTGTTGATGTCTTTATTGTTGACTGAAAATAACGCTTTATGCTATATCAAGAAAACTTGATATTTAATTTGCAGAAAAAGTGATTAAGAATGCTGGAAGTATTTAAGGCTCTTGCCGACTCATGCCGATTAAGGCTCGTTGCAGTATTGTTTGCCGGTGAATTTACCGTGCAGGAGTTGACGTCTGCCTTGAATATGGGACAATCAAGAATCTCTCGCCACCTCAAAATTCTGACCGAAGCAGGGATATTAAGCGTTAAACATCAGGGGACCTGGAGCTATTACCGTGCAGAAGGAGTGTCTCCTTTCTTTTTTCTGATTCGAGGTGCTGTAAAAAGAGGGGTTGAAAAACTTCCAGAAAGAGCAGCAGACCTTGCTGCGGTTGCAGCTGTTCTGGAAGAACGTAGAAGAAAAAGCAAAGCATTTTTTGACCGGCATGCCCAGCAGTGGGACGATCTCGCTCGGACTCTTCTTTCACTTCCTGACTATCGCGACCTTATGCTGTCACTGGTGCCAGAGTGTAAAAGCATTGTGGAAATTGGCCTAGGCACCGGGGGATTGTTATCTGATCTAACCGCCAAGGCCGATAAAGTTATCGGTGTGGATCATTCGCAAGCCATGTTGGATGAGGCCCGGCGTCGTCTGGCACAGACCGGTATTGCTGGCATTGATCTGAGATTGGGTGAGATGACTCATCTCCCACTGCCTGACAGCAGTGTTGATTGTGCTGTTATAAATATGGTGTTGCACCACGCTGCTGATCCACAGGCAGTATTGGCTGAAATCAGAAGGGTTCTCGTGCCGGGTGGTGTATTGGTTCTGGCTGATCTTTCAAGGCATGATCGGGAGTGGGTGCGGGAACGTCTTGCTGATCAATGGCTCGGTTTTGAAAAAAACGAGCTGGAAGTCTGGCTTGCTGATGCCGGATTTGCTGATGTGAAATGCGGCCGTGTAACCGGAACATTACAAAATGAAATTGTTCTTGTTTTGAGAGCGGCTTAGTTAAAGGAATTTATGCAAAATATCGCGGCAGGCTCAATACAGTGGAGATGCGGGGTATGCAATTCTGCCAGTTCCGGCAGCGGCGGCATCTGCAAGCGTTGTAAAAAGTTTGCCTGTAACCGCCACCTGGAAACGGTGTTACTGGGTGGAACTCAAAAGTTGAAAGTTTGCTCTTCCTGTTTGAAAGCTGATGACAAGGTTGAGCAGGGATTACTGGGCGGTTTGAAAAAGCTGTTCAGGTGGAGCTAGCTAGTTTTAGAAATAATTAGAGTCCGTTGGACCGACAAAAGGAGAACATCATGTCACAAGATTACATCGTAGCAGACCTGTCCCTGGCAGCGTGGGGACGTAAAGAGATGAATATTGCCGAAACCGAAATGCCTGGTTTGATGGCAATTCGTGAAGAATTTGCCGCAGCTCAGCCTTTGAAGGGCGCCCGCATAACCGGCTCACTGCATATGACTATTCAGACCGCAGTTCTGATTGAAACCCTGACCGCTCTTGGCGCAAAAGTACGTTGGGCATCCTGCAATATCTTCTCTACCCAGGATCATGCAGCTGCTGCAATCGCAGCCAGTGGTGTACCGGTTTTTGCAGTCAAGGGTGAAACACTTGAGCAGTATTGGGATTATACTCACCGAATCTTTGAATGGACCGATGGCGGTTTCTCCAACATGATTCTGGATGATGGCGGAGATGCCACTCTGTTATTGCACCTGGGTGCCAAGGCAGAGAAAGACCTTTCTGTGCTGAATAATCCGGGTTCAGAAGAAGAGATAATCCTGTTTGCCGCCATCAAAGCCAAACTGGCTGTTGACCCAACCTGGTATTCAGTACGCTTGGCTGAAATCAAAGGCGTGACCGAAGAAACAACCACCGGCGTACACCGTCTCTATCAGATGCATGAAAGAGGTGATCTTCGTTTCCCGGCTATCAACGTTAATGATTCGGTTACCAAATCAAAGTTTGACAACCTCTACGGCTGTCGCGAATCGCTGGTGGACGGCATCAAGCGCGCTACCGACGTTATGATTGCCGGTAAAGTCGCCCTGATCTGCGGCTACGGCGATGTAGGTAAAGGTTCTGCCCAGGCCATGCGTGCCCTGTCCGCCCAGGTATGGGTAACAGAAGTGGACCCGATTTGCGCGCTGCAGGCAGCCATGGAAGGCTACCGTGTTGTAACAATGGACTATGCCGCCGACAAAGCTGATATCTTCGTAACCTGTACCGGCAACTATCATGTCATTACCCATGACCACATGGCCAAAATGAAAGATCAGGCTATTGTCTGCAACATCGGCCATTTTGACAATGAAATCGAGGTTGCCGCTCTTGAGAAATACGAGTGGGAAGAGATCAAACCACAGGTAGATCATGTCATTTTCACGGACAAAAAGCGCATCATTCTGTTGGCTAAAGGGCGCCTGGTCAACCTTGGTTGCGGTACTGGCCACCCGAGCTATGTCATGTCATCTTCATTTGCCAACCAGACCATTGCCCAGATCGAGCTGTTCTGTAATCCGGGTAAGTATCCGGTAGGCGTTTATGTTCTGCCAAAACATCTGGATGAGAAGGTTGCCCGTCTGCAGCTCAAAACATTGAATGCCCAGCTGAGCGAGTTGACTGATGAGCAGGCAGCTTATATAGGGGTTCCCAAGTCTGGACCATACAAGACCGATCATTATCGTTACTAAGAAGTGGCGTTTCAAAGTTAAAATAGAATTATGCAATTTGAAATGGGTGGCATCTGGCGATGCTGCCCATTTCAAATTGGAATGCTTGACAACTTGGTAATTCCAATTCCATATCAAGGCCCTATCTTCGTTGGCTCGTTTTCGGCTCCTCAACGTACTGCTTGTACGCCTTCGTCGCCTCAGTCCTCGCCGCCTTGATATCATCTTTGATCTGGAATTGGTATAATATGTCATTTACTGATATTGATTCTGCACTGCAAACGAAGGTATCGTTAGGACTGTAAAATGGGAAGATCTCAAAAAATCAGGTGCTACATTGTTTTGATGGGATTCGTATTTATGCAGATAATTTCTTGTTCCTCCAGCCCCAAACTGCAACCTGTCCCGGCCAGCGGAGTTGTGCTAGCCTTTGGCGACAGCCTGACATACGGCACAGGAGCAGATTCCGGGCAGAGTTATCCGGCAAAATTGGAGAAGATGATTGGCAGACGGGTTGTGAATTCCGGAGTGCCAGGCGAGATAACCGCAGAAGGCCTGGAACGATTTGCCGGGGTAATTGAGAAAGAAAAACCTGCTCTGGTAATTCTTTGCCATGGCGGTAATGATCTGCTGCGGCAGATGGATCAACGCCAAACCGCTGAAAACCTGCGTAAAATGATCAGGCTAGCCAAGGAGAGTGATGCAGCAGTTGTCATGATTGCGGTGCCGGCTTTGGGGTTGTCACTGACGCCACCGCCATTTTATGCTGAAATCGCCAAAGAAGCGGCAGTTCCCATAGAGCTGAAGGTGCTGGGAAAGATATTGGGCAAGACTTCACTCAAGTCTGATTACATACATCCAAATGCGGCCGGATATGGACAGCTGGCAGAGTCAATGGCAGAACTATTGAAGAAAAGCGGGGCAATTTAGTAGCAGGATTTTTTTTGATCGGCTTTAAATAAACATCAGTTGTTGATTGTTGCAGTTGCCCTGGCAGCTATTCTGGCCGGATCAAGCAGGGTGATTTTCCTGTCTGAGACAAAGAAGCTTCCGCTGGACATTCCATCGTCTATTAAATCCATTCCGGTTATTTCCTCTTCCGGTACAATCCTTATAACCTGATCCACAAGAAAGCCTAGAAATGCCAGACGGTTGTCCAATACGATCAGTTTTTCCGGTTGTCCGCAGTCTTGAATTCCCATAAAGGCAGGTAGGTCCATAACGGCAACAATGACGCCATGAAAATTCATTGCACCTTGATAATAAACCGGTGTAGATGGGATCGGCCAAACCGTGGGAGGTTCAGCAACTTCAGCTATATGTGCCAGATCAAAGGCAAACAGATTGTCACGCATGGTGAAAATCAGAAATCTACGAGATGAATCAGTCATGTCTCTTTTGTCTCTTCTCTGGGAAGCAGGAAGTTTTCAACTACGACCATCAACTCTTCGGCTAAATTTGCCAGTTCTTTTGTGGCCAGAGCCATATCCTGCATGGCAGCCAATTGTTGCTCGGTGGCCGCAGATACCTGTTCTGTTGCAGCGGCATTGTCATCAGCTACCTTGGCAATTTCATCTACTGCTTTAACCATTTTGTTGGATCCATCCAGCTGCATTTGAGAAAGATCGGCGATGCTGTTGGCCTTGCGCTCCGTATCCTGGACAGTTTTGAGTATTTCCTGGAAAGCGCTTGCCGTAATATCGATATTTTTTTTGCCTTCGATAATGGTACGGGAGCTTTCCAGTATAGTGGAATGAACCAGGCGACTTTCGTCTTTTAGATCATCAATCATCTCGTTAATATCGGCAGCTGATGTGGAGGAACCATCCGCCAGCTTACGGACTTCATCCGCAACTACTGCAAAGCCTTTCCCGTATTCACCAGCACGGGCCGCTTCAATTGACGCATTCAGCGCCAGCAGATTAGTTTGTCTGGCCACATCCCCGATAAAAATTGCGATCTTGCCGATCTTCTGAAGTTTGCTGTTAAAACTGTCAAATTGCCTGCTGATCTGCTCCTGGCGATCAAAGAATATTTTCATACGTTCCAGTGAGTCGGTTGCCAGTGCGCCACCATTCTGTGCTGTCAGGCTGGTTTCGCGGGCGGTCCTGGCTGTCTCCCTGGCTCGGGTCGCTACCAGTTCTATGGAAATGGCCATTTCGCGAATACTTTTTGAACTTTTCTCTACCATTTCGGCCTGGGTTTCCGCGCCTTGGGAAATCTGCTCAATCGCCTGGGCCACCTCTTCATTTGAGGCATTAATTTCCATGGCATTTGAATTGATTTCGCGGGCTGAATCCGTCAGTTGCGAAGATGTCCTTTTGATATGCCCCACAAGGTCGCGCAGACTCTGAAGAGTCTGGTTCAGGAGGTCTGCCAGCTGATGGGTCTCATCCGGAATACGTGAATGAGCAATTTTAACGTCAGTAGTCAGATCACCACAGCTGATCGCTTCTGCCGCTTCAGTTAGTTTGCCGATATTAGCAGTGAACGTTCTGGAAAATGCCCAACCCAGAATCAAGCCGACGGTCAGGGCAACCGCATAGCTAAGCAGGGAACTGATTCCGGAGGAATAGCCGAGCATGTCGACCAGATTGGGGCAGAAGGCAACTACCGCCACAACGACGATGAATCCGATGATGAATTTATGTCCTATGGGTATATGCATGTCAAACCTCCGAATACTTAGAGCAAGCAGCTATCTGCCTTCTGCAGTGTCCCTGAATAATTAGCAGAGCTTTCGATAAATTCGTTCGATCCTGCAGATCGGTTCGAATCTTTTGCGCAGAGCCCCAACCATGGTTTCAGATTTACCCAGGACAAGTATCCCGCCGACTGACAGAAGATCGGCAATATGGTTTAATATCATTTCCTGAGCTGGTCGAGTAAAATATATTAACGTGTTTCGACATAAAACTAGATCAGCCGCACTCAATTGCAGATTTGCCGTAATGTCCGTCTTTAAAAACGAAACCATCTGGCTGATTTCAGGCGCAAGTCTGAATATGGAACCGTTCTGTTTAAAGTATTTGTAACGGAGTTCATCTGAAATATTTTTGAGTTTATCTTCAATGAACTCGCCCAATTCTGCTGATTGAAGGGTGTGACTATCCACATCTATTGCAACGATGTTTATCTCAAACTTTTGTAAATTGCTGGAAAAATTTTCTTTTAATAAAATTGCCATGCTGTATGGCTCTTCACCACCTGCGCACCCAAGGCTGTAAATTTGTACTGACTTTCTACCACTATTATGGGCCGTTGAAAATACATCCGGAAACACTTCTTCTTTTAATTTTTCGAACATGGATGGATTGCGAAAAAACTGACTGACGTGGATGGTCAGCATTTTCAGTAATAGATCCAGTTCAGGGCCGCTTTGTTGTAGCAGACTGCAATATTCTGTTATATCGGGATTATTTGTAATACGCATTCTCATAGCAATGCGTCTTTTTATACAGTCACTTTTGCGGTTGAATAAATCGATATTACGGAACTTTTTGATTACTAACCCAATTTCAGCCAGTTCTTGATCAGTTATTTCAGTCGGCATAGCACATGTTTTTTTTGACCCGAAAAATAATGTGAAAATATTTGAAAAAACAAAATACTTTGGAAATCTGAATAAAATAAATCTATCATGAAGTTGGTGGTGGTGCAATCGACTTTGAATTAAAGCTGTGGCAGAGCATTTGCAGGTAGTAATCTGTTAGCGGTCAGATAACGGTATTTATATGGTCAAAAGCCGTACTTCTGGTGAATATGAGGATTGGGCGATCATGAGTAATACTGCAAAAAATGCAGAGCTGGATCATAATATGTCACTGTTGCTTCAAAAGGCCCTTATGGCGGGCAAGGAAGAACTTTTTCAGGTTGTGCAGGAACAGGCCGGAGAGGTTTTGATGGCAGCGTTGCGTAATCCTGCGCTGGACGAAAACCATCTGCTGGCCCTTTTAAAGCGCCGTGGTTTGCCGGAAGAACTATTTAAAACTTTTTATGCAGGTAAACGCCTGCTGGAAAGCTATAAGGTTAAAGTAGCCGTAGTCTGTCATCCGGACAATCCTCCACATGTTGCTCAAACCCTTCTTTCCCAGTTATACATCTTCGATCTGGCTAAAATTTCATCCATGTCTGGAACAAGTGCAGATTTGCGATTGGCTGCTGAACGATACATAATCAAGCTCTTGCCTACTCAGCCTTTGGGAAATAAGTTGGCCTTGGCGCGGCGAGGAACATCGGCAGTTGTGGAGGCGCTCCTTCGAGAGGGAATACCATCTGTGGTAGAAGCCTGTCTGGAAAATCCTCATCTCAAAGAAGGGACGGTACACCAATTTATCGCCTCATATCAGTCATCTGCAGAAACCATTTCCATGGTGGCCCGCAGTACCCGCTGGAAAGGGAGACCTAATATACGACTGGTCATCTTGAAAAATCCAAGAACACCGACAATCTGGTTTATAGCATTCCTGCCTGGTCTTTCACCCCAGACGATCAGAGAATTATTGTCAGTGCCGCGACTGACGATGGCTCAAAAGGAAGTACTGCGTCAGGCATTAAATAGCAAGGGGTCACACAGTTGATTTTTTTTAATTTGAGCCTCTTGCAAAACTACTGCGGGCCAGTTCTGCTTCGTTGTCACTCGCTCGGAAGCTCAACGTACGTCAGGGTACGCCTCGCTTCCTGGCTTGCTTGGGCCTTGCATAACCGGCTTCTCATGACATTTTGCAAGAGCCTCAAATTATATCTATTTTTTATGATGATTTGCTTCTGCGCTACGTCATCTTTCGCAGAGTCCTACGCCGTTGCCAAAATCGCAGCGCCTGTGCTTAATTCCCCGGAATTTGGAAAGGTCTTTGGCGGTCGGGACGGCAAGACATTGAAGACCGATAGTTGCGGACAGGTGCGTGAAATGGAATTCATTGCCCTGCCTGGTACGGCTTTCAAGATTGTGGGCAAGTCCGGTAGCGGTCAAAATACTGTCTATCGGGTTGTAACGGCGGATTATCCTGCGGCAACCGGAGTTTCTCTATATGTAGACTCTCGTTTTCTGGAGCTGCGAAATGATTCTCCGCCACCTCGCAAACGGGCACTGCCATCAAAACAGGAGATTGTTAGCCGGATGAAAGCTGCCAGTGGGCTGTCATATGTCTGGGGTGGCAATATTCGTCAAGGTGTCAGCGAACTCTTTAATTTCTACTACCAGGAAAAATTTCAGGGAAAAGACGAAAAACACCTGATACTGGCCGGCCTGGACTGTTCCGGCCTGCTCTATGAGACTACAAACGGCTGGACGCCGCGCAATACCTCGGCATTGATCCGTTTTGGAGACGGCGTGTCTGTCGCCGGAAAAAGTCTCAAGCAGATAACAGAGTTGCTGGAGCCTTTGGATCTGATTGTCTGGAACGGTCATGTGCTGATTGTGCTGGATAAGCAAACAATTATTGAAAGCAGATTGGAATGCGGCAAGCCTGGTAATGGCGGTGTGGTTATTTCATCGCTTCAACAGAGACTGAGCAGTATCATTAAAACGCGTCAGCCGGTCAATGAATGGCCGGTTGGCGGTAAAAAGAAGGACCTGTTTGTTGTCAGAAGGTGGTATCCGACCTGATTATTCAGGCTTATAGGGGCTGATTGCTGTGATATAAACGGTCAGGTCGCCGTTCGGGCGCCGGATCAGCACCTCATCATCCAGTCTTTTACCCAGCAGCGCCTGACCAACTGGGGAATCAATGCTGATTTTGCCGACCTTAACGTTAAACTCATCCGGGCCGACTAGCTGGTAGCAATACTCTCCCCCATTCATGTCCTCATAAGATACCCAGCAGCCAAAACTTATTGCCTTGGGGTTAGCAGGCAGTGAGGCCACTTTAAGGACTTTCAGCCTGCCACCCAGATGCTTCAGTCTGCTGTCGATTTCACGCAGCCGTTTCTTGCCGTAGATATACTCAGCATTCTCCGAACGGTCCCCCTCTTCTGCCGCAGCAGTGACACCCTTGACAATTTTCGGTCGTTCCACCCGCCAGAGATGGTCGAATTCTTCTTCCAGAACTTTTATGCCTGCAGATGTAATCAGGTTGGTTTTCATAGACTTCCTTTGTTTTTATGTAAACAGTTGCTGATTTTAATACACAGTGTCATGGTCGCCCACGTTCACTGGTATTATTTCCTGGTCGCTAATCAGTATCTCTAGAGTAATCCGATAAGAAAGGTTAATGGAAACCGAATGCAGACCGGAAAGTTTTCCTGACAACGAATGCAGGCGCAATGAGGGATGGAACGGGTTGCCCTCAAGTAGTTGCAGGGTTTTCAGGTACTGTTTTTCAAGTTCCGGATGGCGTTTTAAAAAACGCAGTGCACGTTTATCGTACTGTTCTGTAAAAACCAGAGACCAGCTCATCAGGCAGACTTCAGGCGTATCAGATGGGTTTCTGCACTCTCCTTGACAAAACGGCCCTCGGCAATATCGCTACAGGTCTGTGCAAGGGCGGATTCAAGTTCGCACTCTCTCAAATAATGATAGTGCTCCATATCCATAACAACGAATCGCTCCTTGCCGCGAACAGAAATAACCGCTTCCGGTTGCGTTGCAAGCAATGCTTCAATGGCAGAAATACCTTTTGTTTTCAACTCGTTTGCGGATATGTGTGGCATGACGAATCTCCTATATTTGCAATAGTATAGTTAATCATACTGTTTAAAGTGTTGTCAAGTGTGTTGTAAAGAGTATTGAAAGGCGGCGAACCAAACTTGTAATGAAAGGAATAGAAAATGGGGAGACTCCTGTTGAGACTCCCCGGTAAATTTGACTATTCAGTATTTCAGGTTATGGATATAGCGCCAGCCCTTCCAGTCCCATTGTTTCCGGAAAACCGCAGACAATATTCATATTCTGGACAGCCTGGCCTGAGGCCCCCTTGACCAGATTATCAATGGCTGAAAAAATAATGATCCGGCCGGTACGCTTGTCCACAACCGGAGCGATGTCGCAAAAGTTGGAGCCGCGCACAAAGGCGGTTGATGGCAAATTGCCCTGCGGCAGTACTCGTACAAACGGCTCGCCTTTATAAAAGTCCTCATACAGTTTATGCAGCTGGGCAGTGGTTACATCTTTCAATGCGGAGGCGTAAACAGTAGAAAGGATGCCACGGTCCATGGGAACAAGATGGGGTGTAAAGGTCACTTTCAGATCCGCTCCTGCCAACAGCGACAGTTCCTGCTCAATCTCCGGTGTATGTCTGTGAACACCACCCACGCCGTAGGCTTTGTAACCCTCATTGACTTCGCAGTAAAGGGAATCGACCTTGGCGGAACGGCCGGCACCGGTAACACCGGAGGCTGAATCGGCAATGATATTCTGTGGGTCAATCAAGCCCTTTTTCAGTAGCGGTGCCAGTGCCAGGATAATGCTGGTCGGGTAGCAGCCTGGATTGGCAACCAGTTTGGCCCCCTTGATTTTGCTTCGACGGATTTCCGGCAGGCCGTAGACCGCTTTCTTCAACAGTGCAGGGTTCATGTGCGGTTCGTACCATTCACCATAAACCGCAGGATCGCTAAGGCGATAGTCAGCTGAAAGATCAATGACCTGCTTGCCCAGCTTGAGAAAAGTTGGAACAACTTCCATGGCAGCCTTGTGCGGCAAAGCGGTAAAAATAATATCAGCCTTTTCTGCAACACGTACCGGTTCAAGATTTTCCAGGACCAGATCGCATCGCCCCCGCAGTGTGGGGAAAACTTCTGAAATGCGTTTTCCGGCACTCTGTTCAGATGTCACACAAGAAACAACAACCTCCGGATGGCAGTGTAACAGTCTGATCAGTTCCAGTCCGGTGTAGCCGCTGGCTCCAACAATGGCGACTTTTAACATATTTTAAACCTCACTTGATAAATATTGTCTTTAAAGACTACGAAAAATGGCTCTGTATGGCAAGTTGTTCAAGTCTGCCTTGTTTTGCCTTTACTGCACATGCTCATGATCATTAATATGTTTCTGGCAGTAGCAGCTCTGCTGTTTGCATTGCGGGCAGTAACGGAAGTCCTCCTGTGGATGGCTCTTGTCGTCAATGCCGCAGACTTTGCAGCGGTGCAGCGCCTCTTCCTTGCTGCGCGGCAGGTTGCTGATCTGACGTTCCATCTTTTTTCTTCCATATTTCAGGTTGGTGATGATGTCGCGGGCAAAAAAGAGCAGAAAGTTGATGATCGATGCCAGTACCATCAGTCTTACCGACATACTGCCGAAGAGAATATTGTAACCGTATCCGAGCCAGGTGATCAGTGCCAGCCACCAGATCCGGACCGGCAGGATGAAGAACAGCATGATTTCAAAGTCCGGGAACAGGAAGGCAAAGGCCAGAAATACCGAACCACCGATATAGCTGTTGCCTATTGGTGAATAGGGGGCGAGAAAAGAAACTGCCACTGTCATCAGATAGGCAATCAGCAGAAAGAGATTGTAGCGGAAGTCACCCCAATGCTGTTCCAGTGCCGAACCCATCAGGTAGAAGAGGTACCAGGCAAACAGAATGAAGAGCGGGCTGGTCATGGGTGGTGAAAACAGGAAAGTCAGTAGTCGCCAATATTCACCGGCCATAACCCGATCGGCAATCAGCATGATATCGCCCGGTCCGGCCTTGCCCGTCAGTTCCATCAGGAAGAAAAAACTTTGCCCTGCAATTAGAATAACGGTCAGGTTGGGCAGGGCTAAAAAACCGAGTTTTTTTTCCAGCTTATCGAGCAGATTCATTCAAAAAGTCTCGCATTCGGAAATTGTCTTTAGTTAAAACGACATTATAACAGGGATTAGCGAAATGGCTGTACAAAAAACTGTTAGTCAAGGTGCAGCACTATAAAAGCTAACTGTCTGATCTCAGGATTTGCTCTCGCAGTTTAAGCGCTTTAACATCATTTGGCCGTTGCTTGATCAGGTAGCCGATAGTTTTCAGGGCTTCTGATTTTTTTCCCTGCTTGTGCAATGCAATGGCCAGTCCCCACCAGATATACGGCAGCTGGTCTTTACGGGCCAGTTTTAATGCTGTGCGGAACTGTGACTCAGCATGTTTTTCAAATCCATCACCAGTATCACCATAGAGAATCCCGAGAGAAATATGTGCCTCAGCAGACTTTGGTGCCAAGGTGGTTGTCCTCAACAGATATGCTTCGGCCCGCTCCCAAGCCCCCGGCATATCGAGGGTGAAGCCCCGACGATAGAGTACACCCAGTCTTCTGCTGACTTGAGGATCTTCCGGGAAATCGCTGCGAAGGGACTCGGCATTGGCAATGGCCTGATTCCAGTCATTTTTCAGTTTTTCAATTTCAACCGGTTCTTTTACCTGTAGTGGGTATTCAGCGGTCCTATCCAGTAAGGCCAACCATTTGTCGGAAGTTTTAAGGTCGTTTTTAGAGGCGGTCTTGACGGCAGCCTGATTATTGATCTCAATAGCCATGCCATATCTGTACCAGGCTGCTTTGCCATGTTTCTTTTCAAGTATTTTGCGGGATTGTTCGGCATGAGCCCTCATAAGAAAGTCAGGCTTGTTGACAACGGCGACAAAGTTTTTCCACCAAGCGATGTCGCCAGGTTTTGGTTGCTCGACCTTGCTGTAAAATGAGCTTTTGGGAATATCTTCGGTCTTGATGTAAATAGCCTTCAGGCCTGATTGATTAAGCACAAACCAGGCGTACATGGCTCCGTCACTGTCTTCCTCTTCGGTAAAAGGAAATGAGATCTGGTTTTTAACCATCGGCAGTTCCAGACGGTTTGCCAGAGGTACTTTGGTTACCTGGTCAACGGAATGAAATCCATCGTAGTCAACCCAATGAAAAGAGGCAGCCATCAGATTGGCCGGAAAAACGAGCAGTATCAGGAAAAGGCGTAATAACAGGTTCATTTAACAGACCTCCTGAAAAACAGGTTGATGGCTTGGTCTCTGAAGTCTTTCATCTGCGAGAGGGTCAAAAATGATACTAGAAGTGTAAGGCCGCCGACAACAGCAAAACCTTCTGCGGCTGATAGTTTGAAAACAGCACTGACCAGAAAGGTGGCAGCAGAAGCCAGTAATATGCCGACCCAGTTGATAAAACTTGAAGCGGCCAGAACTTCACCGCGCATGGTCGGTTTGGCACCGAACTGGATAAAGGTCTGGAACGGCAGGCTGAAGAAACCGGCGCTGATGCCGAACAGCATGATAACTATTATTGTTGCTGTAATATTGGCCGGAGCTGCCAGCAGCAATACTTGAGCAACGACCAGTCCGATGGCTCCAGCCGGAACCAGACCAAGTTCCACTGTATGTCCGGATATGCGTGCCGCAATCAAAGAGCCGATACCGATGCCAAAAGCAGCAGCCAGAAACAGGTAACCACTCTGCTCCTGAGTCAGGCCAAGGCGCTGGATGCCGTAGCTGATCAGGTTCAACTGGGCAAAGGCGCCCACAAACCAGAAATAGGCCAGGCCGATGATTGCTAGCATCAGCGTTCTTTCTTTGCGGATCTGACTCATGGTGCGGAAGAGTTCAGTCGGAAAGAGTGAAATTTTACGTCCAGGATCGGCCTGCTCGGTTGCCGGCATCTGCCAGGCTGCCCAGAGGCCGAGAACTGCAATCAGCAGACAGGCGGTTGAGGCAAGCCAGTAACGGTAGGAAGTCAATTGTGGAAGTATCGAAGCCAGTGTGGTGCCGATGATAATAGCCAGAAATGTGAAAGACTCCACCAGTCCATTTGCTCGTGACAGTTGTCCAGGTCTTGATAGCTCTGGGATGACACCGTATTTGGCAGGGGCAAAAAAGGCACTGTGAGCTGCCATTAGAAAAATAATCACATATAGGCTGTTGTTCCAGCCACAGGCAAAGGCTACAATAGCCAGGGCGGTGACCAGAACTTCCATTGCTTTTACAGCGACAATTACCCGTGATTTTTGAAAACGGTCGGCCAGGCAGCCGGCAGGGGCGGAAAAGATCAAAAACGGCAACACAAAAGAGGCACCAACGGCAGCGGTTATTGCGCCGGCTTTCTCGGTGCCATGGCTGCCGATCAGGCTGTAAATTATCAGTAGTTTGAGAATGTTATCATTCATTGCACCCATGAACTGGGTGGCATTGAACCATTTGAAGGCCGGATGTAGTTTTTCGCTGTTATCGGTAGTCATAGATGTCCTTACTGCTGATATGCCGCTGACGAGTTTCTGGACAACAATAACAAATATCTCTATATCAGCAGAACAAAATAATTCACTCAAACCACTTGGCGACAGTGGTAAGATAATGTATTCTGTGCAGCACTTAAAAAATCATACGTAAAAAATTCAAATACAGGCAAAAGGA
>Ga0105044_10003612_pt1 | contig 21250 bp, 19 predicted proteins | sample MAT01_FD_78092 | JGI IMG/M metagenome (GOLD analysis project Ga0105044, IMG submission 78092) | Freshwater microbial communities from Lake Fryxell liftoff mats and glacier meltwater in Antarctica - MAT-01 | ecosystem: Environmental > Aquatic > Freshwater > Ice > Liftoff microbial mat | place...
CATCACATCGACCTTGCAGAAAATGCCGCCGATCTCCTTGGCGACCGCCGTGCCGCGCTCCTCATTCAAATCGAACAGCGCCACTTTGACGCCGAACGAGGCGAGCAGGCGGGCCGTCGCCTCGCCCATGCCGGAGGCCCCGCCGGTGATCACCGCAGAAATCGTGCTGTCGAGCTTCATGATGTCGTTTCCTCAGGTTTTGATCCTTATCCCGCGACTATCGGCACCGAGCCCTTCGCGGGCAAGGCGGGCCAAAAAAGTCTCACAGCCCGCCATTGATCTGGCGCAAGGCGATCTGCCATAGCGGGTGCCAGAAAACGTGGTCCGACCGGCGAAAGTACCCGATCCGATGAGTGAGCTGGAAACCCGCAAGGCTGACGTGCGCGCCTGGTTCGAGGCGCTGCAGCTCTCGATCTTCGCGATGCTGGAAGAGATTGAGGATACGGCGCCGTTCGATCTCTATCCCGGCACGCCGGGCCGGTTCGCAGCGACGCCCTGGCAGCGCACCAAGGCGGCCGATGGCGGCGATCAGGGCGGCGGGCGCATGGGCATGTTGCATGGCCGGGTGTTCGAAAAGGTCGGCGTCCACACCTCCACCGTGTTCGGATCGTTCGGCGCCGATTTTGCCAAACAGGTCAAGGGCGCGAGCGAAGACCCGCGCTTCTGGGCCTCGGGCATCAGCCTCATCTGCCATCCGCGCAACCCGCATGTCCCGGCGGTTCACATGAACACGCGGATGATCGTCACGACGCAAAGCTGGTTTGGCGGCGGGGCCGATCTCAATCCGACGCTCGATGCCCAGCGCGCGCGCAGCCATCCCGACGCGCAGCTGTTTCACGAGCGCCTGCGCGCCACCTGCGATGCCTTCGATCCGGCCTGGTATCCAAAATACGAGGCATGGGCCGAGGAGTATTTCTGGCTGCCGCACCGCAGCGAGCCGCGCGGCGTCGGCGGCATTTTCTACGATCATCACGACAGCGGCGACTGGGCGCGTGACTTTGCCTTCACCCGGGCGGTGGGCGAGCAGTTCCGGGCGACCTACCCCGAAATCGTGCGGCGGCATCTGGCCGAGCCGTGGGACGAGACGGCGCGCGCCGAGCAGACCAAGTGGCGCGGGCGCTATGTCGAGTTCAACCTGCTCTATGATCGCGGTACGACATTCGGCCTGAAAACCGGCGGTCATGTCGAAGCGATCCTCTCCTCCATGCCACCGGTCGCCACCTGGGCTTGAGCCGGAGATTGTGACGGAAATCACGTTTTGGCCGCCGTCTGACAAACGTCATGAGCGGATTTTCGTGAATCCGCTTAGTCTCTTCTTTGCTTCGCCTTCGGCGGGCTTGGGGATGACGATGCGGATCTGGGCTATCCTTCCAGCATTGGCGCTTTCGGCGCTTGGCGCGCTGGCTCTTTCGGGAGGCGGCGCTGAGCGGCCTGAGGGCAACCCCCATATGGTCCGCCTCGCGGCCCTGCAGACCGCCGGCACGATGAGCGACGCCTGCGTCTGGTCGCCGGAAGCCGCAGTTGCAGGCGAGCCCGGTCCTTGCGCCGCAGCAGAGCTGAGCCTCGGGATACTGAGCGCCGAAGCCCCGGCCCCATTGCAGCAGATGGCCGAAGCGCCTCACGCCGATGTGGCCACCCATCGTCCGCTGATCTGGCCTGACGACTTCATCGCGCTGACCATTGCGGCGGCGACCGATGCGTGGAGTGCGACGGTCGGCTTTCTGACCGACCTCTACGACTACGCCTTTGAAGGCGAAGAGACGGACAAGCCCTCCGGCTCCTGAGCCGCTGCGGCTTAGGTCTGGGCCGGAAATCCGCCATGTCTGTAGAGCGTTAATCTCTGCTTAACGAAACTCTGGAGCCGCGCAAAAACCCGCGCTAGGCTTTGCCCAACAAATTTGGGTGGGTGGCATGGCCTTGACCGATGACGAGATTTTCGTCCGGGCGGCGCTTAAGGACGATGCGGACGATGTCGCTCGCATTTTCGTCGAGTCCTGGCGTGAATCCTATGCCGGGCTGCTGCCCACCAACTACCTCGTCCGGCTCTCGGAAGTCCGCCAGCGCCTCCTCTGGACGCGAGAGATCTCACATCGCGGCCCGCATGACGGCGTGCTGGTCGCCGAACACGATTATTACGGCGTCATCGGCTTTTGCAGCTTCGGCCCGGCCCGCGACCGGGCGGTCGGCTATGACGGCGAGATCTACACGATCTATGTCGATCCCAATCACGTCGGCCAGGGTACTGGCCACCGCCTCATGCACGCGGCCTTCGCGCGGCTCTTCGCCGAGGGCTTCCGCTCGGCGGTGATCTGGGCGCTGAAGGGCAATCCGGCACGCTATTTCTACGAAGGCGAGGGCGGCCGGGCGGTCGCCGAGCGGCCTGGCGCCGTCGCCGGCAAGCCGGTGCGCGAGGTCGGCTTCGGCTGGCCCGACATCACGCCTGCCACCGGCACGCGGGTCAGATGACGCCGCCTGCCGCCGCAGGCCCGAAACCTGCCGCCGCAGGCCCGAAACCTGCCGCCGCAGGCCCGAAACCTGCCGCCGCAGGCCCGAAACCAGCCGCAGCGGGCCCGAAAAACGTCATCCTGCTGCTGTTCGACAGTCTCAACCGGCACATGCTGTCCGCCTATGGCGGCAGCGAGGCGATCACGCCGAATTTTGACCGCTTCGCCAAACGCGCTCAAATCCTCGACAATCACTATGTCGGCGCGCTGCCCTGCATGCCGGCGCGGCACGACATATTGTGCGGAGCCTGGGATTTCCTGTGGAAGCCCTGGGGTTCGGTCGAGCTTTGGGAAGACAGCATCGCAGCGCCGCTGGCCCGCGAGAAAGTGGTGACCCAGCTCATCACCGATCACCCGCATCTCTTCGAGACCGGCGGCGAGAACTACCATTCCGACTTCATGGCATGGGACTATCAGCGCGGGCACGAGGGCGATGCGTGGAAGACTGCCCATGATCCCTCATGGGCCGGCGCGCCGCTGATGGGGCGCAAACACATGCCCTACGACAATTCGCGCGGGTGGTTTCGCGGCGAGGCAGATTTCCCCGGTCCCCGCACGATGGCCTCGGCGGCCAAATGGCTCAGCGACAATGCCGGAAAGCACGACCGCTTCTTCCTTTTCGTCGACGAGTTCGACCCGCACGAGCCGTTCGACACGCCTGACGAGTACATCAAGCGCTACGATCCGGGCTGGGACGGTCCGCCGCTGATCTGGCCGCCTTATGGCCAGGGCTGCATCGCGCGCGGCGTCATCACCGAGCGCGAGGGGCGGCAGATCCGCTCGCGCTATCTCGCCAAGCTGACGATGATCGACGCCTGGTTCGGCAAGGTGCTCGACGAGATCGATGCCAAAGGCCTGTGGGACGACACGCTGGTCATCGTCACCACCGATCACGGGCATTATCTGGGCGAAAAGGATATCTGGGGCAAACCCGGCGTCCCGCTCTATCAAACCATCGCCCGCATTCCGCTGATGGCGGCAGGAGCAGGGCTGACTGCCGGGCGCAACGCGGCGCTCACCACCACCGTCGATCTCTTCGCAACGCTGACGGATGTGTTCGGCGCCGGCGCCCATGTCCGCCAGCGCACCCACGGCAAAAGCCTGATGTCGCTGCTGCGCGGTGAGGCAGACAGCGTGCGCGATCATGTGCTGGCCGGCGTCTGGGGCCGCGAGGTCCATCTGATCGACCAGAACTGGAAATATGCCCGCGCGCCTGCCGGCAAAAACGCGCCGCTGCCGATGTATTCCAACCGCTGGTCGACCATGCCGACCCATCAACTGACACGGGCGCAGGAGATTCCGCTGCCCGATGCGCGCGCAAAGCTCGGGCGGATGCCGGGCTCGGACGTGCCGGTGATCCACCAGACGTTTGAGGCGGGCGACAAAGTTCCGTTCTGGGCCTGGGCGACCTTCAGCGGCGACCATCTCTATGACCTGCAAGGCGATCCCGATGAGACCGTGAATCTTCGGGACACCAAGTCCGCTGAGACGCTGGCCGAACGGCTGCGCGCCGCCCTGCAGGCTGTGGACGCCCCGGCGGAACAGTTCGAGAGACTGGGCTTCGCCTGAGAGGCGGTTGCAAAGGCGCGATTAAGCAAGCGTCAATCGGCACTTGTTAGGATTTTCCGGGATTCTAAGGTTTTTTGGGCGCCGCGACCGGAATGCAAAGCTTTCAGGAACTGGGTCTCGACCCCCAGACCGTGCTGAACATGTCGCCGGCTGTCACCTATGTGAGGGAGTTCGAGCCGCAGCCGCGCGTGATCTTCGTCTCGCAATCAGTGAAGCAGATGCTTGGCTTCGATGCCGGCAGCTTTATCGGAAATCCAGGCTTTTTGACGTCGCTGATCCATCCCGACGATCTCGGCTCTATCGAGGAAAGCCTCCGCGCCGCCGCCGAATATGGCGCCGCGATCCGCGACCGCCGCATCCGCAACGCAGCTGGCGTCTATCGCTGGTTCCGTGACTCGCTCCGCATCGAAACCGATGCCACCGGCACGCGGCGATACGGCATCGGCACCATCGTCGATGTGACCGACGAAAAAGCCGTGCAGCAGACCCTTGAGGCGCGCTCCGCCGAATACCGCATTCTCGCCGATCATTCGTCCGACCTCATCTCGCGGATCACCATCGACGGGCGCTTCGTCTACCAGTCGCCATCGGCGCGCCGGGTAATGGGGTTCGCAGGCGATGACCGCCAGGGAAAAAGCGCACTGGGGCAAATTCACGTCGACGACCATGCCGTCGTCGATAAGGCCTGGCGCACCTGCCTGAAGACGCGCACCGCTGAGGTTTTCCGTTATCGCGCCTTCCGTGCCGACGGCAGCTGGGTGACGCTGGAAGCGGCGATGAACCCGGTCGTCGATCCCGCGACCGACAAGGTCACCGAGTTCGTCATCGTCTCGCGCGACGTGACCGAACGTGCCGAAGCCGAAAAGCGCCTCGCCGACGCGCAGGCCGATATGCGTGAGCAGGCGGAGATCTACGATCTCTTCGCCCGTCACAGTTCTGACTTCTTCCTCCGCCTCGGCCGCGACGGGGCAATGACTCACGTCTCGCCCAGCCATGAGCGCATTCTCGGCCGCCGCTCTCTGGTGCGCGAGGGGCGCCTTGCCGAAGCCGTGCATCCCGACGATCTGGAAGCGACGCGCGCCATCTGGGCGCAGGCGCTCATCGATGCACGCCCTGTCGCCCTCCGCACCCGCGTGCGCCATTCGGCCGGGCATTGGGTCTGGATCGAGTGCCGGTTGACGCCGGTCGCCGACGGCGAGAACGGCGCCGTCAGCCAGGTGCTGGCATTGGCCCGCGACATTACATCCGAGATCAGCGCCGGCCGGGCGCTGGCCGACGCGCAGAGCCGCATCGCGGAGCAGAGCGAGCTCTACGAGCTTCTCGCCAATCGCGGCGCCTATCTTTTCATTCGCTACCTCCCCGATGGGAGGGTGCTGCATGCTTCGGCCAATCACGAGCGCCTTCTGGGCAAGGGCACGCTGGTCCGCGATGGCCGCGCGGCCAATCTCGTGCACCCCGACGATCTGCCGCAGACCGAAGCGGTCGTCCGGCAGATCTACAAGACGCAGGAAGCCCAAACCTATCGCCACCGCTACCTCCATGAAGACGGCGCGTGGGTCTGGCTGGAGGTGACGCTCACGCCGATCGTCGGCCGCGACGGCGTGATTGCCGAATTCATCGCCGTGGCGCGCGACATCGGCGAGCAGATTCGCCGCGAGCGCGATCTGGAATCCGCGCATCGTGCGCTGAACGAGAGCCGCAGCCAGCTTCAACTCATCACCGACAATATCGCCGACGTCGTGACCTTGCTCCGGCCCGACGGCTCCATCGCCTATATGTCGCCCTCGGCCGTCAATGTCGTCGGTTACACGCCCGCCGAGCTGTCGGTGATGCCTTGGGGCACGATAACACGTCCCGACGATTTGGCCCTTCTGGATACCGAAGTCGCCAAGAACCGCGCCGGCCAGGTCACGGCGCTACTCCGCTACCGTGTCCGCCACAAGAACGGGCGCTGGATCTGGCTGGAGCGCCGTGCCCGCGCGGTGCCCGTCCACGATTTCGGTGAAGGGATCGCGGTGATCTCGATTATCGCGGATGTCACCGAGCAGGTCGAACGCGAAGAGGATCTCGCCGCTGCCAGCACGGCGCTGGAGGAGAGCCGCGCAAGTCTGCAGACGATCATGGACAATTCGATCGACGTGATCGCGGTATTCGGACCCGATCGCAGTCTTGAATATCTCTCGGCGTCCTGCGAGCAGCAGAGCGGTTACACGGTCGACGATTTCCGTGCCGGCCGCGCCAGTCTTGCCCATTCCGAAGATGAGCTGCTGGTCCGCGCCGCTGTGGCGCGTGAGAATGAAGGCGGCGAAGGCGAGACCTTCCGCTATCGCGGCGTGCGCAAAGGCGGGCAGACCATCTGGCTCGAGCGGCGTGGCCGCAAGGTCTATGATGCGACCGGCGCGCTGCGCCACGTTGTAACCGTGACGCGCGACATCTCGGAACAGGTTGGCCACGAACAGGAAATCGAGACAGCGAACCGCCAGCTTGAGACGGCGAAGATCGCCGCAGAATCGGCCAGCGTCGCCAAGTCGCAATTCCTCGCGACCATGAGCCACGAATTGCGTACCCCGATGACCGGCATCATGGGCATGCTTGATCTGCTGAAGGGCGGCGAGCTCTCGCCCGAGCAGGCGCGCCATGCGTCGCTCGCCTCTGAATCGGCCGAGAGCCTGCTCGTCATTCTCAACGACATTCTCGATTTCTCGAAGATCGAGGCCGGCCAGATGACGATCGCCCGCGAGGCGTTCGACCTCGCCGCCGAGATCGGCAAGGTAAACGCGCTCCTCAGCCCGCTCGCCACGGCGAAGGGAGACACGCTGAAGACCGTCATAGCCGACGGCCTGCCATCCCGGATCTGGGGCGATCCGGCGCGTCTGCGCCAGGTGCTCTTCAATCTGATCGGCAACGCGGTGAAGTTCACCGCCGATGGCCTTGTCGGCATTGCGGTCAGCAGTACGACAGACGGACGCATACGCTTCGCCGTCACAGATTCAGGGGCCGGCATTCCGGCGGAGGTCCAGCCGCGTCTCTTCCGTCCCTTCATCCAGGGTGACGGCACCTCGAGCCGCAAGGTCGGCGGCACCGGGCTTGGCCTCGCCATTTCGCGCTCGCTCATCGAGGCGATGGGTGGCGAGATCGGCTTCACCAGCGTCGACGGCCAGGGCTCGTGCTTCTGGTTCGATCTGCCACTCGCCGAAGCGCCGGCCGAAGCGGTTCCAGCCAGCGTCGCCCCCGCTGCGCAGCGACAGCGCCGACGCTTCGACATTCTGGTCGCCGAGGATCACCCGGTAAACCAGCAGCTCATCGCCGCTCTGCTGAAGCGCGAGGGTCACCGTGTTACGGTCGTGCCGAACGGTGAACGCGCTGTCGAAGCGGTGCAGGCGCAGAGCTTCGATCTGGTACTGATGGATATCCAGATGCCGGTCCTCGATGGCATCGGCGCCACGCGGGCGATCCGCGCGCTGGCCGCGCCTGTCGCAGCGATCCCGATTGTTGCGATCACCGCCAATGCGCTGCGCGGCGATATGGAAACCTATCTCGCGGCCGGGATGACGGGTTACGTCTCCAAGCCCCTGCGCATCGATGCCTTGCGCGAGGCGATGGAAACCGCCGTGCCCCATGCCGATGACACCGCGCGCCTCGCTGGCTAGATCATTTTTCGATCAAGCTGGCCGCTTAGGCACGATCATATCTAGTCCTCATGGCCGGGCCAAACCCGGCCATCCAGCACGGTGGCGGGACGACCCGATCAGACCGGATGAGGCTCTAACTCTTCAGATCAAAGGGCCTGAGGATGTCGAGCGCCGTCCAGCGTCCGCGCATCGCGGCGGTCCAGGTCGCGGCTCCGCTGTCAAAGGCGGCAAAACAGGCGGTCGGGAATTTCTCCGCGACGCGCGCGCCGAGATCGGTTTCCCCGGCAAGCTCCATCGCCACCTCCTCCATGCCCGGATTGTGCCCGATGAAGAGCACCGAATTCGTCGGCCCGCCGACCGCGCCTGCGCGCTGGAGGATGGTGCGGGCCGGCGCGAGATAGAGACCAGGTTCCAGACGGGCTTCGGGGGTGGGGTGGAAATGCGGCAGCGCCAATTCCAGTGTCTGCACGGTGCGGCGCGCCGTCGAGGCCAGGATCAGCTCCGGCACATATCCAAGTTTCGCGATCTCGCGCGCCATCAGCGCCGCATCGCTGCGCCCGCGTTCGGTGAGTTCGCGCTCGTGATCGCCCTCGGCCGATTGGGGTTCGGTCTTGGCGTGACGGAGGAGATAAAGTCGCTTCATGCCTGATCTCTAGCCCACAAATGCGGCAACTGCATCGCAGGCATCGCTGAGCGTGATGCGCTGGATTTCGGCGCCCGGCGGCAGGCCCGAAAGCGAGCGCGTCGGCGTTGCAGCGCCAAGAATGACGAAGGCACCCTTGTCGTCGGCACGGCGGATGAGGCGGCCAAAGGCCTGCGCGAGACGCAGCCGCACGATGACGTCGTTATATTTGGCGATGCCGAGCTGCTTGGAGCGCGCCTTGTGCAGGATGTCGGGGCGCGGCCAGGGTACGCGGTCGAAAACGACAAGGCGCAGCGAGCGGCCGGGCACATCGACACCGTCGCGCAGCGCATCGGTTCCGAGTAGCGAGGCGTTTTCCTCTTCGCGGAAAAGATCGACCAGCGTGCCGGGATCGAGCGCATCGACATGCTGGGCGTAGAGCGGCAGGCCCTGTGCCTCCAGCCCAGCGCCGATCCGGCGATGAACTTCGCGAAGGCGGCGGATCGAGGTGAAGAGGCCAAGCGCCCCCCCGCCCGAGGCCTCGAAGAGATGGCGATAGGCGCTGGCGACCGCCTGTGCGTCGTCCAGCGCCACATCAGTGACGACGATGACGCGCGACTGGGCGGCATAGTCGAAGGGTGAACCGAACGCGGCGCGGCGGGCAGGCTCAGCCAGATGCTGCGCCCCGGTGCGCAGCTCCGCGGTGCGCCAGTCGACCTCGCCGCTTGTCGCGTCCGCGCCCCGGTCGCGCAAGGTCGCCGAGGTGATGAGCGCGCCGTGGGCGTGGGCCAGCACCTCTGCGGCGAAGGGCAGCGAGGGATCGACATGGTGGCGGTAGAAACCGGCATCGGCTTCGCGTCCCGCCTCGCGCGAAATCCCGAACCAGTCGATCGAGCCGGGCGGCGTCTCACCCACCCCGATGCGGGCGAGCATCGTCACCCAGACATCGACCATGAAGGCGGCGCGGCGCTTGAGCCCGCGCAAGGCGGCGCGGAGGCGCGAGGCGGACTGTGTTTCAAGCTCATTGTCATCATCGTCGAGCAGGGCGGTCAGGCCTTCGGCGAGTTCGCGCATCGGCCTTGCGAGTGCCGAGAGCGCAAGCCCGAGCGCGCCGGACGTTTCCACGACCTCGGGCAGCGCCGGATCGGCCTCACATTCCAGATCGTAGTCGGATTTGCCGTCGCGGGTGCGGGCGATCACCTGGCCGCGCAGCGCCGTGACGAAGCGCTCCAGCGCACCAAAGGGCACACCGTCGCGCAGCCGCTGCAGCCAGCCTTCGCCGGGCAGCGCCGTCGCGCCGCGCTCCACCGCATCGAGCAGGGATTCCAGTTCGTCATGGCCGGAGATCGCCTCGCCGATCCGTTCGCGCAGGCCCCGAACGCGCCCGGCCCGTCCCCGACCGCCATCGCGCCCGCGCAGCCAGCGGCGCAGCTCGGCACCTTCTGCGACGGTCAGATGTGCCGCGAAGACCCCATCGGCCGCGTCGAAGATGTGATGGCCCTCGTCGAAGACGTAACGCAGCGGCGTGGCGCGTTCGGCGGCCCCATCCGGCGCGCCGCTTTCATCGACCGAGCGTGGGTTCATCGCGGCGCGTGACATGACGAGGGCGTGGTTGGCGACGACGATCTCAGCCGAACCGGCAGCGCGGTTGGTGCGCTCGATAAAACAGGTCCGGTAATGGCGGCACGCGCCGTAGATGCATTCGCCGCGCCGGTCGGTGAGGGCGGCGGTGCCGCCATATTCGGCCGCCAGCCACGACGGAAAATCGCCGCCCGTGATGTCGCCGTCGCGGGTCGCCGGAATCCAGCGCGCGACAAGGGCCAGCATGGCGATGTCGCGGGCCGGGGCGAGGGCGTAGCCGGAGGCCGCCTCCTCGAAGTTCAGCAGGCAGAGATAATTCTCGCGGCCTTTGAGGATTGCGACCTTCTCACGCTTCTCGGCCGGGTTGGGAAAGACGCGGGTCAGCTCCTGATCGAGCTGGCGTTGCAGGTTCTTGGTGTAAGTCGAAACCCATACGGCCCCGTCATTGCGCCGCGCCCACAGCGTCGCCGGACTGAGATAGCCGAGCGTCTTGCCGACGCCTGTACCGGCCTCGGCGAGCACAGTGTGTCCTGCGCCCTTGCGCGCGCGGGGGGCAAAGGCCTCGCTGGCGGCGGCAGCGAAATCGAACTGCGCGGTGCGGCGCTCGCGCTCCGGGCCGAGGATCTCGGCGAGCCAGAGCCGCGCCTCGTCTTCCGCAACAGGTGCCGAGCCGGGCTCACCACGCGGCGCACGATCCTCCCATTCGGGCAAACGCTTCCAGGTATCGAACGCCCCGGCGCGCTGGGTTGCGGGGCCGAGCGCCTGTTCGATCAGCGGTCCCCACGGCCAGCCGCCGCGCGAAGCGGCGGCGGCGATGATTTTCGCCTCTTCGAGGTCGCGCTTTGCGAGAAGGCCCAAATCCGCGATCAGCCGCTCCGCTGCCTCAACCAGCGTGACAACACTCTCTTCCGCATCGGCCGGCACAGAGAGGCCCAGCCCCCGCGCCAGCCCGGCCGGGCTCGGGATGATCGGGCGAGCGGGGTGTACGAAGGCGAAAAGCTCGGCGACATCGAGGTGCGGCGGCAACCCGCCCGCCCGGCGTCCGGGTTCCGAAAGGCCGAGACGGCGGGCCGTAAAGCCGACGTGGCAGACGAGATGCGGCTCAGTTTTGAACGCCTCCGCCGCCGCAGCCTGGCTGAGGCGCACCGCGCCGCCGCCGGGCTCCCGCCGCGCCGCGCCGCCGGGCGCGGCCACCAGCGCAGGCAGCGCCAGAGGCGCGCCTGTCGCGCGGCCGGTGACGATCGGATCGGACATGATTCTATTTTAGGAAATCGCAGCCGCCTCTGTCGCGCGCTTTCACGCGGCGGCGGCCAGATCCGGGTAAAGCGCGGTCAATTGCTCGTGGGTCGAACCGCTCAGCGCCACGAGTTTGGCGGCCTTGGCCGAAAGAGTGCGCGAAACCGTCCCCTCGCGCGCCGCTTGCGAGAGTTCCTGCGCGGCAGACGTGAGCACTGCAAGGCCGAGCCCGCCGGCCGCGCTGGCGAGATCGCGCGCCGCCTGCTCCAGCGCAAAAGCATCGCCCTCGGGCAGGGCCGCTTCGATCCGAGCGGTCATCGCCTCGGCGGCGCTCATATAGCTGCGCAGAATATCGACCAGAACCGGCCGGCCGACCGACAACTCAAGATCTGCGAGGCCGCCGGCGTCGAACTCGTCCGAAACGGCCCGCGCCCCGTCGAGCGCCGCCGTCAGCGCCGCCGCAACGGCGTGCCCGCTATAGGGCTTCCGCAGGATCGCGTCGGCGACGGCGATCGCCTCCCCCTCGACCGGGTCTCCCGCCGCGCAGGCGATGAGAATATGTGGACCCTTCTGGCGCTGGGTCAGCGTGCGGATCATCCGCGCTGCCTGGACACCGCCGGCGATCGGCATATGGGCGTCGAGCAGCACGACATCGAATGCCCTGCGACCGGCGGCCTCGCACGCCTCAAGCCCGTCTGAGACAAGCTCCGCCTCGATCCCGCAGGCTTCGAGCGTACGTTTCAGGGCTGCCCTGTGCAGCGGATTATCCTCCGCCGCGAGGACGCTGAGCCCTTTGAGACGCGCCGCGAGCTGCGGCTCGATGCGCTCGTCTTCCAGAGGGGCAGCCTCAAATGGCGCACGATCGCTGGGGACGGCGACGGGGACGGTAAACCAGAAGGTCGCGCCGATGGCCGGGCGGTTCTCAAGCCCGATCGTCCCGCCCATCGCCCGCACCAGCCGGCCCGCGAGGGCGAGGCCGAGCCCGAGCCCGCCATGGCGCCGGGTCAGCAAGGCGCCGCCCTGCTCGAAGGCCGAGAAGATGCGCGCTTCGTCGGCCGGATCGACGCCGATCCCGGTATCGGCGACAGCGATATGCAATGCCGCGCCGCCGTCTGCCGCTGCGATAGAAACGGTGACTCCGCCGCGTTCGGTAAATTTCAGCGCATTGGCGGCGAGCTTGGTGAGCACCTGCCGGATGCGCGCGGTGTCGCCGGTCAGGCGTTGCGGCACGGCGGGATCGACAACGATCTCGAAGTCGAGCCCTTGCGAGCGCGCTTCTGGTAGGACGAGGCGGCGCAGGCCGTCGGCAAGGGCGCGGACGTCGAGGTCCGCCGCTTCTGCCGTGGTGCCGCCGCTGTCCAGCCGCGCGATCTCCAGAAGATCGCCGATCAGCGCGGTGAGGCCCTGTCCGGCGGCGCTGATCGCCTCTGCAGCGCGGCGCGCCGTCTCCGGCAGAGCGTCGCGGAGCAGCAGCTCGGCCTGGCCCAAAATCGTGTTGAGCGGGGTTTTAAGCTCGTGGCTGACCAGCGAGAGAAAGGCCGACTTTGCATCGTCCGCCATGGGCCGCGCCGTGCCGCGTGCATGCAACCGCGCGCGCAGGGCAGCGCGTCGTGTCAGGCGCGGATCGCGTTGACGGACCATGGGGCCAAAGCCTAGGTTCCGCGCCCTTTCGATCCTCTTAAAGGCTGAAATTTCAATGTCGTCCGCCCGCGAGATCGCCGCGCGCGCCAAGGCCTGGCCGTTTGAAGAGGCGCGCAAGCTGGTTGAACGCCTGAAGCGTCCGGGCGCCGACAAAAAAGGCTATGTCCTGTTCGAGACCGGCTATGGCCCCTCGGGCCTGCCGCATATCGGCACGTTCGGCGAGGTCGCCCGCACCTCGATGGTCCGCCGCGCCTTTCAGGAACTGAGCGACGTCCCCACGAAGATGCTCGTCTTCTCCGACGACATGGACGGGATGCGCAAAATTCCCGACAACGTGCCCGACAAGGCGGCGCTGGAGCCTTATCTCCACATGCCGCTGACTGCGGTGCCCAACCCCTTTGGCGGCGATTTCGAAAGCTTCGGCCACCACAACAACGCGATGCTGCGGCGTTTTCTCGACGTCTTCGGCTTCGACTACGAATTCGCCAGCGCCACCGAATACTACAAATCGGGCAAGTTCGACGCCGTGCTGCTGCGCGCGCTGGAACGCTATGACGACATCATGCAGGTCATGCTGCCGACGCTTGGGGCCGAGCGCCAGGCGACCTACAGCCCCTTCCTGCCGATCTCGCCCACCACAGGCCGCGTGCTTTACGTGCCGATGAAGGCAATTGACGCCACCTCCGGCACCATCACCTTCGACGACGAGAACGGGCGCGAGACCACGCTGCCGGTCACCGGCGGCGGCGTGAAGCTGCAATGGAAGCCCGATTTCGGCATGCGCTGGGCGGCCCTCGACGTCGATTTCGAGATGTTCGGCAAGGATCACCAGACCAACGCCGTCATCTATGACCGGATCTGCGAGATTCTCGGCGGCACCGCACCGCAGCACTATGTCTATGAGCTGTTTCTCGACGAGATCGGCCAGAAGATTTCCAAGTCGAAGGGCAACGGCCTCACAATCGACGAGTGGCTCACTTACGCCGCGCCGGAAAGCCTTGCCCTTTACATGTTTCAAAAGCCGCGCACCGCGAAGCGGCTGTTTTTCGATACGATCCCCAAAACCGTCGACGAGTACGCCGCCTTCCTCAACGCCTTCCAGACGCAAAGCCCGGAAGAGAAGCTGGAAAATCCGGCCTGGCACATCCATGCCGGCCAGCCGCCGCAGGATGCCTGGCCGCTCTCGTTCGCGCTGCTGCTCAATCTGTCGGCGGCCTCGAATGCCGACGATCCCGAAACCCTCTGGGGTTTCATCAAGGCCTATCGCCCCGGTCTGACGCCCGAGGATTACCCCTCGCTCAACCAGATGGTCGGCTATGCAGTCCGCTACTACGCCGATTTCGTGCGCCCCGCGAAAACCTTCCGTCTGCCGACCGACGAAGAGCGCCATGGTCTGACGCTTCTTGCAGATGCTCTCGATGCCGCCACAGACGTCGAAATCGACACGTTGCAGAACCTCACCTTCGAGATCGGCAAGCAGAACGGCTTCGCCGACAAGCTGCGCGACTGGTTCCGGGCGTTCTACGAGGTCGTGCTGGGGCAGACCCAGGGCCCGCGCTTCGGCTCATTTGCGGCGCTGTTCGGCGCCAGGCGCACCGCCGCGCTCATCCGCGAAGCGCTGACTGGCGCGTTTTTGAAGAGCTGACAAAGCTGTTGACGCATCGTGCGCCCTTCGAGGTGCGCTGTCGCGCGCACCTCAGGATAACGACAAGGGGATCTCAGGTCCCGTCATGGTGAGGTGCCCCGCGACAGCGGGGCCTCGAACCACGCAGGGTCGTTGAGCAGCCTACTGCTTCACCCAAACGATCCGGGCCATCCAGTCGACCTCGCTCGTATCGAAGCTGCGAGGCGGGTAGGCCGGGTTGAGCGAGGCAAGCTCAAGCTTCTTGGCCGTCTTCTTGGCGAGGATCTTGGCCATCACTTCGCCGCCCTTGGTCTTCACCACCACGCGGTCGCCCTTGCGCACCTGCGAGGAGGGCGAGAGCACCAGAATGTCGCCGGCCCGATAAAGCGGCAGCATGGAATCGCCGGTGACTTCCAGCGCGAAATCGCCTTCATCGTCGGCCAGCGGCAGCTTCACATGGCTCCAGCCCGAACCGGCGGGGAAGCCGCCATTGTCGAAAAAGCCGCGCCCGCCGGCCTGGGCGAGGCCGATCACCGGCACGCTGCGCGCCGAGCTTTGCTTGGTCTTGGGAATGATGATCGAAACGAATTCGTCCAGCGACGCGCCGGTCGCGGTCAGAACCTTCGAGACGCTCTCCGTCGAAGGCCAGCGCTTCTTGCCGTCATCTGCCGTGCGCTTGGACGGATTGAAGGTCGTGGCGTCCAGTCCGGACTTGCGGGCGAGGCCGGAAGGCGACATGCCATAACGGGCGGCGAGGGCGTCGATGGCGGCCCAGATCTGCTTGTGAGTCAGCATGCGAATATGAAAGGGGGTTTGAGGAAAATCTTGTGGGAAAATAGGCCTACACGCGGTTCCGATCAACCCCTTTTTTGCCACTAGGGACAGAATTATGGCGGCCCTCATCTACAAGATCGTGAGTGCGGCAGCGTGGGACGCCGCCACCGCCGCCGGACGCTTCGACGGCGCCCCGGTCGACCTCAACGACGGCTATATCCATTTCTCGACGGCGGCGCAGGTGCGCGAAACCGCGGCAAAACATTTTGGCGGCGTTGCGGGTCTCGTGCTCGCGGCGTTCGATCCTGCAACGCTCGGCGACCAACTGATCTGGGAACCCTCGCGCGGCGGCGCGCTTTTTCCGCATCTTTATGAAGCGCTAGATCCCACGCTCGCGCTGTGGGTGAAGCCGCTGCCGGTCACGGCGGATGGCGCGCATGAGTTTCCCGGCGAACTGACATGATGCTGCCTTTCGCGCTCATCCGGCCTGCGCTCTTCACCCTTGAGCCGGAGCGCGCGCATCAGCTGACACTACGCGCTTTGCGCCTCGGGCTTGCGGGCGGGCCGGGGCCGGTCGGCTCGCCGCGGCTGAAGCGGACGTTGTTCGGGCTCGATTTTCCCAATCCGCTGGGCCTCGCCGCCGGCTTCGACAAGAATGCCGAAGCGCCGGACGGCGAGCTGAAACTCGGTTTCGGCTTTGTCGAATGCGGCACGGTGACGCCCAAGCCGCAGGCAGGCAATCCCGGCCCCCGCATCTTCCGGCTGGTCGAGGACCGCGCCGTCATCAACCGCCTAGGTTTCAACAATGAGGGACACGCAGCGGCGGAAGCGCGGCTGCAGCGGCGCGCCGGGCGGCCCGGCATCGTCGGGATCAATCTCGGGGCCAATAAGGACACGGAGGATCGCGCGGCAGACTACGTCAGCGGCTACCGCAGCCTCGCCGCCCATGCCGCTTATGTGACAATCAACATTTCATCGCCCAACACGCCGGGCCTGCGCGGGCTTCAAAACCCGGACGAGCTGGCCGCGTTGTTGTCGCGGGTTGCCGGGGCGCGGCGCGAGAGCGGCATCCAGCGCCCCATCTGGCTCAAGATCGCGCCCGATCTCGACGGCGAAGCGATCGGCGCGATTGTCGAGGCCTGCATCGCGCACGGCATCGACGCGCTCGCCGTCTCGAACACCACGCTGGCGCGCCCCGCCAGCCTGCGCGGCCGATACAAGGCCGAAACCGGCGGGCTCTCCGGCGCACCGCTTCTGCTGCCCTCGACGCGGGCCCTGGCGCAGGCCTTCATGGCCGCGAAAGGGCGTCTGCCGCTGATCGGTATCGGCGGCATCGCCAGCGCCGAAGACGCCTTCTCCAAGATCGCGGCGGGCGCCAGCCTCGTGCAGCTCTATACCGCGATGATCTATGGCGGCCCCGGCCTGCCGGCGCGGATCGTGCGCGGTCTGGACGATCTGCTTGAGCGGGACGGCCTGACCATCCCGGCGCTGACCGGGCGCGATGCAGCGGCCTGGGCGGGGTAGGGCAGGTTGGGCAACGTGCGTGGTTCGAGGCTCGCCTGCGGCTCGCACCTCACCATGACGATCATTCTTTACCCAACCCCTCTTCGTCATCGTGAGGAGAGCGCACTTGCGCCCGTCTCGAAGGACGCTGGAACCTATCAAGTCCTCAAGGGCGGCCATGAGGACGGTGGCAGGATGAGCCAATCGGATCGGAACGCGCTCTAGCTCATTTCCGGAATCAGCAAATGCCCCCGCAGCGTCGCGATGGGGCGGTCGTGCTCTTCCTGCCAGGCCAGCGCGTGGATGTTGATGATCCGGCGGCCCTGCTTGGTAATGACGGCGCGCGCGTAGGTCTCGACCGGACGGCCCGAGCGCAGATAGTCGATATTGATGTCGACCGGGCGCGGCATTTCCGCGCCGCCCGCTTCAAAGATGGCCTGCAGCATGGCGGTCGTCTCCAGAAACCCGCCGACCACGCCGCCATGCAGGGCGGGCAGTACCGGATTGCCGATGAGATGGCGCGCGAACGGCAGCACCGTCGTGATCTCGGTGCCCTTGCGGTCCACCCGGATGCCCAGATAACGCGCGTACGGAATGGCAGCCAGCAGGGCCACAAGGTCGGGCTTGGTGCCGGTGGCGCTGGCCGCCTTGAGAATCTCGCCGGGACTCATGGCTTGGCCTTGCGGCTGTCCGACGTGTTCAACATGAACGCGGCGGTGCAGGCGGCGATGGGATCGTTGCGGTCGGTGTGAAAGGCGATGCCGCGCACGAAGGCGATGGAGCGCGTCACGCGGTAGCACTCGCAGAACGCCTGGATCGCAAGATCGGGCGTCGCCGGCCGCATATAGTCGATGCGCAGGTCCAGCGTCGCGATGGACCCGAACGATTTTGTCTTGCTGCTCACGGCAATGCCGCAGGCATTGTCGAGCAGCGAGGTGACGACGCCGCCATGAATAACCCGCGTCTCGGGATCTCCGACCAGATGATCGGCATAGGGGATCATGGTGAGTGCCGTGCCATCGCCGATCTCGAGGATCGACATCGCGAGGCCTTCCGCGTGCGGCACGCCGGCGATAACGAAACCCGCGCGGTGCTGCGGCATGGCATCAGGGGTATCGGTCATGGATCACGCATAGCCGAGGTGCGCCACGCTCGCCAGTTCCGAACGCAGGGTGACATGGGCGCCGGGCTCGGCTTAAATCGGCCAAAGAAAACGGGGAGCAATGCATGATCGATTTCTATTCGTGGACCACGCCCAACGGCCGCAAGGTTTCGATCATGCTGGAGGAGTGCGGGCTGGCTTACACGGTTCATCCGGTGAACATCACCATGAACCAGCAATTCGAGCCCTCATTTCTGAAGATCGGCCCCAACAACAAAATCCCCGCCATCGTCGATCGCGAGAGCGGCACGACGGTCTTCGAAAGCGGCGCGATCCTGATTTATCTGGCGGAAAAGACCGGGCGCTTCCTCGCCAAATCGGGCGATGCACGCTGGAAGTCGATCGAGTGGCTGATGTGGCAGATGGCGGGCCTCGGGCCGATGGCCGGCCAGCTCAGCCATTTCGCCATCTTCGCCAAGGAAAAAATCCCCTACGCCATTGAACGCTACTCCAACGAGTATGCGCGGCTGATCGGCGTCCTGGAAAAGCGCCTGACCGAGGCGGAGTATCTTGGGGGCGCTGACTATTCGATCGCCGATATGGCCGTTTATCCCTGGCTCGCCGCGACGCTGCCAACGGTCAGCAAGAACTTCAAAGACCTCATCAAAGCCCATGGTCACATCGACACCTGGCTAAAGCATGTCGGCGACCGCCCCGCCGTCCAGCGCGGCATGAACGTGCCCCCGGCGCACTGAAGCATGAAGCATAAGGCAGAGCTTCTGCTGGTCTCACTGGCAGAGGATATGATCGCAGCCACACAGGCATATGTTGCGTGCTCAGGCCTCAGCCTGGCCGAGATGCCAGAACATCTCCTGCAGGGATGGTTTTTCAAAAGTCGTCATAAAGAGTTTACGATCTCTATAGAAACACCGGTCGCGACCATCCTGAGTTGGCACAAGATTGAAAAAGAGAAGTGCCGCTACAATAGCGGAAATGTGGATTTGGTCATCTATGGCGGTGATGACATCCCGAAGTCCAAGCAAGATGTGTTCTCGATTATCGAATTGAAGCGCACTTGGGTTGATATTTGGCACGACGCTGACCGAACCGAAAATCTCCTAGAAGTCCTGTCCGGCAAAGACGGAAAACCGAGGCTGGCGGTCGTTGCTGGTGTTTGCTGGAAAGGATGGCGCGAAAAGAATTTAGGTCATCTGGAAACTCGTCGGGTCGCAGGCTGGGAACATCACGTCATGACCCCGTTCAATGTTACCGAGCCTGACACGGCATCGCAGACCGAGTTGGAGATTGTTTTGATGTGTAGGAAACTTGGGCGTTGGACGTCATGAGCGCCCTTCCAAAATCCTGCATTATCGGGGCCGGGTGTTCCGGCTTCACAACCGCCAAGGCCCTTCAGGATCGCGGCCTCCCCTTCGACGTTTTCGAGATGACGGGCGATATCGGCGGTACCTGGAATTACAACAATCCGGGCAGCACCTCGGCCTGCTACCAGTCGCTGCATATCGACACGTCCAAGACGCGGATGCAGTTCGCCGACTTCCCCATTCCGGCCAATTTCCCGGACTATCCTCATCACGCCCAGGTCCAGAGCTATTTCAACGCCTATGTCGATAATTTCGACCTGCGCCGGAAAATCACCTTCAATACCCGGGTCGAACGCGCCGTGCGCGGTGACGATGGCGTCTGGAGCGTCACGCTCTCCACCGGCGAAACCCGCCGCTATGACGCGCTGTTCGTCTGCAACGGCCATCACTGGGACCCCAACACGCCGGAATTCCCAGGCATTTTCAACGGCATCGAGATGCACTCCCACGCCTACCGCACGCCCTTCGCGCCGCACGATCTCGTCGGCAAGAACGTGCTGGTCGTCGGCATGGGCAATAGCGCGATGGATATCGCGAGCGAGCTGGCGCAAAAGCCCATCGCCAAAAAGCTGATGGTCGCGGCCCGCCGGGGCGTCTGGATTTTTCCCAAATATATCAACGGCCATCCGCCCGACAAAGGCGTCGCGCCCTCGTGGATGCCGGACTGGCTCTACCGCTTCGTCATGAAGCGCATGGTCGTCAAGGCGGTCGGCCACATGAAGAATTACGGCCTGCCTGAACCCGAACATCACCCCGCCGACGCGCACCCCTCGGTCTCCGGCGAATTCCTCACCCGGGCCGGCTGCGGCGACGTTCACATGAAGCCCAACATCGCCGAAAAGCTGGGAAATCAGATCAAATTCACCGACGGCACCATCGAAGACGTCGACGCCATCATCTACGCCACCGGCTACAACATCACCTTTCCCTTCCTCGACAGCGAGACCGCGCCGGTGGCCGATAATCACATCGGTCTTTTCAAGCGAATCTGGCGCCCGGGCGTGCCTAATCTCTTCTTTATGGGGCTGGCCCAGCCCCTGCCGACACTGGTCAATTTCGCCGAACGGCAGGCGAAATGGATCGCCGCATTCCTGATGGGCGAGTACGTCCTGCCCCCCGAAGCTGATATGCAGAAGGCCATCCTGGACGACGAGAGCGCGGCAATGGGGCGCTACTACAAGTCACGGCGTCACACGATGCAGGTCAACTTCGACAAGTACTGTATCGATATCGAAATGGAGCGGACGCGCGGCGCGGCACGGGCTAAAGCCGCTGCGCCGCGGGCGGCCTGACGAGGGGGCGGATGTGAGTTTACGGGGGGTAGCGATCGCGGCGCTGGCCGCCGGCCTGGCGTCATGCGCCAAGCCGCCGCCGCCCGATATTCCCGTCGGCCCCCTGGGCGTGCCGTTCGATCTCGACGCCGACCAGATCAACTCGTTCATCTGCTCCAACGAGAAGCACTTCACAATCGCCTACCTCCCCACCGGCATCGTATTCTCGACCGGGGTCGGCGGCGTGCTAAACCTCAAGATCACCGGCTCGACTAGCGGTGTCCGCTATGTCGGCGGTAACTTCACCGTGGTCACCATGGCCAATCGCGCCACGGTCTACTACGACGACCAGCCGGTGATGTACGGCTGCACCGCGATTATGCAGTAAGGGTTTTTATGCTGTTTTTGGTGTTGACGGCTGCGGTCGCTGCGGCGCCCACGGGTGCAGCCTGGGAATCGTATGAGTGCGAAAGTGGTCCGACGATCCGGCTGGCCTTGAACGACGCAAGGCCCGCTGAACAAGGCTGGCTTGAAACCGAAGGCGGCGTCGTCGAACTCGCCCGGCACGCGGGCGAGGGCAAGACGGTGCTGCGCGGCGGCGGCTATATGGTGGTCGCGCTGAACTGGATCGACATTCTCTACGTGCCGCCGGGCCGCGAGACGAAAGCGTATGCCTGCCGCATCGCCAATGCGGCCTCGCCGCCGGCCAAGCCGATCCCCGAGTAACGCTGTGGTGGCTTGAGGCGCGCCGCGTTCGCAGCTAACCCATCGGCCATGTCCGCACCCTTCCAGTCCAAGCCACTGCCAGA
>Ga0105044_10003613_pt1 | contig 21246 bp, 14 predicted proteins | sample MAT01_FD_78092 | JGI IMG/M metagenome (GOLD analysis project Ga0105044, IMG submission 78092) | Freshwater microbial communities from Lake Fryxell liftoff mats and glacier meltwater in Antarctica - MAT-01 | ecosystem: Environmental > Aquatic > Freshwater > Ice > Liftoff microbial mat | place...
AAGCTTCGCCGCATGCCGCAGGACATTGTCGCCATCCGCCAGCTCTCGAAGATTTACCAGCAGGGGGAAATCCAGGTCACCGCGCTGAACAACGTCTCGCTGGCCATCGCGGCGGGTGAGTTTCTCGCGCTGATGGGGCCGTCGGGCTCGGGCAAATCCACCCTGCTCCACATCATCGCCGGCATCGACCGGCCGACCTCCGGCGAGTGCCGCGTGCAGGACGTGCTCGTGACCGACCTCAACGAATCGCAGCTCGCCGACTGGCGGAACCAGAACGTCGGCTTCGTCTTCCAGACCTTCAATTTGATCCCCGTCCTCACCGCCTACGAAAACGTGGAGCTGCCGCTGCTGCTCATGCAGCTTTCCTCGGCGAAGCGCCGCGAACTCGTCCTCACCGCCCTCGACCTCGTGGGACTCGCGGATCGGCGCACGCACCTGCCGCGGCAGCTCTCCGGCGGGCAGGAGCAGCGCGTGGCCATCGCGCGGGCGCTGGTCACCGACCCGAAGCTCATCGTCGCCGACGAACCGACCGGCAACCTCGATCACCAAAGCGCGGAAGATGTGCTGCAGATTTTGAAAACGCTGAGCGGGAGCGGCGGCAAGACGGTCATCATGGTGACTCACGATCCGCGTGCGGCGGCGTATGGCTCGCGGAGCATCCATTTGGAAAAGGGGGAGCTTTCGGGGTGACCGAAAGGGTTTGTTTTTACCGCAGAGGGCGCGGAGGCGCGGAGGCGCGGAGGTCGCAGAGCGCCGCGCCGCTCTGCCGGGAAAACGTGGGGCACCGAGCGGCTACGGCTGCACGAGGTGATTGCGGACGGCGTAGCGGACGAGCTCGCTGAAGGCGGTAAAGCCGAGCTTGCGCATGACCGCGGCGCGCTGCGTTTCGACGGTCTTGACGCTGGTGCCGAGCGCGACGGCGACTTCCTTGTTGCTCCGGCCATCGGCGAGGAGCCGGACGACTTCGCGCTCCCGCGGGCTGAGCGCGCCGGGGGCGGTCCGGGCGGTTTCTGCGCCGGCTTTTAGATAACTCTCGAAAACGATCTGCGAGACGTGCGAGCCGAGATACGGCTGGTGTTTGCAGAGCGCCTTGATGGCCGGGAGGAGATGGTCGGAGGCGTCGCTTTTGAGCACGCAGCCGCGGGCTCCAGCGGCGAAGATTTCGTGCATGAGCGCCTCGCTCTCCGTGCCGGTGAAGACGAGCACCTCGGTCTCCGGCAGCAGGCGTTTGATCTGCCGCGTGGCATCGATGCCATTGAGCTCGGGCATGGCCACGTCGAGGACCACCACATCGGGCTGGAGCTGCTCCGCCAGGGCCACGGCTTCGTGCCCATCGCGCGCCTCTCCGCAGATCTCCCAGCCCCATTCCGACTCGATCAGCGGGCGCATGCCGCGGCGGACGATGTCGTGGTCGTCGGCGATCAGGATGCGGATTTTCCTTTTCATTCGGAGGGGGAGCTGGCTGCGGGGTGGAGCGCGCCGTGGAGGGCGCGCAGGAGGGTGTCGGCAGTGTATGGCTTGTGCAGGACGGTCTCGACGTTCATCGCCTTTAACTCGGCGAGGCGCACCTTTTCCCGGAGCCCGGTCGAGGCGACAATCGGCAGGCCCGGCGCGATCGTCCGCAGGGCGCGGATCCACGCCACACCGTCCATGAATGGCATCATCAGGTCGGTGAGGACGGCGGCGACGAGCCCGGAGTTCATGGCGAAAAGGGCGAGCGCTTCCGTGCCATCGCACGCGGGGAGCACGGTGTAGCCGGCGGTTTCGAGGACGAGCCGCGCGGCGTCGCGCACGCTCACTTCGTCATCGACCAGGAGCACGAGTTCGCCGTGAGCCGCGGGAATCCGCGCGCGCGCGGCATCGGGGGGCGCAGCGTGGCGGCCGGGCGCCGCCGGCAGATAGACTTGAAAGGTGGTCCCGGCGCCGGGCTGCGTGTTCACCTGGATGAAGCCGCCGTGGCTTTTGACGATGCCGAGGACCGTCGAGAGGCCGAGGCCGGTGCCGTTGCCCAGGCTCTTGGTGGTGAAAAACGGGTCGAAGATGTGATCGACAATCTCCGGCGGAATGCCGGTGCCGGTGTCGCTCACTTCGATCAGGAGATGCGGTCCGGGCGCGGCCTCGGGGAGCATGCTGGCGTAGCTGGCGTCGAGGTCGAGATTGGCGGCCTGCAGCCGCAATCTGCCTCCCTTGGGCATGGCGTCGCGCGCGTTGACGCAGAGGTTGAGCAGCACCTGGTGCAACTGGGTGGAATCGCCGAGCACCGGCCACAAATCCGGTGCGCTCGCGCTTTCGATCGCCAGACCCTTGGGAAAAGTCCCGCGCATGATTTCCATCAGTTCCTCGATCAAGGGACCGACGTTCAGCGGACATTTATCGCCTTCGAGGCCACGGCCGAAGGTGAGCACCTGCTTGACGATCCGCGCGCCACGCTCGGCGCTCATCTCGATGGTCGAGATGATGCTCTCACGCTGCTCGGGGCGAAGGTCGCGGCGGAGCATCGGCACGGACATCATGATCGGAGAAAGGATGTTGTTCAGATCGTGCGCCACGCCGCTGGCCAGCGTGCCGATGCTCTCCAGACGCTGCGCGCGGAGATACTGCCGCTCGAGTTTCTTGCGCTCGGTGAGCTCCACGGCGAAGGCGACGCCATCTTCCGGGTCATTCTCGAAAGACGCCGCGCCCAGAAGGATCGGCACGCGCGAGCCGTCTTTGCGGAAATACTCCTTCTCGTACGGCGTGCAGACTCCCCTGGCGGCGATCTCCTCCAGGCAGCGCTGGTCGCGGCCGGCGAGCTCTGGCGGCGTCATGGCGATCCAGTTCAGGCGCCCTGCCTCCAGGTCCTCCCGGCTGTAGCCGACGATGCTCAAAAAGGCATCATTGGCTTCGGCGATTGCGCCGCCCGTCTTCCAAAACAGCACGCCCTGCGCGTTGGAATCCACCAGCCGGCGGAAACGATCTTCAGAACGTTTTTGCTCCGTGATGTCCAACCCGATGCCGACGTTCGTGCCGTCGGCGAGGCGCACGCTGGCCCAGTTCGTCGGCACCATGCCGCTGCGCGTGCGCGACCGGAACTCCCGGAACTTTCCCGTCGCCTCGCTGATGAATTTTCGCACGCCTGCCCGGTATTCCGCGTCGGGATACCATTCCGCGAAAATGTCCTCGTGCGCCTGAATATCGGCCAGCGTCCAGCCGAAGACCCGCTCCGCCTCGCGGTTCACCCATTGCATCCTGCCGACCCGGTCCATGAAGCAAAGCATCACCGGGATGTGGTCGAAGATGGCCTGCAAAAGCTCCCCCCTTTCCCGCAAGGCCGCCTCCCCGCGGTGCCGGTCGCTGACGTCGCGCGTGATGGCCAGCAGCGCCGTCACCACACCGGCTTCGTTGCGCAGGGGTGCGGCATGTGTTTCCAGCCAGCGCGGGGTGCCCTTGAGGCCCACGATCTGGAATTTCAGCGTGCCGGATTCACCGCGGAAAATCCGCTCCGTCAGCGCCTCGAAAAACGGCTGGTCCTCATCCGCGATGAGCGGGAAAACGCTCTGCCCGGCGATCTCCTCGAACGAGTCCGCCTCGATGATCGCCAGCCCGGCACGGTTCATCATCTGCACCTTTCCATCCGCGCTGAGCAGCTTCACGCACTCCGGCTCCGCATCAAAAATCGCGCGCAAAAGCCGCTCGCTCTCCGCGAGCTTCAGAGCCTGGCGGCGCAGCTCGAAGTGCGTCATCACCTGCCGCCCCAGCACCCGCAGCACCTGCTCCTGGACGGGGGTCAGCGTGCGCGGCACGCGGTCGAGCACGCAAAGCGTCCCCAGCCCCTCACCTTCCATCGTGACCAGCGGCGCGCCCGCATAGAAGCGGATGCCCGGTTCGCCCGTGACGAGCGGATTTGCGGCGAAGCGCGCATCCTGCGTGGCATCCGGCACGATGAGCAACTCCGTTTGCCGCAGCGCATGCGTGCAAAAGGAAAACTCGCGCGGCGTCTCCTCCGCCTCGAGGCCCACCCGCGACTTGAACCATTGCCGGTGCTCATCGACGAGGGAGATCAGGGAGATCGGCGCTTCGCAAACCTGCGCCGCCAGCGCGGTCAGCTCGTCCAGCGCCTGCTCGGGCAGCGTGTCGAGGACGCGATACTGGCATAGGGATTCGAGCCTGCGTTTTTCATCCGACGGTGAATTTCCTTGGGACATCATGGCTGGGGGGCCGCGACCATCAGCGCGGGAGCATAGGCCCCCGGCGGTCATGCGCCACGGTTATTCCAGGCGGGAAAACGCCGGCGGAATCGAAGGGCGTGGGGTGGATGGCGCGGTTCATTTCACGGTTTGGCGGCCGGCCCCGCTCCGGGATGCAGCGCCTCGCGGATGGCACGGAGCAGGGTATCGGCACCATACGGCTTGTGCAGCACGGTGCCGACTTTCAGCGCCTTCAGGTCGTCGAGCTGCGTCTTATCCCCCAGTCCCGTGGAAGCGATGATCGGCATGGCTGGGGCCATCGCGCGCAACGCGCGGATCAGGGCGGCACCGTCCATGAATGGCATCATCAGGTCGGTGAGCACGGCGGCGACGCGCCCGGAGTTCATGGCGAAGATGGCCAGGGCCTCGGTGCCGTCGCCGGCCTGAAGCACGCGGTAGCCGGCGGATTCGAGGACGATGCGCGCGGCGTCGCGCACGTTCACCTCATCATCGACGACCAGCACGAACTCGTCGCTCCCGCGGGGAACCTCCGCGCGCGAGGGAAGTGCGGGCGACGCCGCCTGTTCGGGCGAGGCCGGCAGATAGATCTGGAAGGTCGTGCCTTTGCCGGGCTGGGTATTCACCTGGATGAAACCGCCGTGGCTTTTGACGATGCCGAGGACCGTCGAGAGGCCGAGGCCGGTGCCGTTGCCGACGCTCTTGGTGGTGAAAAACGGGTCAAAGATGCGCTCGACAATCTCCGGCGCGATGCCGGTGCCGGTGTCGCTGACTTCGAGCAGGATATGCGGGCCAGGGACGGCCTCTGGGACCATGCTGGCAAAGCTGGCGTCGAGTTCGACATTGGTGGCCTTCAGCCGCAATTTGCCGCCATGGGGCATGGCGTCGCGCGCGTTGACGCAGAGATTGAGCAGGACCTGGTGCAGTTGCGTGGAATCGCCCAGCACCGGCCACAGCGGTGGCTCAGCCGCGCTTTCGATGCCGATGTTCTTCGGGAAGGTCCCGAGCATGATTTCCGTCAGTTCCCGGATCAGGACATCGATGCGCAGCGGGGCTCTTTCGCCGTCGAGGCCACGGCCAAAGGCGAGCACCTGCTTGACGATTTGCGCCCCGCGCTCGGCACTCATCTCGATGGTGGAGATGATGCTCTCGCGCTGCTCGGGAGTGAGATCGCGCCGCAGGACTGGCACGGACATCATGATCGGGGAGAGGATGTTGTTCAGGTCGTGCGCCACGCCGGCGGCGAGGGTGCCGATGCTTTCCATCCGCTGCGCGCGCAGGAACCGCGCTTCGAGTTGCTTTTGCTCGGTGACGTCGGTGTTGATGCTGAGCACCGACTTGCGACCGCCCGCCGCGTCGCGCACCAAGCTTGCGCGGGTGTTGACGATCAACTCCGCGCCGGTTCGGGTCTTGTCACGCGTCTCTCCGCGCCATTCTTCGGCCACGAGCAGCGCCTCCCGGATCCTGTCCGGCCCGGTCGGGTCGATACAGATCAGCTCGCCAATGTCCCGCCCCGTGGCTTCCTCCGCCGTCCACCGGTAGAGGCGTTCCGCGCCTTTGCTCCAAAAGGTGACCTTTCGATCGTGGAAGCCGCAGACGATGATCGCGTCGTGCGCCTGGTCGAGCATCGCGGCCTGTTCGCGGATCCGCTCCTCGGCGCGCTTCCGCTCGGTCACATCCTCTCCGATGCTGGCCGTGCCCACGACCTTCCCAGTGCCGTCCCGCAGCGTGGTGTTGTTCCAGGCGATCTCCCGGCGTTCGCCCGTCCGGGTGCTGATGGGATTCTCGTAGTGAGCCGGGACGTTCCCGTCCGCGACCGTGCCAAAGAACTGTCGTTTCACCTCCGGATTGCCGGGAACGAAATTCGCGAACCAATCCGCGCCCATGACCTCCTCGCGGGTCCATCCGGTCACCGTGAGCAGGTAGTCGTTGCAGAAAGTAACCTGGCCTTCCTGATTCAGGGTCATCGCGATCAGCTCCACGTTCTCGAGCATCTCGCGGAAGCGCCGCTCCGATTCCCGGAGCGCCTGCGCGGTGTGCTGGCGTTCCCGGTGCGACCGCCCTTGTTCCAGCGCCTGCTCGACCGCCCGCCCGAGACGCGCGAGGCGATCCTTCAGCAGGTAGTCGCTGGCGCCCTCTTTCATCGCCTCCACGGCGGTGTCCTCGCCGATGGTGCCCGAGATGAGGATGAAAGGGATCTCCAGCCCGCGCTCCCGCAACAGTTGGAGCGCGCGGATTCCCGAAAACCGAGGCAAGGCGTAATCCGACAGAATCACGTCCAGATCGGGGCGGAGCCGGGCGGCATAGTCCTCCTCGGTTTCCACCCGCGCCCACTCGGGATCGAACCCCGCGCGGCGCAGCTCACGCACCAGCAACTCGGCATCCGTGGGCCGGTCTTCGACGATCAGGACTCGCAGTGCCCGTGCCATGTTATTCCTCCAGCTTCGGCGGTTGATTGAGCAGGAGCCAATACATGCCCACGCGCTGCACGGCCTCGGCAAAATTCTCGAAGTTCACCGGTTTGACGATGTAGCTGTTCACGCCCAGAGCGTAGCTTTCCACCACGTCGCTCTGTTCCTTCGATGACGTGATCATCACCACCGGAATGCCGCGCGTGCGCGGATCGCCCTTGATTCGCCTGAGCACTTCCAGGCCGTCCACTTTGGGCAGCTTCAGATCCAGCAGGATCACCTTCGGCGTGTCCTCGACCTTGCGCGCAGCGTGCGCGCCTTCGCAGAAAATGAATTCCAGGGCTTCCGCGCCGTCGCGGGCGACATGGATGCGATTGGCGAGATTGGCTTTGCGCAAAGCGCGCTGCGCCAGCTCCAAGTCCTGCGGGTTGTCTTCCACCAGCAGGATTTCCACGACCGTGCTTTCGCTCATCGGTGGGTTCCTCCTTCGATGGTGAAAAAAAAGATCGCACCGCGATCGACTTCGGCCTCAGCCCAGACCCGTCCGCCGTGCCGGTGAATGATGCGCTGGACCAGTGCGAGACCCACCCCTGTGCCGTCGTATTCGTCCGCGCGGTGCAGCCGCTGGAAGACCCCGAAAAGCTTCCCCGCATACCGCATGTCGAATCCGGTGCCGTTGTCCTTCACGAAGAAAACATCGCCTTCCTCCGTCACCGTACAACCGATCTCGACCACGGCAGCCTCGCGCTTCCCGGTGTATTTGAAAGCGTTCGAAAGGAGGTTGATCCAGACCTGCTTGAGCAAGGCTGGGTCGCCACAGCACGTCGGCAACTCCGCGAAGCGCACGTCGATCTGCCGCCCGGTGCGCTGCGCGCTGAGATCGTCGAGGACACCGCGGACGAGCTGGTTGGTGTTCACCGTTTGCCTGTGCAATGGCGCGCGGCTCAGCCGCGAGAAGGTCAGCAAATCGTCAATGAGCATGCCCATCTTTTGCGCTCCCTGGCGGATCGTCCGCAGGTAGCCCTGGCCAGCCTCGGGCAATTGCGGGCCGTAGTCCTCCAGCACGGCTTGCGAAAATCCATCGACCGCCCGGAGCGGGGAGCGCAAGTCGTGCGACACCGAATAGGAAAAAGCCTCCAGTTCCTTGTTCGCCGCTTCGAGCTGGGCGGTGCGCTCGATCACCCGCCGTTCCAGGTCGCTGTTGAGTCGCTGGATTTCCGTTTCGGCGTCGCGCATCCTGCCGATGTCCGTGTTCGTCCCGCACCAGCGCAGCACTCGTCCCGCGGCATCCTTCAGCGGAAACGCCCGCGTCAGAAACCAGCGGAAACTGCCGTCCGCCGCCCGCAACGGGAAGTCCATTTCAAAAGGCTCCCCGCTGGCGACCGACGTTTTCCAGAGTTCGACCACTTCGGGGAGCACCGCCGGATCGTGTACGCGCTGCCACCCCCATCCTTCCATCTGTTCGGGCGTGGTGCCCGTGTAGTCGAACCAGCGCTGATTGTACCAGTAGATGAATCCGTCGGGCTGCGCCATCCAGGCGAGCTGAGAAATGGCATCCACCATCGTGCGGAACTGCGCCTCGCTCTCGCGCAACCGCTCGTTTGACGACTGCAATTCCGCGGTCCTCTCCGCGACGCGCCTTTCGAGTTCCGCATTCAGTTTGGACAAACTCGCCTGCGCCTTCTGGCGCATCTCGACTTCCTCTTTCAAGGCAGTGTTGGACCGCGTGAGAGCCTTCGGACTGGGGAGGGCGACCGCTTGCGGCATGAGCCGGGTCAGCAGGATCGCCGTCGGGATCGAAGCCGCCGCCGTCAACGCTTTCACCGAGCCTGACAGCCAGTAATTGCCGTGCCAGACGTTCCAGATCTCCATCAGGTGCGTGGTCCCGCACGCGAGGATGAACACGGCGAAGCAGACGAAGATCCACCGGAAATCGATGTCCCGCCGCCGCCGGACGAACCACGCGAGCGTGATCGGAATCGAATAGTAGGCGAGCGCGATCAGGGCATCTGAGATGACGTGCAGCCACACGATGCCCGGTGTCCACAGGTAGCAGTGGCCATGCGGCATGAACTCTTCGGAAGAGTAGAGTCGTTGGATGAAATCGGGCATAGGTTGCGGAGATCGGGGTGGTGTTCGAGCAGGGTTCCTAGGCTGGATGCCGGAGGCTGGCTACGCGATTCTCCGCTGCATTGTCGGCACCCGGTTGCGGGGCGCAACAAAGGGAGGCGAGTTATTTCATCCTTGGGAGGATGGATCAAAACTCAAATACCGCGTCATCCTCAGCCGGAACGATGCAGTTGGTGGGCGACACAGATTGCGTAACTCAGGCTTCCAGCCTGAGCCCTCGCGCGGGCATCCTGCCCGCCGGAGCGGCCCCGCATGGTGCGCCGGTGCAGCTTGGAAGGCTGCCCGACCGCTCAGGCTGGAAGCCTGAGTTACGGCGCTTCGCCTCCCTTTCAACTGCATCGTTCCGGCTAAGCGGAGTTCCGTCGCGGCCGAAGGCGGGAAGGAACGCCGTCGAGCCGAGTCCGCGAACCAGCCGAGTGGGCGGAAGCGGGGAGGGAACGATCCTGGCGATTCTTTGCGATACGGCCCGTGAATGCGCGGGATCCTTCGGCTGCGCTCCGCCCGCCTTTCTGCCTTCGCTCCGCTCAGGGGGACACGCCTCTTTTTGTTTCGGGACAGACACTTTAGGAAGCCACCGCGGTCCGGCCGAGCCGCACGTCCATCCACACGGCGAGGATGAGCACGAGTCCGCGGGCCATGTATTTGTGCTCGGGTTCCACGGAGAGCAGCGTCATCCCATTGATCAGGCAGGCCATGATCAGCGCGCCAAAGAGGACGCCGGGCACCGTGCCGCGTCCGCCGCGCAGGCTCACCCCGCCGATCACGCACGCGGCGACGGCGTCGAGTTCCATGAGATCGCCCACCGTCGTCGTGCTCGCGCCGCCGTATGCGGTTTGCAAAAAACCGGTCAGCGCCACGATCGCGCCCATGAGCGTGAAAGCGCCGATCGTGACGCGCGCCACGGGGATGCCGGAGATCACGGCGGCTTCCTCATTTCCACCGATGGCGTAAAGGTGGCGCCCCCACGGCGTGTGCTGCGTAAGCACCCAAACGAGGAGCGCCACCGCTCCGAGGATCAAGGCTGGGAGCGGCACGCCGCGGAATTGATTCGTGACGATGACGAACAGCACCACCACCTGCGCCGTGATGAAGAGCTGGAGAAAAGCCACCTCGCCCTCCTCCACCGGCAGCGCGTGCGCCACCCGCTGCGCGCGCCCTTTCCACCGCCCGACGGCCAGCGCGCCGATGACCAGCGCCGCCACCGCGTAACCGGCCCAGTGCGGGAGGTAGAAAGTGGTGAGGGCGGAATAGAGATTCGCCTGCCCACCGGGGACGACGGGGACGGTGTGGTTATTGATAACTCGCAGGAAGAGCCCCTTGAAAAGGAGCAGTCCGCCGAGCGTGATGATGAACGCCGGGATGCGCTGCCGCACGATCAGCGAACCCATCCCCCACCACAGCGCCAGCGCCACGAGCAGCCCGGCGGCGAGCGCGAGCGGTGCCGGCCACGAATGCCCGGTCACGAGCACCGCGGCGATGCCGCCGATGAGGCCCACGCCGCTTCCGGCGCTGAGGTCGATATGGCCGGGCAGGATCACCACGAGCATTCCGATGGCGAGCGTGGCGGTGATCGAGAAGTCGATCATCAGCAATGAAAGATTGCGCGAGCCCAGGAAGTTGAAGTCCGGCACTTTCACCGCAAAAAACGCGGTGATGAGGAGCAGCGCCATGCCGAGGGCGGAATCGCGAAGAGTGAGGCGGGAGGTCATTTTTGGGGAAAGTGCGCGCGTCATCTCATAGCACCGCGCGCCCCGACGCGGCCAAGCGGAAAGCCGCGCGCTACTCCGCGGGCCCGGCGTTGCCTTCGTCGAGATAGGTGTGCTCGCCGAACGTGGTCACTTTCAAATACTGCCGCCAGGTGCCAGTGGTGGCTTCCCGCGTTTTAGTGACCGGCGTCGGTGCGTCGAAATCCACGGCGGCGAGGGCTTCACTCAGGATGCGGCCGTCCATCGCCGTGGCTGGCTCGATTCCGAGGAGATGGAGGATGGTGGGGGCGAGATCGACATTCGCGGTCGGGAGGGTGTCCCTGAAGCTGGCGCGGATGTCGGGGCCGGCGGCGACGAGGGTGTTGTGGATGTCGTATCTGCTGAGCGAGGCGTGGGTCCCGGCGCCGGCCCGGCGCGCATCGCTGGCCACGAGGCCGCGGACGCCGCTCTCGTTTTCCCCGTCGCTCCAGCGGTAGGAAAAGAGGATGTCGGGCGAGTCGGGCGTGGCAAGACGGACCTCGCGCAGGGCGAAGGTGCCGGGGAGCGCATCCCGGGTGAAGATGGGGCCGGCGAAGTCGGAAGCTTGGAGGAAAGTGACGAGCTTTTGCACGAGCACGGGGTCGTGGCCGGGGACATAGAGCTGGGTGCTGCCGCCGAGCGGGACGTGGAGGATTTCGCCAGGACGCGGCGTCATCGGGAACGCGCGGACGGTGGTGAAGCCCGCTTTTTTCAAGAGGCCCCCGAGGTCGATGGCGCGGTCGATGGTGGAAAAGCCGTGGTCGGAGACGATGAAGATGTTCGTCTTCTCCAGGACGCCGCGCGCATGGAGCGCGGCCAGGACGAGGTCGAGGTGCGCGTCGCAATCCGCCAGCGCAGCGAGGGCGGTGGGTGAGCCGGGCGCGGTGAGATGCTGGCTGAAGTCGGGGTCGCCGAGCCACAGGGTGCTGAATCTCGGGACGCCGTCGCGCCACAAGCCGTCGGCGAGCGCGCGGGTCGTCCAGGCGTTTTGCGCGGTGTTGGGTGCGAGCGTATCGGCGGGGGGATAGGGAGGAAACTTCCCGAGCTGCGAGGTCAGCGTGGCGAGCGCGGCTGGCGGGTCTGTTTTCCCGGCAAAGAGAACGGTGGAACCGGCGGCGGCGCCGCGGTCAAAGGCGCGGTCGTGGAGCAGAGCCACGGGTTTCGTGCCGGCGACGGCGGTGCGATGTCCCGCGCGCTGGACGATCTCGGCCAGCGTGGGCACGCCGACATAACGGCCGGCGCGCACGATGTCGCCGACGCGGCAACTCACCGTGTGCTCGGTGGCGACGGGGCGAACGAGGTTGATATCGGGGCGATACTCGACGTTCGCCGCGATGCCGGTGCGCGCGGGGTAACTGCCGGTGGCGAGGGCGGCGCCATTGACCTCGGTCGAGGTAATATAAACCGAGTGGTGATTGGCAAAAAAGGTGCCGCGCTGCGCGAGTGCGTGGAGCGTGGGAGTGGTGTCGGCGCGGACGAAATCGGGTCGCATGCCATCCCAGACGATCAGCACCACATGTTCTGCCCGCGCCGAAAACGGGGCCGCCGCGGCCGGTGCGGAGAGGGCGCAACCGAAGCACGCGAGAAACGAAAGGACGCGGGCATGGGACGCGGGAGAGGGGACAGCGGTCATCGGCAAACACCCTACTCCCCGCCGATGCATTGGTGCGAGGGAATCGTCGTGGATGGCTCATTTTCGTCCCCCCTCCGCGAGCCAGGCGTTGATTTGTTTCGCCTTTTTTACCTTGCCACGCGCGACGCGGAGTCGAAAAATCCGCGCCCCTCGACAGACCCCGCCAAAACCAAATCCATTCGCCTCGGCCGCTTGTGAAATTTTTCACAAAGTAGCTTGCAAGGGCTTTGCGGAAGCGACAATCTCTCAGCACTTTGAACTTCCGAAGCACCGACACCCATTAAGGAATGGCGAATATCTTTCCACGCGGGAGCAATATTCTCCCTCTCAAGATTCTCCTCTGCGCTGTGATCGCCGGCGGGGCGGTGTCGCTGGCGGTGCCATATTATTTCACGCCGAAATATACGCGCGTGGGCTACCAACCGGCACAGCCGATCCCGTTTCCGCACGATGTCCATGTGGCGCAGCTCGGGATGGATTGCCGCTACTGCCACAGCTTCGTGGAGGTAGCCGCGCACTCGAATGTGCCGACGACGCAGGTCTGCATGAATTGCCACGCGCAGGTGCAGAAGGACAATCCGAAGCTCGCGCCGCTGCATGAGTCCTGGCGGACGGGCCGGCCGATCGAGTGGGTGCAAGTCCACAAGACGCCGGACTATGTCTATTTCAATCACGCGGCGCATGTGAACCGCGGGGTGTCGTGCGTCAGTTGCCACGGGCGGGTGGATAAGATGCCCGAGGTTTATCACGCGGAGTCGCACTCGATGGCGTGGTGCCTGGACTGTCATCGCGCGCCGGAGACCGCGCTGCGACCGGTGGATCAGGTGACGAATTTGGGGTGGAAGGCGGCGGATCAGAATGTGCAGGCTTTCATCGCGCAGAATGGGAAGCCGCCGGGGGATGAAAACACGGACTTTAACAAGGTGGGGGAACTGACTCAGGATCAAATCGGCAAGACCCTGCGGAAGAAGTGGCACATCAATCCGCCGGATAAGAACTGCGCAGGCTGTCACCGATGAAACGCATTTTAGAACATCCCACGGAGCCCGAGACGGGCCGCAAGTACTGGCGCTCGCTCGGGCAGCTCGGCGATACGCCGGAGTTCCGCGGCTGGCTGACGCGGGAGTTTCCGCAGGGTGCCGCGGAGATGCAGGGTGGCGAGGTTTCGCGCCGGAATTTCCTCCAGCTCATGGGGGCGTCGATGGCGTTTGCGGGGCTGAGCTTCGCGGGGTGTCGCCGGCCGGAAAAGCATCTCGTGCCGTTCACTCGCGGCGTGGAATGGTCGATTCCGGGCAAAGCGCTGTTTTACGCGACTTCGCGCCCGTCGCGCCGCGGCTACGCGCCGCTCGTGGCCACGACGCACGATGGCAGACCGACGAAGATCGAGGGCAACCCGCTCCACCCGGTGAGCAAGGGCGCGACGGATCTGTTTTCACAGTCGTCGGTCCTGGATCTCTACGACACGGATCGGGCGCGAGTCTTTGTGAGCGAAGGGAAGCCGTCCGACTCGGCGGCGTTCGAGAAGGCGCTGGACGAGATTTTGAAAGGTGCGGGTGACGGTGCGGGGCTGGCGTTTTTGCTGGAAGCAGACAGCTCGCCGACGCGGGAGCGTTTGCGCGTGGAGATCGGCAAAAAGTTTCCGACGGCGACGTGGGCGGTCTATGAGCCGCTCGGCTCGGAACTCAGCGAGCAGGCGGCGGCGGTCACATTTGGCGATGGCGTGGCGGCTGTGCCGGTGATCGACAAGGCGGATGTGATCCTGTCGCTCGACTGCGATTTCCTCGGTGTGGAAAGCGACGTGAATACGATCCGGGAATTTTCCGCACGGCGGAAAGTGAACGGGCCGGACTCGAAGATGAACCGGCTCTACGTGGCCGAGAACCGCTATACGATCACCGGCGGCATCGCGGATCATCGCCTGCGCGTGCCGGCCAGTCAGATCGGTGCGTTTGCGCTCGCGCTGGCGGCGGAGATCGGGGTGACGGGCGGGGATGCGACGCTGGGCGAAATGGTGAAGACTTTCGGTGCGCCGACTGTGAAATTCAGCGCGGACTGGATCAAGTATGCGGCGGAGGATCTGCTCGCGAGAAAGGGGGCGGGCTTGGTGCTGGTCGGCTCGCGGCAACCGGCGGCGGTCCAGGTGCTGGTCGCAGCGATCAATGCGGCGCTGGGGAATATCGGCAAGACCATCGTCGGGCGGAAGGTGAACGGGAAACCGGCGCAGACGCTCGGGGAACTGGCGAAAGACATCACCGACAAGAAGGTGAAGACGCTCATCATCATCGGCGGCAATCCGATTTATAACGCGCCCGCCGATCTCAACTGGACGGAGTTGCAGAAGTCCGTGCCGACCGTCATCCGGCTGGGCTATCAGCACGACGAAACCTCGCAGCACGCGCATTGGAATGTGCCGCTCGCCCATTATCTCGAGAGCTGGGGTGACGGCCTTGCGGCGGACGGCAGCTACATGTCCGTGCAGCCGATGATCCTGCCGCTTTTCGGCGCGTGGAGCGAACTCGACCTGCTCGCAAAAGTGGCGGGTTTGCCGAAGCCGACTGGTCCCGAACTGGTCCAGGAGACTTTCCAGGCGCTCGCCAAGCCGGGTGATTTCGTCGCCGCTTGGGCGAAATTTTTGCACGACGGTTTCCTCGCGGACAGCACCGCCAATCCCGAGGCGCTGACGTTCGGTGGCGGTGCGGCGGCGAAATTTGTCGCGGACAAATCCGCATTCCCGTCGCTCGCGGAGAATGCCTACGAAGTCGTCTTTACCGGCTGCGCGAAAGTCGATGACGGGCGTTTTACCAACAACGGCTGGCTCCAGGAAATTCCCGACCCGATCACGAAGGTGGCGTGGGACAACGCGGCGATGATCAGCCCGGAGACCGCAAAGAAGCTTGGGGTCAAAGACACCGATCTCATTGAGATCACCGTCGAGAAGCGTTCGCTGACCGTGGCTGCGATCATCGCTCCCGGTCACGCCGACGGCTCGATTTCGATCGCCCTCGGCTATGGTCGCTCGGTGGTCGGTCGCGTTGGGAAAGGCGCCGGCTTCAACGCGTATCCGCTGCGGACTACAACCCAGCCTTACTTTGTCGTCGGCGCCTCGGCGAAGGCTACTGGTGATACTTATAAGCTCGCGCTGACTCAGGAGCATTGGGCGCTCGAAGGTCGCGGCGGCGATCTCACCCGTGAGGCGACGCTCGACGAATACAAGGCGCACCCGGATTTCGCGAAGACGATGGGGATGGACGCTCACATCCCGCCGAACGTCTCGCTTTACACGAATCCGCCTCTCAACACGCCGTCCAGCTTGGATCCGCATGCCTGGGGGATGATCGTGGACTTGAATACCTGCATCGGTTGCTCCGCGTGCATGGTCGCGTGCCAGTCGGAAAATAACATCCCGATTGTCGGCAAAGAGCAGGTCATGGAAGGGCGCGAGATGCACTGGATTCGGACCGACCGTTACTTTGCGAGCACGGATAAGAACGACCCGGATCCCGAGATGGTTTCGCAACCGATGATGTGCCAGCACTGCGAGAACGCGCCGTGCGAGACGGTCTGCCCGGTGAATGCCACCGTGCACAGCGAGGACGGCCTGAACGTGATGGCTTACAACCGCTGCATCGGCACCCGCTACTGCGCGAATAACTGCCCATTCAAGGTGCGCAGGTTCAACTTCTTCGACTACAACGAGCGCGACGTGCTCGGTCATGTGAAGGGCAAACCATTTACCGGTCTCTACGCGTGGAACCTCACCGCGCCGAAGGGTGCCGAGGACACGGCCAAGCTTTCGAAAAACCCGAACGTCACCGTCCGCATGCGTGGCGTGATGGAGAAATGCACCTTCTGTGTGCAGCGCATTCAAGAAGCGAAGATCGCGACCAAAGTCGCGGTGCGTGACTCCGGCGATGTGCGCATCCCGGCGAACGCCTTCACGACCGCCTGCGCGCAGGCCTGTCCGGCAGAGGCAATCACTTTCGGCGACCTCAACAACCCCGACAGCTCGGTGGCGAAGCTTAAGAAAAGCGAGCGCGGCTACCGCCTTCTCGAATATCTCAACGTCAATGCGCGGGTCACCTACCTGGCGCGCATCCGCAATCCCAACATGAAAATGCCCGGCGCGGAGAAAATCGGTGCAGCCATGAAAACGCCGCACGCGCACCACCCGGCGAAACCTGCCAACGGAAAGAAGCACTAATGGCTGAGTCCGCCGTCACTCTTACCACCCCGCACGAACTCGTGCGCGTGCCCCTCGTGACCAATGATCGCAAGATCACTTGGATCTCGGACAAAGTCTCCGCCATCGTCGAGGCGCCCACGCCGCTCTGGTGGTGGTTGGCGTTTATCCCGAGCTCCCTCATCGCGTTCTTCGGGCTCTTTTGTATCGGTTACCAGATCTCGAATGGTGTCGGGGTGTGGGGAGAAAACAAGACAGTCGGCTGGGCGTGGGACATTACTAACTTCGTCTTCTGGATCGGCATCGGCCACGCCGGCACCCTGATCTCGGCGATCCTTTTCCTCACGCGTCAGAAGTGGCGCACTTCGATCAACCGCGCTGCCGAAGCCATGACGCTCTTCGCGGTCATTTGCGCAGGCATCTTCCCCGGCATCCATGTGGGTCGCGTTTGGATGGCTTGGTTCCTCGCTCCTATCCCGAACGCGAATGGCATCTGGCCGAACTTCCGTTCGCCGCTGCTCTGGGACGTGTTCGCGGTCTCGACTTACTTCATTGTCTCGGTGCTGTTTTGGTACACCGGCCTCGTTCCGGATCTCGCCACGCTGCGTGACCGGGCAAAATCCCGCGTGAAAAAGTATCTCTACGGCATTTTCGCTCTCGGCTGGCGGGGATCGAACCGTCAATGGCGGCACTACGAGATGGCCTACCTGCTTCTCGCGGGTCTCTCCACGCCGCTGGTGCTTTCGGTGCACTCGGTCGTTTCTTTCGACTTCGCCACCTCGATTGTGCCCGGCTGGCATACCACCATCTTCCCGCCTTACTTTGTCGCCGGCGCGATCTTCGGGGGCTTTGCGATGGTGCTGACGATCTTGCTGCCGTCGTGTCTGCTCTATCCGCAGCTCAATGACCTCGTCACGCGCCAGCATGTGGACAAGATGGCGAAGATCATTCTGCTCACCGGCTCAATCGTCGGTTACGCCTACCTCATCGAACTCTTCATGGCCTATTACGGGGCGAACAAGTTCGAGATCTTCACCTTCTTCCAGGCGCGCATGGGTATCAACAATTCCGGCTGGTACTCGTGGGCGTATTACTGCATGATGTTCTGCAACGTCATCGTGCCGCAGCTTTTCTGGATCAAGTCGATGCGGACTAACTACATCGCGGTCTTCGCGGTCTGCATGTTTGTCAATGTCGGCATGTGGTTCGAGCGTTTCGTCATCATCGTGACTTCGCTGGCGCAGGACTTTCTACCCTCGTCGTGGCGGCACTATCATCCGACGTGGGTGGAAATTTGGACGTTCATCGGAACCTTCGGCATCTTCCTTTCGCTCTTCCTACTGTTCATGCGGTTCCTGCCCATGATCTGTATGTTTGAGGTCAAACTCGTCACGCCGGAGGGCGATGGGCACCAGGAGCCGAAGAAGGAGGGGCAGCACTGATATGGCTGAATACCGCAAGATCTACGGACTCGGCGCGCAGTTCGACAGCGCCGCGGCGCTGATGACGGCGGCGGAGAAAATCCGTGACGCCGGTTTCAACAAATGGGACGTGCATACGCCTTTCCCCGTTCATGGCATGGACAAGGCAATGGGGCTTGGCAAGTCGTGGCTCTCTGCGCCGGTGTTCATCGGTGGCGCGACTGGCACGCTCACGGCAATCCTGCTGACCTGCATTCCGTCCTTCGGGATCTATCCGATGATCGTCCACGGCAAGCCGTATGACTGGCGCACTCTGCCGGCCTTTTTCCCGATCATCTTCGAGTTGACTGTGCTCTTCTCCGCGTTCGCCACGATTTTCGCGCTGCTGATCATGAACCAACTTCCGAAGTGGTATCATCCGGTCTTTAACTGGGAGCGCTTCTCGCGCGTGACGGACGACGGCTTCTTTGTCGTCATCGAGGCGCGCGACGCGAAGTTCTCCGAGACCAGAACCCGCGCACTGCTCGAGGAAATCGGCGGCAACCACGTCACCCTCATTCACGACTGACCATGCTTCGCTATTTCTTCATCGCCTTCCTTTTGGTCTCGGTCGCAGTCGTCTCCCTCGCAGGGTTTCGCGGGTCAAAGAGCGCGCTGCCGCCGATCGAGATTTTCCCGGACATGGATCATCAGCCGAAGTATCAGCCGCAGCATCCGAGCGGGTTTTTCGCCGATGGAAGTGCGGCGCGCAAGCCGGTCGCAGGCACCATTCCGATGGGTTATGCGATGCACGGCTCGTATCTTCAGGCGGGGGCGAAGAACGGCGCGTTCGAGCCCGCGGGTTTTGCCAATCAACCCGACTACTACAACACCGGAAAGTTTGGCGACAGCTATGGCGACGGTTTTCCCGTGGAGGTCACGGCGAAGCTCATCACGCGGGGGCGGGAGCGCTACGATATCAACTGCGCCGTTTGCCACGGCAAAGCGGGCATGGGCAATGGAGTCGTCGGTCAGTATGGCGTCGGGTCGATTGCCAATCTCCAGGACGAGCGCATCCGCGTGATGCCGGACGGTCAGCTTTTCTCCACGATCACGAATGGCAAGAACACGATGGGTGCGTACGGCCCGCAGATCGCGCTCGATGACCGGTGGGCCATCGTCTCCTACATCCGCGCCCTGCAAAGAAGCCAGCACGTGAAGCTGGCGGACCTGCCGGAGGCGACGCAGAAGGAACTCCAATCGAAGCAATGAGCGATCATTCCCACGAAATCACTCCGCCCGAGCCGGAGAAGTTTGACCTCAAGCATGTCGCGGGGCTGCCGAACATCCTGCTGACTGTGGGTGTGATCGGCATTGCCATCAGCCTGCTGGGTCTGGCGATCCCGGGTTGGCGCGAGCAGTTTGCATTTTCGTGGCTCTTTGGTTTCACCTATTTCTTTACGATCTGCTGCGGCGCGCTGTTCTGGACCAGCCTTCAGCACGCGACAGACTCCGAGTGGTCGGTGCTTGTTCGCCGGCAGATGGAAAACATCGCCAAGTTGCTGCCGTATTTCGGCCTCTTTTTCCTGCCGCTGATTCTCTTCTGCGCGCCGTATCTTTGGAAATGGTGGAACATCGAACCCGGTGTCGATCCACTCCTCGACGCGAAATCCGGTTACCTCAATCGAACGTTCTTCTGGGTGCGGGCCATCGCTTACTTCGCCTTTCTCGCTTGGGTCTCGACCTCACTTTACAAGAGTTCGACGGCGCAGGACGCGGATGGCGCGGCGAAGCACACTTTCAAGATGCGGAAGTTCGGCATCGGCGGCATCGTGGTCGTCGCGCTTTCCATTTCCTTTGCCGGTTTCGACTGGCTGATGGGTCTCGACTACCACTGGTTCTCGACGATGTGGGGCGTCTATATCTTCGCCGGTGCGGCGGGGAGTTCGATGTCTCTGCTCGTGCTGCTGATCACCGCGCTGAAGTCGAAAGGCTACCTCAAGTCGGTGAACTCTGAGCATTACCACATCATGGGTAAGTTCATGTTGGCCTTCACCATTTTCTGGGCCTACATCGGCTACTCGCAGTACATGCTGATCTGGTATGCGAACATTCCGGAGGAGACGATCTACTTCCGCGTCCGCAACACCGAGACGTGGTGGTATTTTTCGCAGTTTCTCGTCATCGGGCGCTTCTTCCTGCCTTTCCCCGTGCTGCTAATGCAGATGACGAAAAAGACGAAGTATATCAACCACGCCGCCGTCTGGATTTTGCTTATGCAACTCCTCGACGTGTATGTGATCATCCTGCCGAGTCTGCGTCCGGCTGGTTTTAGCCCGAGCATTCTCGACGTGTCTTCCCTGGTCGGCATTGGCGGCATCCTCGGTTGGCTGTTCCTCAAGAACATTGGCAAATCGAACCTCTTTCCGATGCGCGACCCCCGTCTGTTGGGTTCGATCAAACTGAGCAACTGATATGGCGTCCGAATCTCCCAACCGCACGCCCAACGGCTTCGTTGTCTTTCTCGGCAGCGCGGCGGCGTTCGTTGTCGTCGCCGCGGTTTTTGCGGGAGCTCTGGCGGCAAATAAACCAGTGGAAGACGTCGAGCAGAAGCGTGCCGCGCAGCGTTTCGAGACGCTGAAGAAAATCGAAACCGAAGCGCAGGAAAGGCTGAACTCCGTAGGCTGGAGCGATAAGGCAAAGGGAACAGCGCATGTGTCGATCTCCGATGCGATGACGATGGTCGTCGGCGAGTTGAGCGCGAAGAAGCCCGCGCCCTCCTCGGTCAAAGTCGAACCTCCCTTGCCGATGCCGGTCGCCGATCCGGCCTCCAAGGAACCGCCGCCCGCCGCACTGACTTCGGCACCGCAGGGAGCCGACACGATCCGCTTTACGCCACCCGCCGCGACCCCCGCACCCGCCGCTCCTGCTCCCGTGCCGGTTCCGGCCAACGCGCCCCCTTCGCCGCCCGAGAAAGCGCCCGATCCTGCGCCCGCCGCACCGGCGCCGGCGACTCCCGCAGCGCCTGTGATTCCACCGGGGCCTGTGCCCGCCATTCCACCGGCCGCACCGGACCAGCCGGAAGCTCCGGCCCGGCCGCCGCTGATCAACCCCGTCGAAAATCCCGCGCCTCCGAAATGACCGCCGCCGCCCTCGCTCCCACTTCGAAGACCGTCGCGCTCAGCTCCGCGCAGGTGCAGGCCACCGAGCGCGCCGCCATCGACGCTTCCGCGTCCGGCCCGGTGCTTTTCTTTTTTGGCAACGCCATCCTTTGGCTGCTGCTCACCACGGCGCTCGGTTTCATTTCATCCATCCAGCTCCACAGCCCCGGTTTTCTGGCGGACATTCCGTTTCTGACCTATGGCCGCGTCCTGCCGGCATATAACAACGCGCTCGGGTATGGCTGGGCCACACTCTCCGGCATGGGCGTGGCGGTGTGGTTGCTGGCGCGACTCTGCCGCGTGGTGATCAAGCTGCCGGGAGTCCTGATCACCGGGGCGATCTTCTGGCAGGTCGGGCTGACCGTGGGCATCATCCAGATTCTCGCCGGAAAGACGACGGGCGTTGAAGGTCTGGAGATTCCA